>JADMIO010703187.1_pt1 | contig 60869 bp, 47 predicted proteins | sample 8958161 | NCBI WGS metagenome assembly JADMIO01 (sample SAMN16585339, study PRJNA669376) | soil metagenome | isolation source: Crop rotation soil | place: USA: Cullars Rotation, Alabama | collected 2011
CGCGACAACTTGTCCACGTGGAATTCTAAGCTTAGGATCCCAATGTGCTGGAAAGGTTCGCGAAGAACCGCAACGCGATCCGCTGGACGGCGATGACGACCACGATCCTCACGTTCGCGCTGTCGCTGTTGCTGTTCGGCATGTTCGATTGGCACAAGGGCAGCGGTTACGGCTACGCGGATCAGGGCGGAACCGTGCAACTCGTGACCGCGGTGCCGTGGATCCCGAGCTTCAACATCTTCTATCGTGTCGGCATCGACGGACTCTCCTTCCCGCTCGTGATTCTCTCGACGTTCATCTGCATGCTCTCGTGTCTCGCGAGCTGGAACATCGAGAAGATGGTGAAGGGATATTTCGCCCTCTTCCTGTTCCTGGAGACGGGCATTCTCGGCGTCTTTCTTTCGCTGGATTTCTTCCTCTTCTACGTCTTCTTTGAAGTCTCGCTGCTGCCGATGTACTTCCTGATCGGCATCTGGGGCGGCCCGCGGAAAGAGTACGCGGCGATCAAGTTCTTCCTGTACACGCTGGTGGGTTCGATCGGTCTGCTGATCGTGTTGATCGGCACGTATCTCTACAGCCGCGGGTTTAACGGCGATCCCAAGGGCACGTTCGATCTGGTGACGATGGCCGGCCCCGCGTTCCAGGCGTATCTCGGAACGAAGATCGCGCTGGTCGGAACCGTCGCCAAAACGTTCTTCGTATTATTGATGGTCGGGTTCCTGATCAAGGTGCCCGCGGTTCCGTTCCACACGTGGTTGCCGGACGCGCACGTCGAAGCGCCCACGCCGATCAGCATGATCCTCGCCGCGATCCTGCTGAAGATGGGCGGTTACGGCATCTTCCGCATCGCGTACCCGTTGTTCCCCGACGCCGCGAAAGAATTGTGGCTGCTGTTCGCGATCATCGGTGTCGTATCGATCATCTACGGCGCGCTGTGCGCGATGAGCCAGACCGACTTCAAGAAGCTCGTCGCGTACTCATCCGTGTCGCACATGGGATTCGTGACGCTCGGCGCCGCGATGATGACGCAGGCCGCGGTGAACGGGGCGCTGTTCATGATGATCGCCCACGGCATCACCAGCGCGATGATGTTCTTCGTCGTCGGCGTGATCTACGAACGTGCGCATCATCGCGAGCTGGCCCGGTTCGGCGGCATTGCGACAACGATGCCGGTCTACACCGGATTCTCCACCGTCGCCTGCTTCGCAAACCTCGGGTTGCCGGGGCTGTGCGGGTTCGTCGGCGAGGTGATGGTGCTGCTCGGATCGTTCCAGGCGGCGAAGCCGGATTCGATTCTGATGCAGTACACCAACGGCGCCGCGTACCCGTGGATCATGACGCTCGCTGTCATCAGTTGCTTCGGCGTGATCCTGACCGCGGGCTACATGCTGTGGACGGTCCAACGCGTGTTCTTCGGGCCGGAGAAGGCCGAATACAAAGGTTTCCCCGAAGTCGACGCCCGCGAGATCACCGTGCTGACCCCGCTGACGATCGCCGCGATTGCGTTCGGCGTTCTGCCGTGGATCTGCTTCTTCGTCTTCACGCAGCCGACGGTGGACGCGCTGTTCAAGCTGTTCCAGCCCGTCGCGTCGGCCGCGACGGCATCGCTCGGGTTGTGACAGTCGAATGGTGGCGTGGGCGCCTCGCCCACGTTTTTGATCGAAATGAAAAGACGTGGGCGAGGCGCCCACGCCACGATTGGTTGAAACGATGCTTTCGGCTTTAGCTGCCATCGGCCTTCCCTTCATCCCCAGCGGATCGGAGCTGCGCCCGTTCGCCCCGGACCTGTGGATCATCGCGACGATCATCGCGGTGCTGCTCACGCCGTTCTTCGTGAAGCGATCCAATGCGGCGTGTGCGCTGGTCGCGCTCGTCGGCCTCATCGTCGCGCTGATCTCGCTGATCGTCGGCGGGATGCCGTCGCCCAAGTCGTATTTCGTCGGGATGCTCGTCATCGATCCCTTCGCGGTGATGTGGAAGGGATTGCTGATCGTCTTCGTCATCGGCGTGATCGTGATGTGGTTCAGCACGTCGGCGCAATCGCTGCACGAAGGCGACGGTCCGGAATTCTTCACGCTGCTGCTCGGCGCGACGCTCGGCATGTCGCTGATGGCGTCGACGTCTAATCTCCTGATGCTGTTCATGGCCGTTGAGCTCGCAAGCTTGCCGAGCTACGTGTTGGCGGGGTTCCGCAAGACCAATCGCATCGGCGCGGAAGCGTCGCTCAAGTACGTCCTCTTCGGCGCGGCGACCAGCGCGATCATGGTCTACGGTCTCTCGATCCTCTACGGCCTCTACGGCACGCTTCAGATCGAGCAGCTGGCGACCGCGATGATACATTCGACGAGCGGTTCGGCGCTCCTGGTCATCGGAATCTTCGGACTCATCGTCGGGATCGGCTTCAAGGTCTCCGCGGTGCCATTCCACTTCTGGTGCCCGGACGTGTTCGAAGGCGCGCACATTGAAGTCACCACGTTCCTCTCCGTTGCGTCGAAGGGCGCGGCGCTGGCGCTGCTGCTTCGCGTGATGATGATCATCGCTTCCGCCGCGGGTTTCCACGACGTGCCGGGGATCTCGCTCAGCGCGATCGCGATCGTGATCGGCATCATCGGCGCCGTCACCGCGACCGTCGGCAACACGGCTGCGTACGTGCAGACGAACATCAAGCGGCTGCTCGCCTACAGTTCGATCGCACACGCGGGTTACATGTTGTGCGCCGTGTCGCTGCTGATCGACTACAAGCTTAGCGCCAACGCCGGCGGGATCGACCCCGCGAGTGCCGCGGCGCAGACGCTGCTGCTGTATCTCGCGGTGTACCTGTTCATGAATCTCGGCGCATTCACCGTCGCCGGCGCGGTGCTCCGCGCGACGGGCAGCGAGAAGATCGAAGACTACGCGAACCTCGGCACGCGTTCCCCGCTGCTGGCCGCGTGTCTGACGGGATTCATGTTCAGCCTCGTCGGCATCCCGCCGTTTGCGGGGTTCGTCGCGAAGCTCAACGTGATGCTCGTCCTCGGCGAGAACGGCGGCTGGTGGTGGGCGCTGGTCGTGGTCATCGGCATCAACACGATCTTCAGCCTCTACTACTACATGCGCGTCGTGCGGGTGATGTATCTGAGCCGCCAGCGTGACGACGTGCCGCGACTGCCCACGAATCTCGTCGCCAGCGCGATCGCGGTCGTGTGCGCGGTGGTGCTGGTGGCGATGCTGATCGGCTACGGTCCGATGAAGTCGATCACGCAGGATTTTTCGAAGATGCAGCTCAGCGGCAAAAAAACGGTCGCCGGATCGAACATCACGGCGCTGGTGTCGCGCTGATTGGGTCGAATTCGGGATTGAACGGGTAGTCATGCTAGACTCTGCGAGCACCATGTCCGAAGCGCATCCATCGGTTGCGGACATCGACGCGCTGAACAGCCTGCTCGAGGCCGAGCAGAACAGCGTCTTTCGATTCATGGACGAAGGCTCGCCGTACCTGCACCGCGCGACCGCGGAGGTGCGCCGCCCGCTGCACGAGATGGTCGCCTCCAGCCACCGCCACGCGGGCGAACTGCACGCGCTGATCGAATCTCTCGGCGGCATCCCCGCGCCGCGGTTGCTGCAGCCGGAAGAGCAGTATCTCGCGTTTCTGTCGCTGAAGTTCCTGCTGCCCAAGCTCGTCGACGCGAAGAAGTTGACGATCCGCCGCTATGAAAACGTCCTCCACGCTCTCCCGCACGCGCCGACGGAAGTGAAGTCCGTCCTCAACGCCCACCTCGCGGAACACCGCGAGCAGCTGAAGGTGCTCGAAAAGGCGGCGGCGGAAGTGGCCGCTTCCAAGTAGCTGCGATCCTGCGTCTCCTCATCTCCTGAAATTTCAGGAGCTTCCTGAAAGCCATTGAAGCAATCGCGCGACGCGCGGGTAAAATATCCACATCATGTGGACCCCCAACTCCTGGTATCGCGATGCGCGGGAAGAAGCGGAAGAGAATCCGCATTTCGTCCGCGATCATTCGAATCTGATTCTGAAGACGGTCGTGACGGGGATGCCCGAGCTGTCGCGCGACCAAGTCGTCCAGCGGCTGATCGCATTCAACCGCGAGCGGCTCGATGCGGTGCCGGACCTGAAGCGATGTCCCGAGCTTCGCGGGATGCGCGAGCTGATCGAAGCGTCGTGGCGCGGCACGCGTGACGGCGCGCATCTCGACGACGCGCAGATCGCGGCGTGGGCGGGGGCGATGCCGTACTACCACCGGTTCGTCGCAAACCGCACGCGGGCGAACCATCGGGCGAACTGCAGCTACATCTATTTTGCCAAGAGCGAGGCCGGGCCGCTGCTCGCGAACAATCTTGATTCGACGCCGGAGGAAACGTTTACCGCGCCGAAGTGGCCGGCGCTGAACGAGCATCTGCTGATCGGCTGCGTGTCGTCCGGCGTGTTCGGCGATGAGATGTCGCCGGAACTGTTCCCCGCGCCGGTCTGGAAACTCGTCGCCCGTTACTGCCGCAATGCCGACGAGGCCGCGGAGATGCTCGAGCGCTACAACCTCTTCTGGGGTCCGTGCAACGCGATCGTCGTCGATCGCGATCACCGGATCGCGATGATCGAGAAGACCGCGTGCCGCATCGGCATCCGCAAGGGCGTTGGATTCGGCTTCATCACCGCGATGACGCAGCTGCATCCGGATATGCAGAAATACGTTCGCGAGCGGCGGGCGCAGTCGATCGTCGACCGCAAACTGCCCACACCGTGCGTCGACAGCGTCTACTGGGAGATGCAGGACAACCGCGCGAAGCTGATGAACGAGCTGCTCGAAGACGCGAAGAAGAATCCGAGCGTCGAGACGCTGCGCCGCTTCATCCAATTCAGAGATCCGAATCGCGGCAACGTCGCGGGCAACGGCGAGATCATGTTCGACGGAAAGACGCCGCTCGAGCACACGCTGAAGACCACGATCTGGAAACTCCGCGACGGCGCCGCACTGTGGTGGGCCCGCGACAAGGACCGCGGGACGCCGAGCTGGGAGAATCGCATGCCGGATGTGCAGTTCAACGGCGTGTGGAAGTGGGAGTGAGGCTTGGAAGACAGGAAGGCGCCGTTCCCTGTCATTCCGAGGTACTCCGAGGAATCTGGCTTCTATCGGCGAGTTGGCCAGAACCTTCGGAGTACCTCAAGATGACAAAGAGGATCAGCTGATTCGGCTTACTTTGTCTGCCACCGATCCTCTTTCTCTAACACGGATCGCACGTCATCCGATTCGAGCCACTTCTTCGCCTCGTCGTTCCCGTTGAGATACGCATCCCAGAACGCGGTCGTCACCGCGAGGATGGCGCGGTGGTGATTCGGGTTGCGCTTCTGCTTGTCGCCGGGCAGGGCGCGCTCGGTGAAGACGGAGTGCTCGGCCTTGTCGAGCACCAGCTCGTACTTGTCACCGGTCGGCAGCACGGGAAAGACTTTGAGGCGCGACGCGGCGTCGGAGTGGCCGATAGGGGCGTTGTCGTTCGTGCCGGTCAGCAGCATCCACGGGATCTTCACCGCGCCGAACGCGTCGGCCGGATCTCCCTTTTGCGGAGCGCTGGGGCTCATCATCACCGCGGCCTTGATGCGTGAATCGGTCAGGCCTTGTCCGACGACGGGAAAATTCTGTCCGCTCACCGCCTGCGACGTCACCGCGCCGAAGGAGTGGCCCGACATGCCGACGCGCGATAGATCCAGCCGGCTCGCGAGGGTGTTGTTCTTGTCATCGGTGTCTTTGTTCCAGACGTCGAGTTGATCGAGCACCGCATGGATGTCCGCGACGCGGAGCTGGAAATTCTCGAGATCCGCGGCCTCGCTCAGCGCGGCAAATTTCTGTCCCGGCGGGGCGTTCTTCCAAACCGAATCATCGCTGCCGGGATGCTGCACGTAGACGACGGCGTACCCGCGAGCGGCCCAGTGAATCCCGAGGAAGGCGCTGCCCGCGCGACTTCCGCCCAAGCCATGACTGAAGAGCACGACCGCCGCGGGAATCGTGCCCTTCGGCAGATACACGCGGATCGGAATCTCGCGCGAGCGTTTCGCGTCTTTGACGACGAGATCCTGCGGCTGCGACTTGTAATCGTCGACCGCGAGCGGATCGTAGGCGGCGAAGAGAGTTGGCGCCGACGCGAGCGCGCAAGCCAGCAACGTCAGGATTCCGAAAATCAGGCGATTCATGAGACGTGTCCTTTCGCGCGCCCGTCTGGCGGCGTGCGCGCATCGCTATCTTCTGAAACTGCGCTGGCGAGAGTTTATTGCGGACGCAGTTCTTCGCGCCGAGGTGGGTGGCGTGGGTAAGCGTACCCGTTTACCCGTCCGCTTCGAGGAAAACCGTCCCTCACCCGGCCTCTCCCCGGAGTACCGCGGAGAGGGGAAAGTCAGTTCAACGCCGCGAGATTACTCAGTGGCAGCGAATCCGTGATCTTCTTCACATCGTCCGCGGAGAGGTGATTCGTCTGGAGGTTCACCAGGAACCGGTTGCCGACCAAGATCATCACGGTGCCGCTTTGGCCTTCCGTCTGAAATGTTTGATACGCGGGGAAATTTGACACCTTGATCGTCTTCTCAAAGCTCTTGTCGCTTTCGTTGTCGATGTCCAGCGCGGTCCACGCGGTCATGCCTTTCATCATGTCGGAGTTGGCGCCGAAGTCCTGGATCGTCAGATCGACCTTCGGCGCGTTGTCGGAATCGTCGTTGGGTTTCTGATACGTCCCGGTTGCGGTGGCCATGACGAAATCGCCTTGCTTGATCTTCTGCCCGTTCGCGTCGGTGCGATGCAAGCCGTTGAGTTCCGCCGGCAGGATCTCCTTCAGCCTTCGGAAATCGACCGCGGACGGCTGCGAAGTCGGAGCGGTGGTCGCAGTGGTCGCCGCGTTGTCGGCGCGAAGCGAGTTAGTGAAGGCGAAGACGATGACGATCGTGAGGGCGATAGCAATGCGAAGCATGGACGTGTTTCCTCCGGTTGTGGGTGAGTCGATATTGGACGGGCGAAGTGGGCTCGCGTCAATGTGTCTAGCAGATGGCTGCTATTTTGTATCCGCCTTCCACACGCCGTCCCAGTTTTCTTCGACGCCTGATTCTGCGAGCCGTTGGCAGCGCAGCGCCATCACACGTCCGACCGCGTCGCCGTTGAGCGATTCGAAGATCGCGCGGGATTCGCTCCACTGCCGCGCGCGATACTTCGCCAGCGCCTCCGCGTATCGCGCGGCGCGATCGCGCGTCGGTTGATCCACCGCGTCGCGCTCGCCGAGCAGCTCGAAGATCTTCGTCGTGCCGGTGCGCCCGATGACGCGCACCGTGTCGATCTCGCGGAAGACGAACGCGTCGCCGGCTTCCTGCGCGGTGCGGGCGCACACGAGAATGCTCGTGCCGTATGCCTTGTTCAGCCCCTCGAGTCGCGAGCCGAGGTTCACGGTGTCGCCCATCACGGTGAAATCGTATTTGCTCGACGATCCGATCACGCCGACGACCACCTCGCCCGTCGAAACACCGACGCGAAGGCGCAACGGATCGACACGCAGGATTTTGCACGATTCGGCATGACGCGAAACCGACGCGACCATCGCCAGCGCGGCGCGGCAGGCGCGGGCGGCGTAATCCTGCGACGCCGGCGGACCCCAGAACGCCATTACGCAATCGCCGATGAATTTGTCGACGATCCCTTTGGAGCCGCGCACGATGTCCGCGGCGTCGCCGAGGTGGGCGTTCAATAGTCGCACCTGCTCTTCGGGCGCGAGGCGTTCGGAGAGCGGCGTGAAGTTCACGAGATCGCTGAAGAGAATCGTCTGGACGCGTTTCTCACCTTTCAGTGCGTCGGGGTTGCGAAGCACGGCTTCGGCGACGCTGGGATCGACGAATTTTCCGAACTGATCTTTGATCAAGTCCCGCTGCGCCAGCCCCGCGGCCATCTCGTTGAAGCTGCGGGCGAGATCGCCAAGCTCGTCCCGGCGCTTCGTCACGATCGGCTTGTCAAACTCGCCGCGTGAGACGCGCACCGTGCCTTCGACGAGCTGCCGCACCGGCCGGGTGATGAAGATTGACAGGATCCGCGACGCGACGATCGCCAGCAGGATGACGATCACGGTGACGATCGCAATGTTGCGCTGGATGCGATACAGCGGCGCCAGCGCCCGCTGGAGCGAACTGACGACCGCGAACGTCCCGCGGACGTTGGGTGCCGGCGAGATCGCGAACGATTCGCCGAGGAATCGCTCGCCGGCGTCGACGAAATCGAGATGCGCGCGCTCGAATCGGTTCGATGTCGTCGGCGTATTCGCTTCGATCGCGCGTCCGCGTTGGGCTTGGGTGGCGCCGTTCGCATCCGTCGTCGTGTCGTCGCCGACGCAGGCGAGCACCTTGCTGTCGATGATGATCCAAGACGACAGCGCGGGGATCGAATCGGCGCTCGCGCCCGCGTTCTCGCGATCGATGCGGCCCAGCACGCGCTGCAGCATCGCGTTGTCCATGTGAAACGCAACGAAGCAGGCGAAGTTCGGCGGCTGGTCGATGTCCGATCGCAACGGCACGCCGAAGGCGACGTAGAGCGCGCCGTTGACGTAGACCTGCCGATCGATGCGGCCCTCCAGCGTCAGCGGCCCGTGCAGCCATTGAACTTCGGCGAGCGGCGCATCGAGCCCGTCGATCGTGCTGGCGACGACGACGAGTTTTCCCTTCGCGTCGACCAGCACGTTGAACGCGGGCGATATGCCGTCGACGTCGGTGAGTTCGGTTTGCAGCAGCTTGCCGAGGATCTCGTCGTGCAACTGCGTCCGCGCCAGGGTGCGGTCGTCGCTCGCTTGCGGCGCCGAGGCCGCGTCCATCTCGCCGCGTTGCTGCGGATCTTCCATCAGCAATCGCACCGTTGAGAAGACGCGTTGCCGCTGGAGATCGACGCGCTCGAAGTAGTGCGACACCGCCGCGTGGATCGTCTCCTGCGCGCGGTTCATCTCGTGCTTCTTCACCGCGGCGCTGACGACCCAGATCACCAACCCCGCGAGCCCGAGCGTGCTCGCGAGCGTGAGGAGGAGGACTTTGGTGCCGAGGGACATGGTGATTGGATGATCGAGTCGGTCGCTCGTGTCACGGGCTTCCAGCCACTGGAAGGCCGTGCAAGGTGCGCACGATCAAGAATATTCAGTCATCCGGGATCGCGCGCATGGGCTGGAAACCCATGATACGGGGAAACGTCTAATCGCAAACGCTTGAAGGCAGCCGCCGGATCGGCGTCGGCTTCGGCTGTCCCGCGACGCGAATCAAGCTGCGAGACGCTCAGGCGATCGCAGTCGGAAAATTGTCCCATCGCGTCCTCGCGGGACCGCATGGGTGAATCCGGCTCGCGCCGCAACCCGCCATCGCGAAGCGTGTTACGCAAGGCGCTCGGCGGCGCTTCGGAAATAGAATCTTTTTCCGCGGGACAGAGTGGGACATTCTGGGACGCGGGCGCGCTGGTCGCGTCGGCATCGATTTCAAAAAACGCCTCAGGTTTCGGATCGGACATGAAACACCTCCGAGAAATGAGAGGAAAGAGCCCCCAAACGACGGCCACGTCGAACGTGTGACCGGAAGGTTCCGAGCGGCGCCGCCGAGCAGGGCTGCGCCGACGGACATTTTACCGCGGACTTTCACATCTTTCCGCGGGGAAGTTCTGGTTTTCCCGCGAGACTCGTCAGGGGACTTTTGGCAGCGAGTTCACCCCGATTGTCACCGTCGCCTTCGACGTTCCGCCGGCGACCAGCGTCACGTCCTGGCTCGAGCCCGGCAGGCGCGCGTGCCAGCTACACACGCGATAGCGTCCCGGCGGCAATGGGCCGAACGTCGCGACGGAGTTGCAGTGGCTCGCCTTCACCCACGGCGTGGGCGCGACGAAGAGCGTCGCGATTGAGTCGTCGCGCTGATCGGTGGCGATTTCTTCGGGCCCGGGATGCGACGGCGCGAAGCTCGTTTCGCCGTGCGGGGGAATGTTGCCGATGCTGGCGTACCAGTCGTTCGATCGCGCGAACACGCGGATCGTCTTGTCGCTCGGGTTGCGGCAGATGACTTTCGCGCCCGCGGATGTGGCGATCACGTCGTCGTGCGACTTCGTGACGTCGATCGGCTCGGGCGACGGTGCCGACGGCGGTTTCTGTCCGTCGAGTGGTTCGACCCACACGACGATGTTCGGCAGGTGGTTGTAGTTCACCAGTGCCATCGGGCCGGATTCGTCCGCCGGATTCCAACTCGCGCCGTAATCCGAGCCTTTCGCCGCGGTCGCAGGGTCGATGTAACCGGCCTTCGGCTCGGTGCGGACTTTTACCTCGAGTATCGCGGCGTCTGGCGGGGCTTTCGGCGACGAAGATGACGACGCGCAACCCGCCAGCGCGAGCGCGATCGTCGCGAAAATGACTCGGAATCGATTCATTCTGCGCGAAGCTCCAGATCCATCGTCTGCGCGCCGCCGGAGGGAATCTTCACGCGTTGCTCGATGTCGGGATAACGCTGGGTGCGCTGCCACGTGCGCACGACGTATTCGCCTACAGGGATGTTGTCGATTTTGAACTTTCCGTCGGAACCAGCCGCCGCGAAAAACGGCGTGGGGACGACGTAGATCGCGCCGTCCATGTAGCGATGGATCGAGCAATACACGCGGACGAGCCCCGGTTTGTCGAACGTAACGCGTTTATCCGGTGCGCCGGGTTTGTAGAGACCGAGGTCGAACGGTTTGCTCGGCGATCGCGAGAAGACGTTGTGCTCGATCGGCCGCGGTTCGTCGTTGCGGAATTCCACGGTCTGGCCGGCGGCGATCACCAGCAGCGGCGGGGCGAAGCGCGCGTCGCGCTGCGAAATCATCACCGGCGCGCTCGAGACGGGAAACGTGCGCGACGCGTCGACGGGTTCGAGATACACGACGACCGGCGCAAGCCGATCCGCGTCCTTCGCGAACACGCGGCCGGAGATCGACCCCGCGTCACCGGCCGGCTGAGTGGCCGAGGCGAGCATCACGGCAAGGATCATCGCGGGGAAATGCATGGGCGGCTCATTCTATAGCGAAGGGCGAATCCATGGGAATCATTTCCGCTTGGATGCGCGAAGCAACGACGAGGTTGCAGCAATTCGCTTCGCTTGAACTTCAGGATGGAGTCACCGGAGAAATGGCGGCGGCGAGGCGCCCGGTGACGCCTTTCTCGCGGCGGTGCGAGAAGAATTCGTCGGCATCGCGATGCGTGCAGCAATCGGTGGTGTCGATCCGCGCGATGCCCAGACGCTCGATCTGAAGCCGGATCGCCTCGCGAAGATCGACGTGTCCTTTGCCGTCGAGTCGCTCATCGAGGGGCGCGTCGTCGCCGAACACGCGTCGGAATTCCGCGATCACCTCCGGGCCGACTTCGAATGATTCGCGACTGATGCACGGACCGATTGCGGCAATGAGGCGATCGGCAGTGATCGACGCGGATTCGCACATCAGTCGCACTGCGGATTCCGCGATCCCCGAGATCACGCCGCGCCACCCCGCGTGAACCGCGGCGACCGTGCGTCCGTCGTCCGACGCGAGCAGGATCGGCACACAATCCGCGACGCGCACCGTCGCGACGCAATCGACGCTCTGCGTGACGATCGCGTCGGCTTTGATCGACGGATCGAACGCACGATCAAGTGCGACGACGGCGCGATTCTCGTGTACCTGGTGCACGCGGCACCAGTGTCGTCCCTCGCAGCCGATCGCCGCGAAGAGTCGCCGGTAGTTTTCCGCGATGTTCGGGCGATCGTCCTGGATCGCGCAGCCGTTGGGGTTGCCGAGGTTGAGCGACTCGAACGGCGCCGCGCTCGTGCCGCCGAGGCGTGTGCTGAATGCGTGCGGAACGCCGATCGCTTCGAGCTGAGGCGACGCGTAGAAGACGACGCCGCTCGGATCGTTCTTTCGCACGAGCATGTCGGTTGTTGCTCTCACTTTGAAAGCCCCACCGCGATGCGGGTATGATCGCTGCGCGGGCGACGTCGCGCGCCATTGTCCGAGCGTGTCGTCGCACGTCAATCGCTATGCCGAACCACACCACCCGCAAAATCGCGATCTTCCCGGGACAGTTCGATCCGATCACGAACGGACACCTCGACGTGATCAAACGCGGGGTCGCGCTGTTCGATGAACTGGTCGTCGCCGTCGGCATCAATCCCGAGAAGCGCGAGCTATTCACGCTGGCCGAACGCGTCGAGATGATCCGCGGGTTGCTGAAGGACGTGTCCGGGGTGCGGGTCGAAAGCTATACCGGTTTGACTGTCGATTTTGCGCGGTCGGTGAAAGCCAGCGTCATCTTGCGCGGGATTCGTGACGTATCGGACCTTCGATATGAATTTCAGTTGGCGTTGACGAATCGGGCGGTTGGAAGCGTGGAGACGGTCTTTATCATGACGGGCGATCAGTTTGCGTTGACGAGCAGCAGCTTGATCCGACAGATCGTCGCATTGGGTGGGGATCTCAAGCAGTTATCGGCGCTTTTGCCGGCGCCGGTCATCAAGCGACTGCGGGAAAAGCGGCAGAAGGGGGAGTTAGGCATGAACGCGGACCCTGACGTTCCCCCAACGTAGGAATCCGTTTTTGGGGCGGAATTTCCCTACACCTATCGCACCTTTTTGTTGACCGATCAAAGCCGACGGTGGTAAACTACACAGCGAGTGGACGGGCTTTCGGCGATCATAGCTCAGGGGAGCGGTCGCCTTCACACCAGGAATGAAGCGCCGATGCGTTGTCGGCGCAATCAGTTTGTCGCGGAGGAAGACGCGCAACGGCAGGATCCGACCGTGCAGTTCCCTAAGTGGAACCCAAGCACTTATTTTTTCTTAGTCGATTTCGCGATCATGCCGCAGCAACTCTATTCCGCGACGCATTGTGGAAAGGAGCTTCTTCATGAAGCTTACGAATCGTAAGACGGGCTTCACGCTCGTCGAGTTGCTCGTGGTGATCGGGATCATCGCGTTGCTGATCTCGATCCTGCTGCCGAGCTTGAACCGGGCGCGTGAAACCGCGAACCGGGTCAAGTGCGCCAGCAACATCCGCCAGATTGCGTTGGCGATGATCATGTACGCCAACGACAACAAGGGCGTGTTCCCGCGTTCGGCGGACAATGGGACGACGGCGATCGGGAACAACTACTCGTCCGCCGCGACGGCCGACCCGTTCACGGGTCAGACGAACTCGGTGGCGACGGCGATGTTCATGGTGATGCGTACGCAGGACATCACGTCGGAAGCGTTCGTCTGCCCGAGCACGAACGACACGAAGGACACCTTCGGCGGCGGTTCGAACACGGCGCAGACGCGCGGCTCGTTCTCGGCCAAGGGCAACCTGAGCTACAGCTACCAGTCGCCGTTCATCACGGCGGGCACGCTGCGGCTGAACGTGTCGCTCTCGAGCGACTACCCGATCCTGTCGGACATGAACCCCGGCACCACGGGTAACACCCCGACCGACAACGTCGCGGTTGCGTACACGGCGCCTGCCAACACGATGCAGAACGCCAACAGCAACAACCACGACGGCGACGGCCAGAACGTGGGCTACACCGACGCGCACGTGGAGTGGTTCACCACCCCGTTCGCTGGCGTGCAGCGCAATACGGCGCGCGACAACGTGTTCACGTCGTCGACCGAGTCGAACAACTCGACCGGCGCGAGCGCCACGCTGCTCCTCGGGCCGCAGGACTCGAACGACTCCGTGCTGCTCCCGAGCGACGACCAGACGACCTAATTCGTTTCCGGGTTGTTTGACGCGTTCGTGAACGCTGAACTGAAGGCCCGCCCCACTTGGGGCGGGCCTTTTCGTTTCGACCTGTCGCGCTTCCCTGGCCATGCTCGTGAGAAATAAGTGAGGCTCGGCTCGTCGCTTATCGTCGATTCCTACTTCATTTTTCATTGACGCCAAGTTGCAGACGATTTAATCTTTCATTGCTGCGTTTGTGATGCGTCTCGCAAAACGAGACGCATGATTCCCGGGGATCTACACCAACACTGGGCGCCTCGTTCGGCGCCGATGATCTGGGAGACATCGTTCTGGCGACGGTCGCCAGGACGGATCTTGATGTTGCCCGATTCGGTATGCGCCATCGCGTGATCTCCCGCGCACGTCATGCGTTGCGGGGACGGCCAACACGAGGGCCCTTATCGTTTCATTTTTTTTATTTCCGTGGGAATCCGTAAGCAGCGCAAGCCGAGCAAAGGGCAACAGCATCTACTCGTGTTTCGTGGAAAGGAGCTTCTTCATGAAGCTTACGAATCGTAAGACGGGCTTTACGCTCGTCGAGTTGCTCGTGGTGATCGGGATCATCGCGTTGTTGATCTCGATCCTGCTGCCGAGCTTGAACCGGGCGCGTGAAACCGCGAACCGGGTCAAGTGCGCCAGCAACATCCGCCAGATTGCGTTGGCGATGATCATGTACGCCAACGACAACAAGGGCGTGTTCCCGCGTTCGGCGGACAATGGGACGACGGCGATCGGGAACAACTACTCGTCCGCCGCGACGGCCGACCCGTTCACGGGTCAGACGAACTCGGTGGCGACGGCGATGTTCATGGTGATGCGTACGCAGGACATCACGTCGGAAGCGTTCGTCTGCCCGAGCACGAACGACACGAAGGACACCTTCGGCGGCGGTTCGAACACGGCGCAGACGCGCGGCTCGTTCTCGGCCAAGGGCAACCTGAGCTACAGCTACCAGTCGCCGTTCATCACGGCGGGCACGCTGCGGCTGAACGTGTCGCTCTCGAGCGACTACCCGATCCTGTCGGACATGAACCCCGGCACCACGGGTAACACCCCGACCGACAACGTCGCGGTTGCGTACACGGCGCCTGCCAACACGATGCAGAACGCCAACAGCAACAACCACGACGGCGACGGCCAGAACGTGGGCTACACCGACGCGCACGTGGAGTGGTTCACCACCCCGTTCGCTGGCGTGCAGCGAAACACGGCGCGTGACAACGTGTTCACGTCGGCGACCGAAACGGACAACAGCGCCGGCGGCGGTACGTCGTCGATCGCAGTCGGTCCGTCCGACTCGAACGACAGCGTGTTGCTCCCGACGGACGATCAGACGACCTGATCTAGGCCAAAATCTCCAGCGACTCGAGGCCCGCCTCGCACAATCGAGGCGGGCCTTTTCGTTTTCCGCGTACGAGCGGTTGCGCGGCGTCCGATTGCGGTGGGAATGTCCCACCCCGCGCGGTAAGCTCCGGTGACTTATGGAAGAAATCCTGCCGCCGCAGACGCAGGAGGGCGCGGGCTTCGAGCTCACCCGCATCCGCCAGTTCACGATTTTCCTGGAAAATCGCGTCGGCCGTCTCACCACCCTCGTCCGCGCATTCGAGGAAAGCGCCGGAAAAATCTGCGGACTCGCGATCGAAGAGTCCGCCGACAGCGCACTGGTGCGATTGATCTGCGCCGACCCCGACCTTGGACGCGACATCCTTCACACCGCGGGGTTCAGCTTCAGCGAATCGGAAGTTCTGGCCGTCGAGTTGCCGAAGAAGACGAAACATCCGCTCGTTTCCATCTGCTCAGCGCTCCTCGCAGCGGAGATCAACATCCACTACGCGTATCCTCTCCTGATTCGGCCGCACGGGCCGACGCTGGCGCTGTACGTCGACGACCCGACGCTCGCGGCGCAGCTGCTGATCCGCAAGGGGTTCACGCTCGTGGGTGAGAGTGATTTACGGAAGTGAAGCGTTCTTCACGCGCTCGCCGGCGATCCAAACCGATTCTGGTACTTCATCTGATTCGAGAATCGCCCGCAGCGGGTCGTCTTCCATCGCCTTGAAAGTAACGAAGTCCGCCGCTTTGCCGGGAGCGATCGATCCGACGAGATTCGCTTGTCCGACGGCCCGCGCCGCGCGGAGCGTCGCCATCTGCCAGAGTGCGTTTGGCGAAGTCTCCGGCGCGAGGTGATGCAGCAATCGCAGATCATCGACGAGATTCGGATTCGGCGAGCTCGCGCAACTGTCGGTTCCGACGACGACATTGATTCCGCGCGACAACATCTCGCGCCAGCGATGGGGCGGGTGTGAGAAGTACGCGTGCGTGCGCGGGCAGTAGACGACGCTGGCGCGGCCGCGCGCGAGGATCTCCAGTTCATCGTCGTCGCAATAGTTCACGTGCGCGAGCAAGGCCGCGGGTAGATCGAGTAGCCCGATGGCCTGCGTGAAACGGATCGGAGACGCGGCGAATGTCTCGACCAGATCCGACCACGATCCGATCTGCTCCCAAACATCTCGGAACGGCCCGCGATGATGCTCGAGAAACTCGCGTTCGTGCGGCGTCTCGGCGAGATGTGTCGCGAGCGGCAGCCCGTGGGCGCGGGCGATCGCGACACACTCGCGATAGCCGTCGAGATCCACGGTATACGGCGCGTGCGGACTCAGTCCGATCGTGAGCCGCGGGGAGAGGCGCGAATCCGATTCATCGATCGCGGTGCGCAGGAGCGTCTCGAATTTCGAACGCAGTTTTGCCAATCCAATCGTCTCGCCGTAGCTCACGCACCGCAGCGGCGAATGCGCGATCGTCTGCCGCGCGATTTTGATCTGCTGCGTGATATCGCCGACGCAGGTGACACCAAATTTCAAACATTGCGCGATGCCGATCCGCGTTGCTTCCGCGGGATCGTTCGTCGTTCGCGTCGCGCGGACGCGGATGATCCATTCGTGAAACGGCATTCCTGCCGATTCGCCGGCGACGCAGTCGCTCAGCTCGAGGTGTGTGTGCGCGTTGATCAGTCCGGGGAGGAGAATCGCGCCGCCGAGATCTTCGACACGAGCGTCGGGATGTTTCGGGAGAAGGTCCTTCGCCGCACCGACGTCCGCGATCATCGTGTCATCGAAGACGACGGCGCCGTCGCGCAGCAGCGGCGCGTGCTCCATCGTCGCCACGAACGCGGCTTTCAGCAGCGTCTTCACGAGGGGATTCTATTGTTCCTCTTTGAGCTCCGCGAGCAGGAGGTTGGCCGTGGTGCGGGCGTTTTCCAGATGTCGCCGCGCCATCTGGCGGATGGGTTCGAAATGAAATCCGTCTTTGAGCCGCGCGTCCCAGTAGCCGTATTGCTCGCGTTTCTCGGCGCCTTCGGCCAGATCGGCGACGCCCTCGCCCTGGCGCGCCAACTGGATCATCTGCATCATCAGGCCGGTGACGCCGAAGTCGTCGAGGTTCACCGCGTCGGCGAGCAGCCGCGCTTCGTCCAGCATGGGAGCGCGCTGCGGCATCTCGTGAATGATCCGCGTGGTGCGGTCGAGCAGTTGCTCGTCAATCTCTCCGGCCCCCAGCGAGCTGACGAGCAACTCGGCCGATTGCTCGGCACGATCCTTCAGATTGATCCGCCCGAATTTTCCGACCGCGAGCGTCTTGAGCTGACGCGTCGGCAACTGTAGCGCGTAGCACGCGAGCTCCAGCGCGTCGACGTCGGCCTCGTTGCTGATCAGGTTGAGCTTGAGGAATCGTTGAAGCCGATTCCACAGCCGATGGGTGTCGTCAATGAGACGCGAGCCCTCGGTGTCGTGTTCGTCGACGACACGGAGGAGCTTTTCGAGGCGTTGTCTCAGCTTCCCGTCCAGCGGCATGTGAGTCGCATCCCTGCAACGCGTTCGGCGATCGGGCCTTTACCTAAGCTGGCGCAAGCCGCGCGCGATTCGCACATGAGGCCAACACGTCACCCACTGATCGAACAGAGAGGAACGTTCCTGCGTGCCGCGCGGTGCTCTGAATCTGGCGGCGCGACGTACGCAAAAACGGCGCGGCCGCACGTTACCATCTTATCGGCACAGCCGCGGCGACAAACCCAAGTGTTTTTCTGTCGCATCCGCCTTGGACAGATGGCCAAAAACCGCGTTTTTCGGCCAGAAGTCGCAAAAGTGTTTCCATCGGCGAAATTTCAAGCGTCGAGTCCGGTCGAATTCTGTGGAAATAGGAAATCTTGGTTCCCAACTCGCACGCGAGCGCCAACAATCGCAATATGGCCGTCGTCACCTGTCCTCAATGCGGCGCGAAGAATCGGATCGACGAGCACGCGGCTCGGGCGATGCAGCCGGTGTGCGGTCGATGCAAGACGAAGCTCTCGTTGGATGGCGACTCAGCAGCGGGCGAAATATCACATCCCCTGGAGGTCACCGATGACACCTTCGCGACCGCGGTGCTCGGGGCGTCGCGGGCGGTGTTGGTGGATTTCTGGGCGCCGTGGTGTGGACCTTGCAGGATGCTGGCGCCGACGATCGAGCAGATCGCGAAAGAATCCAACGGCCGCTACCTCGTCGCGAAATTGGACATCGACGAGAACCCGCAGACCGCGGGGCGGTATACGGTCTCCAGCATTCCTACGCTGATGATCTTCAAGAACGGCCAGATGGTAGACAAGATCGTCGGACTCCAGCCGAAGCAGGCGATCGAGGCGAAGCTGGCGCGGGTGTCGTGATGCCGCGCGTTGAGCGGTCGGCCCGCAGGGCCACGTTTGTGGTAACCTCTCCGCGTCATGTTCGACGAACCCACCGAAAGTCCTCAGGAACATTCCTCCGATCCCGCCCGGCGCGCTCTCGAAAAGGCCGACGAATTCCGCACTCACGCGGAGCGTGCGGCCGTGTTCGAAGGGTCGCGAAAGTTTGACGCCCAGATCCTGCCGAAGCTTGACGCGGGAATTGCAAGAGATGTGCAACGTACGATGGGGATGCTCGAGAAGGCGAAGTTGCCGGATCTTCCCGTCATCTCGCCCGAGGCAGCAGGGGACGCGGCGCGGATCCTGGATCTGTGGCGCGAGAAGAACCTGTCGACCAACGATTATCACATCCATCGCCGTCCCGGCGAGGCGACGATCGTGCGATGGCTCGAAGGCGAGCAGGTCGAGACGTTTTACGAGCGGCTCCAGGCGCATTTCGACGCTGCGATGATCGGCTTCAAGGAAGACGAGCGTCAGTCCCGCGGCTGGAAGCAGGACGCGGGCGACAAGGCGTATCTTGAAGCGCTCGACAAGATCGAAGTGAAGCTGTTGGAGCGATATCTCCGCGATCCGATTCGGCAGCACAAGCTCTTCGTGCTTTCGACACAAAGCGCCGACGAAATCGACATCCTCTACCTCGCGGATTACCTGATGTCCGTCAGCCCCTCGGAGATCGTGGGCGAAGCCTCCGCGCCGCCCGCGGACGATCCGTCGGAACAGGATCGCGCGTGGTTCTTCAAACTCTTCGCGCTCCGGGGGATGAAGGACGACGTGGAGCAGATGTGCTTCTTCACGTTTCTGCAGAAGTCGGACGAGGAGTTCTGAATTGAGCCGCGTCGCTTGCGACGCGAGCGTTTCTGGGCGCCGAAGGTACGCGTCGCGAGCGACGCGGCGCAATTCGACGCTCACTTCATGTGCAGCATGATCATCAGCGACGCAATCCCTACGACCAGCAGGATCGCGGTGAACAGTTTGATGAGGAAGATCACGACGACGCAGTACCACGTGTCGCTCTGATCGAGCTCGAAGAACGCGCCGATCAACGCGAAGTAGAGCATGAATCCGACGAGCCAATCCAGAATGATGCCGAGGATGAACACAAATCGGAGCGGCAGCCACGCGAGATCCATCGCGGCGGCGGGCGCCAGCGAGATCGCGATGAGCTTGAGGATCATCGACGGCGTCGTGCCGAGGCTGAAGTGCCGCACCTTCGCCGCGATCACGATGCCGATCAGGATGAAAACGGTGCTGATGATCAGCCCCAATCCGACTGACATCATGAGCTGCCCGAACGTCTGGATGCGCAGCGCCGGATTCAGGTAGATGGTCGCGATCTCGATCACGATGGATCCGATGATCAGCGCAACCGGCATGTGCAGATCGAGCGTGCGGTTGGGGAAGTTGACGTCGACGTCATGCTTCGGCGTGTGATACGCGAGCGGCGCCGCGCGGGAAACGTTCGCCACACCGGGCATCGCCTGCGCCATCACCGGCGCGGCCGCGGCGACGGTCGCGACGGATGCGACTGGCATCACCGGCGCGGGCCGACGCGCCGCGGGCGCGTCAGCGTCGGGCGCGAGATCGTAGACGTCATCGACGACCGCGGGCACGGAAGGATCGGTCTGCGGGCAGGCGATCGTCGCGCCGCACTTGCACTTGGCTTTCTTGCCGGCAAGCTCGGGTTTCCAGCGGAAACTGGCGCCGCAGGAATCGCAATTGAAACGGCCGGCGGTTGTCGCGCTGTCCATCTGAACCTCCCCGTTCGGAATCTTTGCGTAGCCCGCGTGCTTGCACGTGGTTTCGCGTGGCGCTGCACGAACGGCGAGGAAGCTCGCCGGCTACACGGAAGACGTCCCTGTTTGTTGCACTCGGCTCACCCCGTCGTCTTCGTAAAGTGGAAACGGATGCCCGCGGCGTCGGCCGCGCCGAGCAGCGCTTCGGCGGCTTTGAGATCGCGCAGGATCGGGTTCGGCTGCTTGAAGTTGTTGAGGTTCGCGTTGACGTTGTCGATCAGCCCGCGGACGGTTTTCAATCCGTCGGTCGCGGGGAAAAACTGCTCGGGCGGGAGCCGCATCTTTGCCGGATCCATCCCCTGCTCGCGCATCTGGGCGGCCAGGATCGCCTGATTTTCCGAGAGTAGCGAGGTGATTGCCGCGACCTTCGCGGCGCGGGCGGCGGTGTCGAGGCGATCGGATTCGCGCGCCAGCGCTTTGCCAATCGCGCCGGACTTCGTGTACGCGGATTCCGCGTCGGCGAGGGGTTTCTCGAGAGAGATCGTGATCGCGGCGGGCATGGGAGCGGTTGCGCTTCTCTCCTCTCCCCGGCGCACCGGGGAGAGGAGTAAGTCTCACATCGAGTTCGGCATCTTGCTCATCGCGGCGTCGAGATGCTTGCGCAGGTCGGGCTGCATCTGGATTCGCGCCGCGTTCTGCATCAGCTTTCCGACGGCTTCCTGCATTTGCTTTTCGTACTTGTCGCGCATCGCCTTCTGGTCGGTGTCGCTGGGCTTGCCGAGCTTTGAGCCGCGCGTCTGAATTTCCTTGAGCTGGGTCGAGATCGCCTCGACTTTCGGCGCCGCGGCCTTGGCGCTGTCTTCGTCTTTCACGCCGTCGAGCACCGTGTTCAGCTCGTTGAATTTCGCGAGCATCTCCTGCGTGATCGAGTCGTGCGTGTCGCCGCAGCCGCCGAGGAAAAAGCAGAGAGTGACAATGACACCGAGAGCGATGAGAGGACGTTGCATGCGTTCTTCCTTTCCTGGTTGCAAATCATCTTCGTGGCTCGCTTGCGGTTTCGCAATGCGTGGCGATCGAAATGCGAAACCGCAAGCGAGTTGCGGAAGCGTTTCGGCGGATGCTATTGGTCAGCTTCGTCGAGTCCTCGGATCAGTTCCAGCAGCATCTTCTCGACCGCCGACGGCTGATCATTGCGGATCGTCAGATCCCACGCCATCCGCCATTCCGTCGCGACTTGCTTGAAGCCGAGATCGCGAAGCCGCTGCGACATGTCCGGCATGTGCGCCGCGCCGTAGAAGATCGCGATGTTCTTCCTGCCGTCTTTGAGCGCCTTCTGAAGCACGTCGATCGCGACCTTATTGCGCTCGGTGACGATGACCGATCCGCCGGGCTGATCGAGCCCCATGCCGGAGAGTTCCACGTTCGCCATGTTGCGCGCGAGGATGATCTTGAGCTGACGCTCCATATCGGGACGCGAGATGAGTTTGACCAGCTCCTCGAGCGTCTTCTCGGGATCCTGGTTCGCCTCCTGCGCGGCCGCGGGCGGGGGTTCGTGCATCGCTTTCAACAGCGATTTGAGGAACATCATCTCGAACGTCTCCCCGCGATCTTCCTGCATCTTCGCGAAGGTCTCGGCATCGAGATCGGCATGGATGAAATTCGGCTGCGTGTAATCGACGACGTCGAGCTGATAATCCAGCGCGAGCGAATCCTTCAGGAATCGCTGCAACTCGCCGACGCCGCTGCCGGTGCGCTGTCCGCGGACAGGCGCTTGCACGTCCTTCGGTTTCACCATCTCATAGAGCACCGCGTCGTGCTTCTTGAACTGCTCGTTGAGCTGCTCGAAGTACGCGTGCTCGCCGATGTGAACCGCGGAGACGAGTCGGACGACGGCGCCGCCTTGGCTGACGAAGATCGCGTCGGCGGTTTCCAGCCGTCCGCCGGCGGATCCGTTGTCGACGAAGCGGAGAAATTCGCCCATCGCCGAGGGCCGCGTGGCGGGCGCGGTGGTGACACCGGCGGGCCGGGTCGCCGGTTCGGCGAAGACGGGCGAGATCAGGAATGTGATTCCGAGAACCGCAGGGAAGTATCGGCGCATCAGATCACCTCAATATCTCGCGGATTTTAACCCAAGGGGAGGGTGTCGTTGCGATTATTTGATTGGGGATTAATTGGAATCACGGATTCCCGTACAATCCGCACCCCATGAAATACACGAATCTCGGCCGCACCGGACTCAAGGTATCACGTCTGTGTCTCGGAACGATGAACTTCGGCCCGCACGCGACGGAGCCGGAATCGTTCGCGATCATGGACAAGGCGCACGAAATTGGGCTTAACTTTTTCGACACCGCCAACGTGTACGGATGGAAGAAAGGCGAAGGCATCACCGAGCAGATCATCGGCCGCTGGTTTGCGCAAGGCGGCGGGCGACGGGAGAAGACGGTCATCGCGACGAAGGTGTTCGGCACGATGGGCGACTGGCCGAACGAGAGCCGCTGCTCCGCGTTGCACATCCGCGCCGCCTGCGAAGCGTCGCTGAAGCGCATGCAGACGGATCACATCGATCTGTACCAGATGCATCACGTCGATCGCGAGACGCCGTGGGAGGAAATCTGGCAGGCGATGGAAGTGCTCGTGCAGCAGGGGAAGGTGCTGTACGTCGGCAGCAGCAACTTCGCCGCGTGGAACATCGCGACCGCGAACCAGATCGCGAAGCAGCGGAATTTTCTCGGTCTCGTCAGCGAGCAAAGCAAATACAACCTGATGGTGCGATCGGTCGAGCTGGAAGTTCTCCCCGCGTGCCGCGCGTACGGCGTCGGCGTGATTCCCTACAGCCCGCTGGAAGGCGGGATGCTCGGCGGGGTGCTGAAGAAAATCGACAAAGGCCGCCGCGCGTCAGAGCACGTGCAGAAGCGCATCGAGCAGTTCCGTCCGAAGCTCGAAGCGTACGAGAATCTCTGCCGCGAACTCGGCCACGATCCCGCCAGCGTCGCGCTCGGCTGGATGCTCGCGAACCCCGCGATCACCGCGCCGATCATCGGCCCGCGGACGATGGACCAGCTCACGGGCGCGCAGGCGGCGCTCGATGTGACGCTGAGCGAGGAAACGAACAAGAAGCTCGACACGATTTTCCCGGGGCCGGGGAACCAGGCGCCGGAGGCGTACGCGTGGTGAATTAACTGATTTCGTAGCTGCGCCGCCTATTCTTATTGATCGAAAGAGGTGACGCAGGCGTCGCAGCTACTGTGCAGAGACGAATCCTTATGTCCAACACAACCATCCGAGTCGGCGATACCACGATTGTCCCACAGATCGTTGACGGATATCTGCGCAGCATCGGCGAAGTGAAGATCGGCGCGACCGCGCTGCGCAACCCGCGCACGCGATTCCTGCCGTGGTTTGATGCGTTCGAAGGCGATACGTTTCGGTCGTTCCGATTTCTCGGCATCGATCGCGATGGCGATCGCACAATCCTCCGCACGCGCGCCGTTAGCGATCCCGATCAACTCTTCCGCGAGCGGCGCGATTCCAGCGGCGACCTGTGCTTTCGCGCCGCGTCGTGGGATGACGCGCCGATCGAAGCGGATTTCCGCGTCGTCTTTGCGCCCGCGAACGCGACGATCGACGGACGGAGCTTCACCGGTTTCAAATATCACTTCGAATACGCGCACGATTCGCTCGCAATCCATCGCATCGTCGATCGTCAGACGTGGGAAGTCGGCGGGAATCTCGACGACGTGACGATTTGCCTCCGCAACTGGCTCACGCCGCCGCGGATGAAGATCGGGCGCGAGACGACGTATTCCACCGTCGGACTTGATCAGTGGGCGGCCCTGTTGCCGGGAAACCTGTGGGCTCGATGGACGCTGTTGCCGAGTTTTGACCTCCAGTACGGCAAGTCGGGCGTGACGCTCGGATGGTTCGACCAAGTCTCGCTCATCCGCACGGTGGTGGAATCGAATGCGGGCGAGGATGCATTGCGGTGCCTGGATCTTCATTGCTTCGAGCAATCAAAAACGGTCGCGACGAATCCGAAGACCATTCTCTGGTGCGACGATCACCTCGACGACGTCGAATCGCTGAATCTGTGGACACGCGTGTACGATCTCGAGCAGGCCAAGTCGTGTGAGCAGCTGGGGATCAACCAACCCGAGCCCGCGGCGATCTGCTTCGGCAAGAATATCTGGCGCGGTATGAATTTCGATTCAAGCTACGAGGACGTCGTCGAGATGGCGAGCGATTTCGGAGCCGACATCGTCTTCATCGACTCGATCTGGGAGCACCAACAGGCGTTCAAGGATGCGCTGGACGCGATGCTGCCGCCGGAAAAACGAAAGGGCACCGTCCTGGAAAAATTCCGCTACCAGCCGAACATGTGCATCACGCTCGACTTCGAGGTGACCGAGACAATGGGGGGCGAGAAAGGCCTGAAGGACCTGGTCGATCGCGCCGCGAAGAAGGGCGTGAAGATCATCTCGTGGATGGCGGCGCACTATTCGCCGAACAGCATCCTCGGCGAAGATCCGGCGATGAATCATGGCGCTTTCGGCATCTATGCGGGGCGCGAATCGGGACGTCACCCCGACACCGGCGCCCCCGCCGCCTGCTGGACCGCGAACCTCAACAACACGGCGCTGTTCGAGAAACTCCGCAAGCAGGTGCTCGGCGTGTGCGAGCGCACCGGCCTCGCGGGATACTTGTGGGACAGCGTCTCGAACATGGGCTGGTGGCAGATCGACTATCCCCTCGGCACCATGCGCCCGCAGTTCGATCGCATGGCCCAACTCTACGCGGATCTCGTGAACTCGGGGCGGTACATCTATCCCGAATCGATCACCATGTTCACGAATTTTTCCTGCTGCGGAATGCATGGTGGCAACGTGTACGCGGGTGACAATCTGGGATTCAGCTACAAGACGTGCATCGCGCTCAATCACCCTTCGGCGAAAGCTCAGGCCGAGGGGTGGGAGCCGGTCGCGAATAAACTATTCATGGGCGAGGAGCCGTTCGAGACACTGTTCCGCTGTTACTCACATCTGCGGATTCCGATGCTCGATGTGTGGGAGGTTCGCGACAAAGTCGATCCGGCTGCCGCGAAGCGAATCAAGGAATTATTCTCGGTCTATCGGAAGATTCGCGGGGCGATGAAGAAGCGAACGGTCGTCAAAAACGACGCCGGCGTGATGTGGGAAGGCTCGCAGGGCGAGACGCATTTCTTCAGCTACAACTCGCAAAAACGCGATGGAAAATGGATCGACGTCGGAACAAATTCGCTCGTGAACGACGGAGCACTTCAACCTCTGCGCGTGTATCGATTGTTACCAAACGGCTGAAAGCGATCTCGCGTGTCGTAGCGCGCACATCTCTCGAACAGACACCTCGCTCGCGTGTACTATTACACGCATGCCTAGCACGAAGAAATGGCGTTTCGCCGGGATCAATTTCGATCACCAACACATGGGCGATTTGCTGCGGCAGGTGTCCGAACATCCCGATGCTGAGATCGTCGGCGTCGCGGATGAGAAGCCGCAGCAGATGACGGGAACGGTCGATCGGCTGAAGATTCCGAAAGACATCGTGTTCACCGATTACCGCGCATGTCTCGAGAAGACCAAGCCCGACGTCGTCATCCTCTGCCCCGCGACCGCGAAGCACGGGGAGTGGACGGAGAAGGTCGCGCCATTCGCGACGCACATCCTGATGGAAAAGCCCTTCGCCGCGACGCTCCCCGAGGCCGATCGCATGATCGCCGCGGTGAAGAAGACGGGGAAGCAGCTGGCGATCAACTGGCCGCTGCGCTGGTATCCGCCGCACGTGACGACAAAGCGTCTAGTCGATGAAGGCGTGATCGGCGACGTCATCGAAGTTCACTACTACGACGGCAACAAAGGCCCCGTCCGCCACGCGATGGACAAGATCGACGTGCCGGAAGAGGAGGTCTTGAAGCTCAAGCAGAGCAGTTGGTTTTACAAGCGAAACGAAGGCGGCGGATCGCTCCTCGATTATCTCGGCTACGGCGTGACGCTCGGCACGTGGTATCACAACGGCCGCGCGCCGATCGAAGTGACCGCGGTCGTCGATCATCCGCGCGGGTTGGAGGTCGATGAGCACAGCATCACGATCGCTCGCTATCACGTCGGCCTGAGCAAATACGAAACGCGGTGGGGCACGTTCAGCGATCCGTGGCACTTGCAGCCACAACCGAAGTGCGGTTTCGTGATCAAAGGCACGCGTGGGACGATCAGCAGCTACGACTACGAGAAGACGATCCGCGTGCAGACGGAGAAGAAACCCGAGGGCGAAGAGATTCCCGTCGACACGCTGAAGTCGCCGCTGAGCGGACCGATCGAGTACTTCATCGATTGTCTCGAGAAGAACAAACCCCTCGAAGGTCCGCTGTCGCCGGCAATTTGCCGGATCGGGCAGCAGATCGTCGATTCGGCCGTGCTGAGCGCGAAAGAGCGCCGGACGGTTCCACTCGTTGAATAGCAGGCGACTCCGAACATACCTGGGAGACTCAGCTCAATGTCCGATTCGATCACGATTCCGAATATTGAATATCAGCCGCGCGATCCCAAGTCCTACAAGCCGAACATCGCCGTCATCGGCACCGGCGGGATCTCCGGCGCGCATCTCACCGCGTACAAGAAGGCGAAGTACAACGTCGTCGCGCTCTGCGACATCTCCGAAGCCGCGGCGAAGAAGCGGCAGGCGGAGTTTTTCCCCGATGCCAAGATCTACACCGATCACAACGAACTGCTGAAACGCGATGACATCGAAGTCGTCGACATCACGCTTCATCCGCAATATCGCGTGCCGGTCATCGAAGCGGCGCTCAATGCGCGCAAGCACGTCTTGAGCCAGAAGCCGTTCGTGCTCGATCTGGACATCGGCGCGAAGCTTTGTGATCTCGCGCAGAAGCAGAACGTCAAGCTCGCGGTCAATCAGAACGGCCGCTGGTCGCCGCATTGGAGTTTCATCCGCAACGCGGTCGAGCAGGGCGTGCTTGGCACGGTGATTTCCGCGCACCTCGCGTGTCACTGGAATCACAACTGGGTGAAGGATCTGCCGGAGTTCGACAAAGTCCGCCACGTGATCCTCTACGATTACGCGATCCACTATTTCGACGCACTGAGCACCTTCATCGCCGACCGCGAGCCCACGCGGATCTTCGCGTCGTTCACGAAGACCAAGTCGCAGCGGGCGACGAACCCGATGCTCGCGCAGGCGATCGTCGAGTTCGACGGCGCGCAGGCAACGCTGATTTTCGATGCCGACCAGAAGTCCGGATGGCACGATCGCACGCATGTCGCGGGGACGAATGGAACGATCATCAGCGCGGGGCCGAGCCTCAACAATCAGAGGGTGACGCTCTATCTGCCGGACGGGAACGAGTTCAGTCCCACTTTGACGGGCGCGTGGTTCCACGACGGCTTCCACGGAACGATGGGGGAGCTGCTCTGCGCGATTGAAGAAAAACGCGAGCCAAAAAATAGTGGCCGCAATAATCTAAGAAGTCTCGGCATCTGCTACGCCGCGTGCGCGAGTGCCGAGGATGGCAAGCCGAAGGCGATGGGGGAAGTGCGGAAGATCAGCGTGGCGTAAAGCGTGAAACGTAAAGGTCGGCTCGAGCCTTCTTTTTTGCGTTTCACGTTTTACGTTTTACGCAAGCTTTCCTCGACGGAGTTGGTGATGAAATTCAGGACATTTCTCCTTGCGCTCATCTGCTCGTCTTTTCCCGCCTTCGCCCAGGAAAAAATCATCCTTCTCGAAGACGCGCCGAACCTCGGCGGGTTGTTCGAAGTTGCGCCCGACGGATCTAAAATCTTCTTCTCCGCCGACAATCGGAAATTCGCCGTCTTCAATGCCGAAGGAAAGGTGATCGATCGCATCGCGGCCGCGGGGAGCGGGGCGCCGCGCGAGCTGGTGCCGCTGCCCGACGGCTGGTTCATCGCCGCGATCGGTCACGCGGGCGGGAACATCGCGCTGTATCGGCCGGACGGATCCGAGGCGAAGACGCTCGTGAAACGTGGTGGGAACGCTCAGTCGCTCCGCAACGACATGACCGGCTGGACGTCGCCCACCGGCATCGCGGTGGACGTCGAGCACAAGAAGATCTTCGCGCTTGATACGACGATGGCGCCGCGAAATACGCCGGATCCGGACTGGTCGCGCATCGCGATTTTTGATTTCGACGGCAAGTATCTCTCCGATATTCGCCGCTACGACGGCACGGTCGCGGGCAAGGATGACACGCTGCGCACGTGGTACGACGACATCGAAGTCGATCCGAAACAGCAGCGCATCTACGTCACCGCACGGCGTACGAAAGAGTTGTTAGTGCTCGGCTATGACGGCAAGGAGATCGCGCACGTCCCCGGCGTGAACGGCATCGCCGTCTTCCCCGACGGCCGCGTGGCGGTGGGCGATCCGAATCCGAAAACGCCGGGCATCCGCATCTATCCGGCGGACTTCGACGACGAGCTGAACGACGCGAAAACCATCAAACTTCCGCCGTCGGTGACCGCGAGCGATCTGGAGACGGATGCGTCCGGTCGCCTTTACGCGCCGGGCGCTGACCCCAGTGTGTACTTCGCGCGCTGGACCGCAGATCTCAAAAACGTGGAGACGTTCGGCCCGAAGTACGAGCGCATCAGCGTGAAGTTCCCCGAAGGCGCGCAGATCGCGGGGAAGACGATGCAGATGTCGGCGAATGTCGTCGCTCGTCCCGAGATCAAAGACATGAGCGCGTGGCAGGTGCTGCTGCGCCCGAGCGACGGAAGCGATCTGCGTTGGCAATCGCTCCCCACGACGTTCGCTGGCGGGATGCTTCAGGCGACGCTCCCCGCCGAACTGCGGGGATTCTATGAGCTCGTCGTGCGCTATGGCGGCGGTGAGATGGATCGAGCGAACCTGAAGGACGAGCCGCAGATTCGCGGGCCGATCGTCGTCCTACCGCCCAACGCGACGAGCAGCGTCGCGATCATCACCGCGACGGGACGCAGCGCGTTCCGGCAGGGTGAGGAGATCGCGCTGCACGTGATCCGCAAAGACGACGCGGATCCCAAGCCCGCGCCGGTGCATATCGAGCTGCGAAGCGGCGAGACCGTACTCGCGACCGCGGACGCGTCGATCGAGAAGAACCTCGCGATGGAGATTCCCGGCACAGTGACGGCGCATCTCGTTCCGGGGCGCTATGCGCTGAAGCCGACGGTCGCGGGTCATGAGACGTACGTCACGTCGATCGACATCGCGCCCGCGGACGTGGATTCGCCGATGCAGCGGATCATCTATCACGAGTTCGATCAGTCACCGGTCACGCAGGGAAACGGCTTCCTCGAAGACGCAGCCGAGCGGCTATCGTTCATCCGCGATTACACGACCGCGATTCATCGGCTCGGCTTCACGCGAGAAACGGATCGTCTCGTCGGCAAGCTGGGCAACGGCGCGGTCCCCTGGAATCACGGCGCCGCGCCCGGCGACAGCACGAAGCCCGAATTCGCACCAGCGGAGTATTGGCGGATTCCCAATGGCGGCAATTGGGAGGCGGAGTATTACCTCGATCAAGCCGTGGCTCAGGGCATCGTGTACGACAGTCAACTACTCGGACATTGCTCGAGCGTTCGCTTCCAAGAGCGCTGGTGGCCCGAAATGGTGCCGATGCTGCAGTGGGGCGCACAGTGGTTCGGCCGATATCCGTCGTTCTACGGCTTCAACTACAACGACGAGATGTTCTTCACCGGCTTCAGCGCGGGCGAGTGGACCGACGCAGATAAGCAGTGGCTCAAGAAAACGGAAGAGGAGAAGTTCAAAGGCCACCACGTCGACATGCTGCTGTACGCGCACAAAGTGATGTACGACGAATTCAACGGCGCGGTGCGGCAGAGTAATCCGAAGGCGAAGATCACCACGACGCCGATGTGGCAGTTCCCCGCGGTCGACGGGAGCTACGCGCCGACGATCTATGAGGGGATGGACGAGGCCTACAGCCACTATCTATCCGAGGGATATCACCTTCCGTGGTACGCGCCGCATTCGGTGGACATGATCCGCCGGCCCGGCAAGCCGATGATGGGCGTGTTCGACAATGGCTACGGCAGCGGCGACGGTGATGTGTATCTCAAGAACGCGATGCAGATCCTGGCTCGCGGTGTGCAGGGCGTCGGGACGGAACACTCGCGGCCGTTCGTCGAGGCGAAGGCCGCGAGCGCGCAGCGCGTCGGCAACTGGATTGCCGCGACTTACGGATCGGTGTTCGCGCAGTTCCCGGTCGCGAATGAAGCGGCGATTCTTTACTCGTATCAGCAGGACATCACCGAGCATCGCAACGTGCAGGGCACGCCGCATTGGGAGAGCGTCTTCGCTGTCTACGGCGCGGGACTGATGTGCGGTGTGCCGATGAGCATCGTCTACGAAGAAGACGTCGCCGCGGGCTGGCTCACGCCGAAGGACGGCGAGAAGCCGCGCGTGCCGATGTTGTTCCTCATCGGTCAGAAGGTCGCGTTGCCGCAACCCGTTCAGCAGCAGATCGAGCGATTCAAGTCCGCAGGCGGGATCGTGATCACCGACGACGACAGCGCCGACTATCCCGGCGCGGTGAAGGGCGATTTCCACTCTTACATCATCAAAGATACCACGCAACTCGGCTACGCAGCCGACACGGTCTTCCCGCTGATGTTCGCGGATTACGAGAAGCTTGCGACGCAGATCCATGACATTGCGGCGAAGAACCGGCGTTACGCGACGGAGACGAGCGATCCGTGGGTGTCGAAGAATCACTTCGACGGCGGCGCAATTCAGTACGTGATGCTCGCGAACGAAACATCGCCGTATCCGTTCGACGCGGGCGCGGTGTGGTCGCTGGGGACGCTGTACAACAAATCGTTCCTCCCGAAGACAGTGACGCTGACCGCACCGATCCCCGCGAACAGCGTCGTGTACGACGTCTTCGAGCGCGCGGTCGTCAAGCCGCAGGATTCGAAGATGAAGGTCGATCTGACGACGTTCCCCGGCCGGCTGTACGCGATCGCGCCGGCGACGCTGGGCGCCCCGCAGATTTCGCTCGGCGCGAAGGACGGAACGCTCGCATATCAGGTGCAGGTGGTCGATCAATCCGGCAAGGCGATGGCGGCGCGGGTGCCGCTGCGCATTACGCTGAGGAGCGACGACGCGAAGTCTCCGTCGACGACGATCTTCCGCGGGTCGGATGAGATGGGCGTCTTCGCGGCGTCGTTCCCGCTGCCCGCGTCAAAGGCGAAATGGATGCTTGAGGCGACCGAACTTCTCGGCGGCAGCGCGAGTGTCGCGGCGATTCCGGAGACCACGTCGATCGCCGCAGACAAGTGGCTCGTCGCGCGACCCGCGGTCGAGGTGTATCGCGACGCGCAGATCCGCGCGCTGATGAAAGACGGCGGGAAGATGACGCTCTTCACGAGCAAGCCGGGCGTGTTGACGGACGCGCAGAAGACGTCGCTCGCGGACGCGATGAAGGGCGCGGGCGTCGCGCTCACGATCACTGAAACGAATCCGCCGGAAAAACCCGAGCCAGGCATCTATCTCGTCGCGGGTCACATGCAGGCGCTGGGCGGTCGTAAGGGCGATCTGTTGGAGAACGCCTGGTCGCGCGGCCTGATCGACGAAGCCGCGACTGCGAACGTGCCGGGTCCGGGCCGAGGTTTGGTGACGGCGCTGTTCGCGCCGCGCGGATACAAGGAGCATTGCGTCGCGTTGCTCGGTGGCGATCAGAAGGGGCTCGATGCGACGGTGGCGTCGTTCATCGAGTGGCTGAAGAAATCGCCGGCGACGGAAGAGAAGGCGCCGGCCGTGCCGCAGTTGCAGGTCGCGTCGAAGGCATTTTCGAACGCGGCTCCGGTGGCGCGTCTCTCCGAGATGACCGGCGTGAAGCTCACGAATCTCGCGGTCGCGCCGGACGGCAAGCATCTCGTCGTCGCCGCGGACGGATATCTGCGGAACCTCGCGCTCGTCGTAGACGCGGGGGATGAAGGAAAGATCCTCCGCGCCGAACGTGTCGCGCACAGTCCGACGATCCGCGATCTCTACATCAGCCCCGACGCGAAATACTTCGGCGCCACGGGCCGCGTGGCCGATCGCTTCGGGCAGGGCTTCGCGCTGATCGATGCACAGAGCGGTTCGCGCCAAACGTTTGCGGGGTTCGGTGACATCGGGCGCAACACCAATCACTTCGGCGTCAGCGCGGATGCGAAAACGGTACTCGTCGCTGGAACGTACGGCGTCGTCTGCTGGAAGAACGATGGCGACGCGTGGAAGGAAGCGTGGTCGATCGATTACTGGAAACAATTCCCGCACCTCGACTGGCCGGTCTCCAATGACTCAGAGCGCGTGCCGCAGTTCCACGCTTACATCCCCAGTGGCGCGGATTACGCGCTGATCGTCTTTGGCGAGTTGAGCGCCAACGGCTGGGTGATGCCGCACAATCACGGCGCGGTGTCCGTCACTGCGGTCAATCTCGCGGATGGAAAAGAGAAGTGGCGCTTCGATGTGCCGATCCTCAAGACGTATCTCCTGCCGACGCTGCTAACGAGCCCCGACGGCTCGCGGCTGCTATTGCAGGTGCAGACGGGAAGCTGGGGATCGGAGGCGTTTCGGCTGTACGCGCTGAGCGCGGCCGACGGCAAATTGCTCGGTGAGTGGGCGTCGAAGAACGCGCCGCTGGCGACCGCGATCTCGGACACGACCGGTGCCGTGGCGTCGGTGATGGAGGAGCGGCTGCTTCAGGTGCGCACGCCTGCTGGGAAAGTCCTCTACAACATGCTGTGGCAGAATCAGCCGATCAGCGTCGCGTTCGCGAGCGATGGGAAATCGCTGTTCGTGACCGACGACGCGGGCGTGCTCACGCGCCTGAGCGACCGCGGCGAGAAGACGTGGTCGATCGATGCCGGCGGGAACGCCGCGGTCGCTGCATCGGCGTCGCACGTCTACACCGCCGCGTGGGATGGGATGTTGCGATGCTTCAGTGCCGCCGACGGCAAGCCCGCGTGGTCGCTCGACTGCACGCCTGCGATGGACGACGAGAATCCGCTCGCGATCGTGAAGAACCTGTCGCACGGATCGCTGCACCAGGTGAATCGTCCGTCAACGACGAGCAGCGAGACGCCCTCCGGTGACAATCTATTGAAGACCGGCGCCGGCACGCTTGCGATCGGCGGAACGCCGGGCTGGATGTCTGAGGGCAAACTTCAGGTCAAGGCGGAACAGCTCACCAACGGCGCGGTCGATGACGTCACCGCGCCGTGGCTCAATCTCGACGAGCTGTTCTGGGATTCGACCGCGGGCCGGCAGGTTTGGGCGCAGATCGAATTCAAACAGCCGACGGATGTGCACTCGATCACGGTCCGCGAGAATCCGAATTTCAAAGACGCGTGGCCGGCCGAAGGCGTCATCCAGGCGTGGGACGAGCCGTCGAAAAAATGGACGACCGCGGCGCACAGCGTTTATATGAACGATATGAACAATACATATGTACTGAATCTCAAGGGCGTGTCGAAAATCCGCTATGTTCCGTGGAACAGCTACTATCGCAATTTCTATACGAGCGAAATCGAAGTGCGGTGAGCGTCGCGAAATTCCGTGCAATGAAATCCGCGAAAGCGCCCGGAGGCGCGCCGGCGTCGACAACGGTATATTGATGGCGTCACTTTCGATTCGAGGAGATGTCGCATGCTGACAAATGAGCAGAAGAAGCATTTCGCGGATAAGGGTTGGCTGGTCGTCAACGGAATCTTTGGCCGCGACGAGGCTGAAGCGATTGCTGAGCTGGCAACTCGCGTGAGTCTCGACGAACTCAAGGCCGCGGAAAACAAGGGCGGTTACAAGGTCGACCGCGGGGCCGGCGGCGAGGCCGCGCCGCGCAAGATCGATAAGCCCTACGACAAGCGCGAAGAATTTCGAAAGTTCGCGACCGACCCTCGGCTCATCGCGGTCGTGCGAGAAGTGATGGGCGGCGGCGTCGAACCGCAGTTGTGCACCGACCAGATCTTCATGAAGCCCCCGCGATTCGGGTCCGCCAAGCCGTATCACCAGGACAACGCATACTTCAAGTGCTCGCCGCCGGAGCATGTCATCACCGCGTGGATCGCGCTCGATGACGTCGACGAATCCAACGGCTGCCTGCGATATATCGACGGGTCGCACAAGGGGCCGATCATCGAGCACGTGCCGACACCCGGCGAAGCATACAACATCGCGCCGCCGGCGCACTTGATCGATCTCAAGAAAGAATCTCTCGCGATCGTGCAAAAGGGCGGCGTGGTGTTTCATCACAGCCACACGTTGCACACGTCGCACCGCAACGAATCGGATCGGTGGCGTCGAGGCTACGCAACGCACTGGGTGACGGCCGACGTGACGAGCAAATCGGAAGTGCTGGACGAAGGATATACGCGGCGGAAGGTGCCGGTGACGTCGAGTTGATTCTTCATGGGTGCCGTTAACTGCTGCCTTCACTCTCCCCACAGCCGAATCGCCTTCCCGAATTTCCCGTCGATGATCGAGGTGGCGCCGCCCGCCTTGCCGACAGTTATCGTGCCGTCACAATGATCGATTAGCAGCGTGTACGCGTCGCGCTTTGGCGCGTCCTTCCACGTCGCGGCGATCTCTTCGGGCGTTCGCGCGATCGATGAGATGCGAACTTCATCGATCGCCATCAGACTGTGCCCGCTTCCGATGTGGAGCTCGCCGCGCGAGAGATTGCCCTTGATCGGACCTTCCACCACCTGATCCAACGATTGAGACGGCACGCCGCCTTTGCCGATCCACTTGCAGACGCCGTCGACGAAGAGACTTCGCTTCCGCCCGCTCCACGTCCACGCGATCGCGTGCGACTCGCCGGGTTTCCAGGAGAGCTTGCCGCTCCACACGTACGATTGCTGCGGTTTCCCGTATCCGATCTGCGCCAGCGCGTGTCCCCACGTGAGAAACGTGATGGGGAAATGCGCTTTTTCCTCGGTAAACACCAGGTCGAACGGCGTGCACCATGAGGTCGAGGTCTTGTTCTCGATATCGGAATCGAAATCGCCGATGACCCAAAGTTCGACAGTGCCTTCGTCGAGCTGAATGTTGTCGAGCGCGGGGTAGTAGATGTCGGCGTACTTCTTCGGCGCCTCGGCGCGTGAATCAGTGGCGGCGACAAGAAGCAGCAGAACACTGATCAGGTATTTCATCACGCTATCTCCTCACTGTGCCGACGGCGGCGCGGTCTTGATCTGGAACACTTCCAGCTTGCGAATCAACCCTTTCGCTTTCCCGCCGTTGCGCATCGAGATGATGACGTTCGTCAGATCGGCTTGCGCCGTGAAGAACAGCCGCACTTTCCGGAACTCCCCCGGCAGCAGCTGGCTGCTGATGCTGCTCGAATCGTTGATGTAGAGCGATCCGAGCGCGATCATGAAGTACCCGGCGTCGGGGTCGGGGTTGATAAACAAGCCATCGGGACACTCAACGCGCATCTCTGCTTCGAGCATGAAGTTTGTCCCCTTGGGGAACTTGAGATTGCGAAAGAAGAAGACCTCTTTCCCCGTTGGGTTGTTGAGCACGATGTTGCCTTGGTCGAGCGTGAGAGGCGCCGTCGATCGGCTGTCCCACTTCGCCGTCGTAAGCTCGGGGAGAAGGTTCTCGCTGATCTTCTCAGGGATAAACGGCTCGAATGGCTTGCTCTGGAATTTGACGAGCCGATATCCCTCCGGGGTGAACGTGAGCGTGATCGCGCCATCGGAGCTGACCGGGATGTCTTCAGACGTGATCCCGTCGATCGCGTGAATTCCGGCGTTAAAACCGAGTTTTTTGAAATCGATGCGGACGGTTCGTTCCTTCGCCGCGCGATCCAGATTCAGCAACGCGAGCATCATCTTCTCGCCGCTGCGGACGTGAAAGCTGCCGAGCAGATTTGTGTCGCCGGTATCGAGATACGCGGCGTTTTTCCAGTATCCGAAGAACTTGGTCTTCGTCGCGTCGCCGCATTCCATCCAATCGAGCGCGCGCCAAATCTTTGCCGGCGAACTCGCGCTGCGGCCGTATGACGATTCGCGTTGCCCGACGATCGGCACGCCACGCGGGATCATGTTGTGGATCAGCGCCAAGCCGTAGCGAGCGTCGTAACCCATGGCACTCGTCTTCGGCAGATAGATCACGCGAAACCCGTGCGCGTCGCCCATCACGTTGGCGCGATAGAAATCGGGCGAGAATTCCTTCAGCGTCTTCATCTTCGTCTCGCCGCCTTCGACGCTCAGACAAGCGTCCATGTGCGAGAGGATCGGGTCGTAGCGATTGCCCTGGTGGACGTGCTGGATGCAGAAGCCGTCGGACTTTTCCCCGCCGTGGAAGACGCGATAGGCGCGCTGCGCCGCCTTTCGCGCCGCGAAAATCGCGCGGCTGGGTTGGATGTTGCCGTCGTCGTCGTACCAGCCGCATTGCGAGACGCCGGTGTGCGAGAGGCTGAGGCAGTTCTCAACGGTGAATCCCGCGTCGAGTCGGAAGCCGTCGATGTCGATATCGCGGGCGCGGTCGCGCAGAAGTGAGGTGTAGGCGTCGGTCACCGCGGTGTTCCAGCACAGCAGATCGCAGTCGCACCCGCCGGAGGCGATAGGCTCGGCGACCATTTCCGATCCCCACGTCGCGTAGACGTTGGAATCGCGCGCGATGTACCACCCGGAATACGGGAGGACCTTCATCCCCACCGCGTGCGCGATTTTCGCGTAGTTGAGTTTCTCGTCGCGCTCCTTGTCGCTGTAGATCTCCGGCCAGCCCTGATACTTGAAATACCAGATCTCGCCCATGTTGGCGGGCCGTTCCTGCGCGGCGCGGTCGTAGACCATGCTGTGAAACGGCAGGATCGGTGTGAGCGTCCGCGTCGGCGTGAACTGATAGCCGAAAATGATTTGCCGAGGCTTGTCGAGCACGAACGCTTTGTCGTCCTTGAAGAAATGAATCCGCAGCGTCGCCCCGTCCGGTGAATTGAGGACTTCGATCGCCTCGTTCGCCGCATTTTTGCCGAGATGCCAGCCCTTCCAGTTTTCCGCGAACCATCGGAACCCGCGTTCTTCGTTGCCGAGCCAGACGGAGAAGACGAACTCGTGCTTGAGGCCTTCCGGCGGAATGGCGCCCGAGCCGCGGAAGTCTTTCATGCCGTAGGGCGTCGGGGCGCGCTGGAAAAGTGTCGAGAATTCCTTCGTCAGCGGTACGTCGAGATACAGATCGTCGATCGCCGCGGCGCCGTTCGTCGGCGCGAGATCGAGCACCACCTTCGCCATGCCGTCGTATTCGAACGTGGTGTGATTGCGAACGGATAGATTCTCGAACGACGCGGAGGTATCAACGTCCACGGATTCCGGTTTCGCCGCCGCGATCCCACTGCGCGTATCCGTCCACGCGATCTCCTTGCCGTTGATCTTTCCGCGCAGCGATGGGGGGGCGCGTAGAATCGGCACGCGTGTTTCGTCGTACACCGAACGGACGTTGATCTGCTCGGGAAGCAGCGACTTGCCGATCGCATAGTCACCCATCAGTGCCGAGATCTTCCCGTCGCGCGATTCAAGCGGCTTCCACGGTGGCGGGATCACCGGCGCAAGCCCCGCGGGTTGCGTGAACCATTCCGGATCTGCGGGCTTGATGAACCCGTCGCTGAGAATGGCACTTCGCTTCCCATCGGCGCCGAGCAGTTCGGTTTGCAGCTTGTATCCGCCCGGCGCCATTTGCGGCGGCATCGGGACATGCGCGACGATCTCCGGCTTGCCCGCGAAGGGGGAGTCGATCTCCGCGAGCGGCTTTTCACCGCCCTTGCCGAGGATCGCGAACTTCAATTTCGCGGCGGCTTTCCATTCGGGCACGCGTTTCAGGTCCGCGCGAACTTCTACGGCACGCGGGCCCAGAAAATACGGCTTCACCGCGAGCTTCAGGGGCGCGGAGATCTCGATCGGCAGCAGGCCCGCGAAGAGCGTCCTCTCGCCGCTGCGAATCGTGTATCGGCAGAGATAATCTCCCGGCGTGGTTTCGACGACGCGAACCAGCGCCCGCGAATCGCCTCCCAGCGCAATCGGTTTCTCAACCTTCTGCGTCGACGCGTACCGCGCCAGCCCTTCTTTGATCGTCGCGCTGATGTCCTCCGACGGAAGGATGATTTCCAGTCCCTTGTTCTGAAGAAATCCCGCGAGGTAGCCGCTCTGTCCGGATTGCGAAGCATCGCTGCGCCGCATCATCTCGATCGAGACGTTCGCGTCGCACGGTTGGCTCGTCAGGTTGACCAATTCGAGCACCGCGCCGCCGCCGTCGCTGTCGCCAAAGGCGCCGGAGTCGATGAATCGTGCGACCGGCGCTTCGCCGCCGAATGTGAGATGACTCAACTCGTTCCCCGATTTCGGATCGTTCGTATACGACAACCCCGCGAACTGCTTCGTCGGCGTCTGCCGGCAATCGATCACGTCGATGCCCCACACCTCGCCCGCGGCCGGCGCTTTGCGGCCGAGCGACGCGAACGGAATCGCGATCTCGCCTTCCCAGCCGTTGTCGATTGTCGCGTGCGCTTTGAATTGCCACGCGGGGTTCGCCGCGAGGTCGTCGCCTTTGCGATCCCACGTCGCAGACGCGGCGTTCCCGCCGAAGCTCCACTGCCGCGTGTGCTGATGGCCGGGATCGAGAACGACCTCGACGCTGTCGTCTTCCCAAACATCCGCGTCGTGCTGGGTGTGCGCTGCGCTGGGCGTGCGCGCGTTTTCCGGGCGATCGAACTGAAACGCGATATAGAGATTCGTGTCGTCGTAGGCGACGAGGACTCGCGCGCGATCGTCCGACGCAATACCGCTATCCGCGAGGATGAGCTGCGGTAGCATCGCGGCGCCGTACCACTCGCGCTTGTCGACGGCCCCGTCGATCGTCGGCGCTTTCGCAATGCGCGGTGCGCTCGCGAGGTTGAAGCGATCCGTGAACTTGATGTCGCCGCCGCGTAGATCGGCGCAGAGCATCAGCATCAACACCACGAGGAGCGAAGTTTTATTCATCGCGAGACCCAATCCCGGAAGAGTTTCTGGGCGACGGGCGGAAGACGATCGAACAGTGCCGCGGACATCTTCGGCAAACGCGCGCCGGCTAAATTCGTCGGCAACGATTCCTTCGCCGGAGACATCTCAACAACCACCGACGCCCGCGGGAAGTCTGATGGATTCGGCGCGACCGCTTGCCACAGTCGGCTGTCGGCGATGATCACGCTGCCGGCGCGTCCGGTGATGAATGCCTCGCCGGCTTCCCGTGCGAATCGTTTCTCGCGTGGAAGATATCCGGGATTCGTGTCGCGTCGATGACTCTGCGGCGCGATGAGGATTCCGCCGTTTTCCGCGGTGAAATCATTCGACAGGACGTGCAGCGTGAGATGCGGCTTCGCGTCGCGATACGGCGACGGATAGTGCGCCGCGTAATCCGGATTGAACGGTCCGCCCGCGTGCCACGGACCGCGCTGCGTGCCGGATTCGCTGACGAGAAGCGTCGTGAACGTCACGCGTGCATCCTTGCCGAGCGTCGCTTCGACGACAGCGCCAATACGCTGATCGATCAGCGCGGGGACAAACGACTGGATGTCGTTGATGTATGCGGGGCGGATGTAGAACTGCTCGTCGAGGATGCCGTCGGTGCGATCCGGATTGACGACGTCCGCCGCCAGCTCGAGGGCGCGCGTCTGCCACGTGCCGTTGTGGATATACCCCGGCGCGATCACCCCGCACGTCGCGAGAATGCGGTACGCGTCGTAGAAGCTGCGGTCGATTTGATCCGCGTCGAGAACGGAGTCGATGCGGCACCAGCCGTGTTGCTTCAGATGGTCGAGCGAGTCACTCCTCTCCCTCGTACTCGGGGGAGAGGCGGGCGGAGGGGTGGTCTTTCGTGAGCCACTCTCACCCAATCGCTCCCGCGAATACGGCAGAGCGGGATAAGGCGCGGATTTCTCCAGCCACGTGTACAGCGCGGCGACGTCTCCTTCCGGCACCGCAAGCCCATCGCGTCCGACGCGCATCGGCTCGCCGCCGATCGGCAGCGCGCCCGCGTCGGACGATTTGAGCGGATCCGGCCAGCTCTCGGGCAGCTTCACCCCTGCGTTCGCGACCGCGCTTCCTTCGCGCGGACGGTAGTCGTTGATCGCCCACTCGTTCGCATCGAACCTCGCGAATTTCGCATCGCCGACTCGAGCGCCGGCTTCCCATCCCGGCGCGTATTTCCCGCGCGTCTTCGCGAAGAACTCCGACTTGCGGTACGCATCGAGCTTCGCGGCGCCTCCCGCGGGATCGATCAGATCAACGTGTACGTTCCCATCGATCTGCACGTCTTCATCCGGCTTCGACATCGTCTGCTCGTGCGGCGGGATCATTCCCTGCAGGTACACGAACAGATTGTTGAACACGCGCCGCGGCCAATTCTTCTTGGTGAACGCGAGCGTTCCGGGCGCGTAAGGACGCCGCACGTCCTGCGTCGACGTCCCGCCGATCTGCGGATTCGCCCGCGTGATGATCGTATTGTGATAGACGTTGAGCGCGCCGAACTGAAACGCCTCGACGCTGCGGAAATGCCCGACGAACGGCACATTGCTGTACCACTTCCCGTGGCTCGACGGCAGCTTCGTCCGCATGTCGATCACATTGCGATAGATGAAAATCGGCGACGCGCCAGGATCGCTCAATCCGCCGAAGCCGATCGGCAGCAGGCAGCGGATAAACAGATTCTGATACACGTGCATCTGGTCGAGATACTGCGGCGTGAGCGGCGTGAGATAGATCGAATCGTCGAAGAAGCGGTCGATTCGATTGTGGTGGAACTTGATGCATTCGCCGCCGAAGTGGATCCCATCGAAGCCGTCGGTGAAATCGCTGTACGCGATCTCCCAGTGATGGTTGCCGGGGAAGGCGTAGTCGATCATCTCCTCAGTGCGGCCCTCGATCGCGGCGATCACGTGCGTGTTGAGCCGCGTGACGTCGCGATGCGTGGTGTTGCGGCCGGCTTCGGGATCGTCGAGCTTGCGGCCGCTCGGGATGTTCCGCAGCGATCCGGCGGCGTGAACGAACCACGGCGGGATCGATCCGCGCAGCGCGGAATGCACGAACTTCACCGGGCCCGACGATTTGCTGCGCAGGCCGTACGTCCCGCAGTACACAACGACGTTGTCGAAGGTGACGTACTGCGCGTCGCGCATCACCACCGTGTTCTCGCCCGCGCCGCGGATCACGAGATCCTGGAGGATCAGATGCTCCGCGCCATCGATGAGCAGCGGGACGGCGTCAAACGGCGAGATGACGATCGGAATCTCCCGCGGGTCGCGCACGCCTTGGTAGTCGGCGACGCCGGGATATTCGATGTCGTAGTTCGTGTGCGTGAGGCGCGCGTGAATGTGTCCGCTGTCGACGTCGTACCACAAGCCCGGCCCGAGATAGATCGGCAGCGGATACGGCTGGCCCTTCTCGTTGATGAAATGCCCGCGCTGCGTCTCTTCGATGTCGATTCGATGCTGGTACGTCGAGAGCGCGACCATCGAATCGGCGAACCATCCGAGCATGTAGCGTGCGTTCGGATACGAACGGATGGATCGAAAATAATCCGGCACATTTCCTGCGATCGGCTGCCACGCGTTCTTCGGATTCTCGAAAAACTCGCGCAGCCCGCCGTCGATGACCGCCAGCTCGTTGGGATAGCTGCGAATCGTGATCGGTGCATCGGCGCGGGCGATGCGTGCGATGCGTGGAGTCTCGTAGTAGACGCCGTCGCGCAGGTACAGCGTGTCGCCCGGCACGAATTGCTTGATCGCGTGGCCGATCGTGCGCCACGGCGAACGTTCGGAACCGTCGTTCTCATCGCGGCCGTTCTTCGCATCGGCGAACCGCGCCCGCTGATGCTGCATCGGACGCGTTGACGGAACGGGCAGCGGCCGCATGGGAGGATGGCTGATGAATGTCTTTGACATGAACGTTTCACGTATCACGGGCTTCCAGCCCGTGCCTTGTGCTCAGGATCTGCAGGCGATGATCATCCACAATCGAAGATCGCTCGCACGGGCTGGAAGCCCGTGATACGGGGCAACTAATCCGGCTTCGGCATCACCTTGATTTCGTACATTTCGATCTTCTTGATGATCGCGTTCCCCGCGGCGCGTCGCAACTGAATGTCGATGATGCCCGGGCCGGTTTCATACAGACGGAATGTCTGCGTATGTCCCGCGACCGGCTCGCCGGTCATCGTGCGTTTCTGACCCGTGTACAGTTCGCCGAAGCTCACGTAGAAGTTGCTGTCACGTGGGATCTTGCCGAGAAACTGGTGATCGTCGCAAATAATCGTCGCTTCCATTTCGAGCATGTACGATTTTCCCTTCTCGCCGAAGCTCTTGATGAATCGTGTGACGCTCTTGCCGTCGCCGGTGAGAACGATCGTGTTGTCCTGGATCACGACGTCACCGGCGCTCAGCGGCAGCGGCGTTTTGTCCTCGACGTATTTGCTCGGCGTCCATCCCGCCGGCGCCGTGCCCGCGGGCCAGCGCGCGGGTGACGCCTCTGGAATCAGATTGTCACCGATTCTCTCCGCAACGAAGTGATCGAACGGCGCGCTCGCGATCTGCACCGCGCGATAGCCTTCCGGCGTGAAATCGAGTGTCAGCGTGTTGCCGCCTTCCAACGCCAGCGGCTCGCGCAGGATCGGATCGTACGCGTAGACTTTCTCGCCGAAGCCGAGCGATTTCAGATCGAGCGTGATCTTCCCGGTCACTGGCGCGCGATCCAGGTTCATCACGCCGAGTAGCAATTTCTCTCCGCGATGCACGTGGAAGCTTCCGATGAGTCGCGCCGAGCTCGTTTGCAGGAACTGGGAATTCTTCCAGTATCCCCAGAACTCGTCGCCCTTGCTAAACGGCGCGATCCAATCGAGCGCCGCCCACACCGCCCGCGGAGAGGCGGCCGCGCGACTGTAGGAAACTTCGTCGGTCGCCGTCGGATATCCGCCACGCGGGATGAAATCGTGCAGCAGCGCCAGGCCGTGGAACGAGTCGTAGCCCATCTCCTTCGACTTCGGCAGATACACGACCTGATACCCGTGCTGATCGCCCATCACGTTGGCGCGATAGAAATCCAGCGGCAGCTCCGCCATCGATCGCATCGTCATCTCGATGCCCTCGACGGACAGCACCGCATCCATGTTGGCGAGGATCGGGTCGTAGCGATTTCCACCGTGCACGTGCTGAATGCACACGCCGTGCTCCTTCGCGCCGCCGTGGAAGAGTCGATACGCGCGCTGCGCCGTCTGCCGCGCCGCGAACAGGTGCTTGCTCGGCTGCACGTTGCCGTAGTCGTCGATCCAGCCGCATTCCGATCCGTATCCGTGATGCACGAGGCTCGAGCAGTTATCGACGCTGAACCCCGCGTCGAGGCGGAAGCCGTCGTTGTCGATATCCTTGATCCGATCGGACATCAGCCCCACCCACGCGTCCTGCACGGGCGTGTTCCAGCAGCAGACGTCGGTGTTGACGCCGCCGTCGATCAATGGTTCGACGACCATCTCGCCGCCGAATTTGCCGTAGACGTCGGACGCACGTGGGATGAACCATCCGCTGTACGGCGTGACAAGCATCCCGGCCGCATGCGCGTCTTTCGCGGTCTGGAGTTTCTCTTCGCGTTCCTTGTCGCTGTAGATTTCCGGCCAGCCCTGGTTCTTGAAGTACCAGACTTCCATCTCGCGGACGTGGCCGATTTTCCCTTCGGGTTCCTTCGCGAGCGTCGTCGCGAGTTTGACGACGTCTTCGCGGATCGTCTTCGGCGGCGTGAACATCCACGCGAGCGTGATCTGCCGCGGTTTGTCGAGCACGAGCGGCTTGTCGTCTTTCACGAAGTTGAGCTTCAGCGTCGCACCTTCGGCGGAGTTGAGGACTTCGATCGTCTCCTCCGCGTACTTCTTGCCGACGCGCCAGCCACGCATGTTTTCGCTGAACCAGCGGAACCCGCGTTCCTCGTTGCCGAGCCAGATCGACGTGACGAACGGATGCTTCAGTCCCGCGTCGGGAATCTTCCCGGCGCTGAAGAAATCCTTCACCGTCGCGATCGTCTGCCCGCGGAGATATAGCGCGGAGAATTCCTTCTTCAGCGGGACTTCGAGATACAGCTCGTTTAGCTCGACTTTCTGATTCGCCGCCGGAGTGAGCGTGAGGACGAGTTTCTCCATCCCGTCGTACTCGAAACGCACGTCGCTGCTCAGCGTGATCGCGCCGGATTTCGCTTCACCGGATATCGTGATCGCGTCGTCCTTCTTCTCCTTCACCGCGATCTTGCTGTCGCTCCACGCGATGTCATTGCCGTCTGCCTTCCCCTTGATCGCGATCGGCGCGCGCAGGATCGGCACACGTGTCTCATCGCGCACCGCGCGGACGTTGATCTGCGCCGGCAGCGGCGAATTCGCGGACAGATCGTAATCGCCCATCAGGAACGAAAGCTTCTGCGCTTCGCCGCTGACCACGATCGGCGTCCACGGTTCCGGCACCGCGGGCGTGAAACCGGCGCGATCGGTGAACCACTTTGGCGTCTCCGGAACGTGCAGCGGAATCTCGCGCGTCGCGAGCGCTTTTCCCGACGGATCCTTCGCGGACAGGTGCAATGCGTAATCGCCGACCGGCCAACCCTTCACCTCGATCTTGTATTCGACCTTTCGCCCCGCCTCCTTGCCGGGCCACGACTGCTTCGACTTCACCTCGGCCTCTTTCCCCGCCGGCGTGACGCTTGCGTCGATCGTGCCGTCGCCTTTCCATCCCGGGATGTGCGTGAGATCGATCGTCGCAGTCGTGCTGCCGGACGTGAGGAAGTAGTTCGCGAACTTCACATCCATCGGCGCGGGAACGACGAACTGTAGCGGCGACGCCGCGATCAGCTTCCCGTCGGCGCCGCGGAACTCGTAGAACAGAACGTAATCGCCCACCTGCTTCGCCGCGGCGAAATCGATCGTCTTGCGCTCGCCGGCGCCGAGTGCGATCTCCTCGCTTTTCTCGGTGACGAGGTCGTATCCGTCGCTCAGAATTGACGCGATGAGCTTGTCGTCGGCGACGAACAGCAGCACTTTGCCCTGGTCGGAAGACCCGGTTGTGTCGCGCGATTGCTCGAAGCTCCGCAGGAACGTCAGCGGCGTTTTCGAGTCGGACTTCTTGCGATACAGCTTCAACTTCGCATTGATTTTCTGCGGCCCAGTGCCGGGGTTGACGGCTTCGAAGATCGCGCCGCCATGCGCATCGCCGGCGCGCATCAACCCGCTGTCGAGCACGCGGACGAATGGCGCGTCGGCTCCGGTGAAGCGAAGGTGCGGATAGTCGGTGATCTGCGTCCAGCCCGCCGACCACGCGGAGATCGCGACGCGCGGGAAGGGCGTCGATTGATTATCCATGAAGCTCGCGAGCCATTCGTCGCCGGCTTGCGGCGCGACGACGCCGGGCATCTGCTTCAGCGGGATGCGCACTTCGCCTTCCCAGCCGTATCCCGGAACCGTTCGCGAGACGCATTGCCAATCGGGGTTCCACTTCGCGTTCGGTGTCGGAACGTCCATGCGATCGAACTGCGTCCCGCGTGCGTTCCACATGAAGTAGAACTCGCGACTTCGCTGCTTGATCGGCTTGTTTGTGGGGAGGCAACTGAGCCACAGTTCGACTGCGTCGTCGTTTCGCCACATCGAGCGATCGCGATCGACGATCGCGGCGCGGGGCTCGGCCGAGCCTTCGGGTCGCTGGATCTGAAACGCGACGTAGAGCGCGTCGTCCGTGATGCCGTAGTAGTAGCGCGCTTCCAGATCGGTGAGATGGTCGTCGTCAATCACGACCAGCCGCGGCGCCATCCCCGCGTCCTTCCATTCCGCGGCGTCGACGGTGCCGTCGATCTTCGGCGCCGTCTTCAGCGTCGGGACGGCAATGGTGAGATAGCGCTGCGGGTTGGCTTCGGCGGCCGTTGGCGCGGTGCTCTGGGCCCTCGAATAGGGAGGCAAAATCAGCAAGCCAATCAATGACAAAAACAGAGACGCATTGGGTCTCATTGTCTGCTCCGCGAAGAAATTGGTTACAATTCCGACGGATTTCCATACACAGTCTGACAAGTTCCGTTGTATTATCAATGACAAAGAATGAAAAATAAGACGAAGGCCATCCACAAGATCGCCAAGGCGGCGGGCGTGTCGCTGGTGACCGCGTATCGCGCGGTAAACGCGCCTGATTCTGTTGCGGCGGAAACGCGCAAGCGCATCCTCGCGGCAATGCAGGAGCGCAACGTCGCGCTGCCGACGCGGCGATCGCGCCCGCTGCGCGGAAGGCGCAAACTCGTCACGCAGCGCGTCGCGTTTCTCGTTCCGCGGATGAAGATCCAGACCGTCGAGCAGATCAACGACGAGATGGCTCACGGCATCAATCACGCGCTGGCCCCGGCGGGGATGGAAGTCGTTCTGCATCACTACGACTACCAGGCGCCGCATGCGGCCGCGGCGTTGCAACAGGCGCTGGATGAAGAGACGATCGTCGGCCTGCTCGTGCGCCCGCCTGCCAACCGCGAGCTGTTGCTGGATTTGTGTCGGGGGCGCCGGGTCGTGCTGCTCGGGAACGGTTTTGCCGATGTGGAACTGCCGACGGTCACAATCGATGATCACGCGGGCATCGATCTCGCGGTCGATCATCTCGTCGCGCTCGGGCATCGACGGATCGCGTTCATCAGTCTGGTTCCGCAGATGCTGATTTATCGCCGCCGACTCGATGCGTACGCGGCGGCGCTGTTCCGCCACGGCATCCGTCCCGATGAATCGCTGATCAAACTCCAGGAAGCCTGGGTGATGTCCGCGGAGGACACGCGCGATGTGTGCGCGCGATTCCTCGGTGAGTTGACATCGCTCCCGTCGCCGCCGACGGGGATCGTCTGCGCCTCCGACAGCTTCGCGGTCGGCGCAATCCGTGCGCTGCGCGACCTCAGCAAGCACGTCCCGCGTGATGTCTCCGTCGTCGGCTTCGGCAACATGTACTTTGCTCCGATCCACGATCCACCGCTGACGACGATCGTTGCGGATCACCGCGCCGTCGGCGAGGCCGCGGCCCACATGCTGCTGAATGTCGTCCGCGGGGCGGCGTACACGGCCAGCACGCTCGTGCGACCGTTGCTCGTCGTTCGCGAATCCACCGCACGGCTGATGTGATTCGATGCGCTGACGCGAGGCGCGCTGCGGCGTACGATGCACCTCATGCCGCAGCGGATGGAAGTCATCGAAGGGGACATCACCAAACTCAAGGTCGACGCGATCGTGAACGCAGCGAACACGACGCTGCGCGGCGGCGGGGGCGTCGACGGCGCGATCCATCGCGCCGCCGGGCCGCAACTGCTCGAGGAATGCCGCAAGATCGGCGGGTGTCCGACCGGTGACGCCCGGCTCACCGGCGGCTACAACCTTCCCGCGAAGTTCGTCATTCATGCCGTCGGCCCGGTCTGGAACGGCGGGAATCATCGCGAGGACGAGCTGCTCGCGAGTTGCTATCGCCATTCTCTCTCGCTCGCGACACGCAACGGCGTCAAGACGATCGCGTTCCCCGCGATCAGCACGGGCGCGTACGGCTTCCCGATGCGCCGCGCCGCGAACATTGCGGTGAACGAAGTCGAGCGATTTCTTCGCAGCGATGGAAATATCGACAAGGTGTACTTCGTGTGTTTCGGCAAAGAGTCGTGCGACGCCTTCCACGCGGAGGTGCGGGCGATTGACGAGAGGTGACGAACGAGGTTCTCGTATCACGGGCTTCCAGCCCGTGCCAACTACGATCGAAGATGAATTGATCTGAGGTTTTGAGGCACAAAGCACGGGCTGGAAGCCCGTGATACGGTTGAGATGAATTCACAAATCCGCATTGGGATCTCCGGCTGGCGTTACGAACCGTGGCGCGGCACGTTCTATCCGAAAGGTCTCGGGCAGAAGCGTGAGTTAGAATACGCGAGTCGGCATCTCAACTCGATCGAGATCAACGGATCGTTCTACTCGCTTCAGCGCCCCGAATATTTCCGCGAATGGTCCGCGCAGACGCCGGAGGATTTCGTCTTCTCGGTGAAAGGCGCGCGGTTCATCACGCACATGAAGAAACTCAACGACGTCGAAGCGCCGCTGGCGAATTTCTTCGCGTCGGGCGTGCTCTGTCTCGGCAAGAAGCTCGGACCAATTCTCTGGCAGTTCCCGCCGAACTTCGCGTTCGATGAGGCGCGATTCGAATCGTTTTTCAAAATGCTCCCGCGGACGACGCGCGACGCGGCGAAGCTCGCGAAGCGGCATGATTCGCGGATGGAAGGGCGGAGCTGGACGAAGACGGACGCCGATCGCCCGCTGCGCCACGCGGTGGAGATTCGGCATCAGAGTTTCAAAGATTCGCGATTCATCGATCTGCTGCGCGATCACCACATCGCGCTCGTCTTCGCCGACACCGCGGGCAAGTGGCCGTACATGGAAGACGTCACTGCCGACGATTTCATCTACGCGCGGCTGCACGGCGACAAGGAGATCTACGTCAGCGGATACACCGACGCCGCGCTCGACTGGTGGACGGAGCGCCTGCTCGCGTGGCGCTGCGGACGCGAGCCGAAAGATGCCCAGCGCGTTTCGACGGCGGCGACGATCTGCGATCGTGCGCGTGACGTGTTCGTCTACTTCGACAACGACGTGAAGGTCCGCGCGCCGTTCGACGCGATGAATCTCGCCCAGCGCATGGGCGTCGGCGCAGGATCGGCGTCCGAAGCGCCCGACGTGCAGCGCGTCGCGGGCCTCTCGGCGCGGCTGCGATGGCCGGGCTTCCGAACCAAACAAAACCCTGACAAATCAGCCTCCAAACGAGCGAATTATCGGACATCTCGAAAACTTCGACACAACTAATGGTGTGACTCGCGGCGCGACGATCCTACATGCACGAATCAGACAGAAAGGACCGTTCAGATGACCACACTCGCCGAAGCCCCGATCCGACCTTTCGTCAGCCTCTCGCTCGCCCGCACGTTCCGCGAAGAGCCGCTGTGGATCTTCGCTCGCCTCGCGGCGGTTGTAGAGCAATCCGATCTCGCTCGGATCCCGGCGCCTCTCGCCGACGCGCCGGTGATCCAGCGGATCGAAGAAGACGCCGAGCGCTGGGACGGACTGTCATGATCCGCGATGCGGTCTACAATGTCGGTGCGATGGCCTCTGCATCCGATCCTCCGAATTCCACCGGCGATGAGATCTCCGACCCGACGTGGTTCCGCGAGCCGACGCGGCGCGAGCACTTTATCGGCGCGGCGCTGTTCGTCGGATTCGGCTTGTTCTTCGTCGCATTGTACGTCGTGCTCGCGGGTCTGGGGTTTCGATGGGTGATCCTCGGGCTGGGGATCTTCTCGATCCTCCGCGGATGTTGGCACGCGTTGCGCGGGATGATGCGTGAGGGGAAAGCCTGACGGCGAGTCCAATCTTTCCAGCATTCCATAATTCACAGGCGAGCGTCCCGTGGTACAAAAGAGCGATGGCCGTTTCCTGGGATCATTTCGATCGATACCGAACCAAGGGCCTCGACGCGCGCCGCGCCGGTCAGTGGGAATCGGCACGGGTTTATTTGCTCGAAGCGGCGCGATCGATGGTCGAGCTGGCTCGCGGCGCGCAGGGCGAGGAGCTGAAATCCGCGCGACAGGAGATGGCGACGAAGCTGCTCGATCTGGCGCGCGATTGCGAATCGGCGCAGAAGCAGAATCGCAGAGCGCCGTCGCTCGGTCGTCCGGGGATGAGGGAATCGTCGGATTCGTCCGACGCATCGCGAAACGCAAGCGACTGGGTGGTGAAGGAAAAGCCGTCGCTGCGTTTCGAGGACGTCGCCGGTCTCGATGAGGTGAAGGAGGAGATCCGCCTCAAGATGATCTATCCGTTCGCCCATCCGGAGCTCGCACAACGATTCGACATCCAGCCCGGCGGCGGGGTGTTGCTCTACGGCCCGCCCGGCACCGGCAAGACGATGCTCGCCCGCGCGACCGCCGGCGAAATCGACGCGACGTTTTTCCGCATTTCCGCGGCCGATGTGCTCAGCAAGTGGGTGGGCGAAGCGGAGCAGAATATCCAGAAGCTCTTCGACGCCGCGGCGAAGGAAACGCGCAGCATCCTGTTCATCGACGAGATCGAATCGCTCGTCCCCGCGCGGCGCGACGAAGGCTCGAGCGTCATGCAACGCGTCGTCCCGCAAATCCTCCAGGGGATGGAAGGGTTCGATAATTCCAAGGCGCAGCATCCGGTGCTGTTCATGGGCGCGACCAACGTCCCCTGGCAGCTCGACCCCGCGGTGCTCCGGCCGGGGCGATTCGACGAGCGAATTTACATTCCGCTCCCGGATCTCGCGGCTCGGCGCAAGATGCTGGACATTTATCTCGGCAAGCGTCCCGTCGCCGACGACGTGAGCTTCGACGCACTCGCGCAGCGACTCGAAGGCTACAGCGGCGCCGACATCAAACACCTCTGCGACCGCGCCGCGGTCATCCCGTTCCTCCAGGGCATCGCGGGGAGAGAAGACGGCGAGATCACCACCGCGATCCTCGACGACGTGGTTCGCGAGACCGCGCCGTCCGTGCTCCCGCAGGCGCTGGCGCGATTCGAGCAGTGGAATCGCACCATCGCAGGCTAATCTGCACGCCACACGAGGGAGCTTGCCATCTCACCCACTCGAGCAGTTGAGGCCGGTCGATCCATGGAGTGATCTTCGAACCACGGCTTCAGCGAGAGAAATCGCCTCTCGTACAAATGGTAGCTGAGCCATCCCACTGCGTATGTGATGACGGTGACGTTCACGAACGTCAGCAGCTTCTCCAGAAAATCGGGCAGGGGAAGCGAAGCGAACAATCGTTCGATCGCCGGCGCGGAGAGGATGATCACCACTGAGTGCCAGACGTACATCGCGTAGCTGTATTTGCCGATCGAGCGCAATATCGCCGTTTCCAACAGGCGGCGCATCGGCGACTCGGGTGATGCGGCGAGCAGCAGCACGAGTAAACCGCCGAAGCAGACACTGATGGCGGTGATTCCTAATCCGACGGTCGTCGTCGCATCGTTCGGTGCGAACACAATCGGTAAGAACTGGCGCTGGCCCACCGCGATGCCCGCGGCGAACGCGCCACCTCCAACCGAGGCGACACCGGCCCAGCGACGCGCGCTTGCCCACAGGCGTCGATCCGTACGCGCGATCGCGATCAGTGCGCCGATTGCCAAGCCCTCCATCCGAAACGGCGTCGCGCGGTAAGCGAGCCACGGATCGATTCCCATTGCCAGCGCGACATTTCGTGCAATGAAGGAAAACGCGATCAATCCGACGCACACCCGCTTCAGGTCGCGCGGCGAGCACGCATACACGACCATCGGCCAGAAAAGGTAAAAGTGTTCCTCCACGCACAGCGACCAGAACACACCGAATGTTGGTCCGCGTAGCGACCAGTCCTGTCGCAGGTTTGCCACGTAAAGCGCGTACGGCCACACATCCCCGCGGTGAACGTCGAGCCCGCGAAACGGGAACAGCACCGGAAGGATCCAAACACTGAGCGCGATGAATCCGTAGTAGACCGGGAAGATCCGCAGGAGCCGTCGCGCGTAGAAATTGCTGAAGTAGTGCGACGAGATTTTTGTCTGCAGCAGAATTGACGTGATGAGAAATCCGGACAATACGAAGAACAGGTCCACGCCAACCCAGCCCATCCCGCAGGCGAAGGCGAATACCTTTGAAATCGATCCGTCGGGGAATGGTCCGCCAAAGCGGTCGTTAACATGCAGCAACAGCACGAGGAGGATCGCCACCGCGCGGACGCCGTCCAGCGACGCGATATGGACGCGGCGGTCCGATGCTGTTGCATGCAGAGTCGTTACAGTCCCCCTCTTTTGAGTGCGGGCTGGAGAATAACTCCGGCTAGATAAGAGTACAAGCCGAAAGTCACGCCCACACCACGGTATCTTCGCAACCAAATCTCGAACCGCCGTGACTTCAAGCCGGAGGTAACATGCTTCGCCAATCGACGACCCATCGATTGCCAGGCGCGATTCCCGTGTCGCCGATCGAGCCGCTCGAACGTCGCGCCCTGATGTCCGTCTACGTCGTCACCAACGCCAACGATGGTGGCGCGGGATCGCTGCGCCAAGCGATCCTCGACGCGAACGCGAATCAGAACGTCGCCGACACGATCGCGTTAGATCTTCCTGGCTTCGGCGTCCAAACCCTGTCGCCGACGTCACCGCTACCGGCGATCAGCGATCCGTTGACGCTCGACGCGACGACGCAATCGGATTTCGCGGGCGCGCCGCTGGTCGAACTCGATTGCTCGCAGTTCGGTAGCGACGTTCCGGGCTTGACGATCATCACGCACGACTCGACTGTCCGCGGGCTGATCATTAACGGCGCGGGCGGTGACGGCATCGTGATCACCGGCATCAACGCGACGAACAACGCGATTGAAAGCTGCTACATCGGCACCGACGCCACCGGAACGACCGCGGTGCGCAACGGCGGATCGGGAATTCATCTCGCGCAAGGCGCGAGCAACAACCGCATCGGCGGCGCCAGCTTGGCGCAGCGCAATCTGATCTCCGGCAACAGCGGACTTCTTCAGCCCGAAATCCTTCTGGAAGATGCCGGGACGACGGGCAACCTGATCGAAGGTAATTTCATCGGCGTGAGCGCCTCCGGTAACGCGCCGCTCACGAATTTCGATGCCCGCGGCGTCGGCATTCTGCTCTCGGGCGTCAGCGGAAATTTCATCGGCGCTCCTGGCGCGGGTAACGTGATCGGCCGCGAGGTCGAAGGCATCGCGCTGCGAGACGCCGACGACAACGTGATCGAAGGCAACTTCATCGGAACGGACGTCACCGGCACGATCAATCTCGGCAACGCCATCGGAATCCACGTCGCGTTCGCGTCCTCGGACAACACGATCGGCGGGATCGCAACCGGCGTGGGGAACGTGATCGCGTTCAGTTCGCTCGGCGCGGGCATCCGGATGGAGAGCGACGCAGTCAACAATACAATTCGCGGGAACTCGATTTTCGCGAATGAGACGATCGGGATCGAGCTCGCCGACGACGAGACGCGGAACATCGCCAATCTTCATGGTGGGAACGATCTCCAGAACGCGCCGGTCATCACGTCGTTCAGCAGCGACAACGGAGTGGTGACTGTCAGCGGAACGCTCGAGAGCACGCCGAAGCGAATCTTCACGATCGACCTTTTCGCGAATCGCATCGGCGACATCGATGCGGGCCGCACGTATCTCGGATCGACGTCGGTCGCCACCGATGATTTCGGCCATGCCAGCTTTTTGGTGACGAATCTCAGCGGAGATGTCCCGTCCGGCGGCTCGATCGTCGCGACCGCGACCGATCCCGACGGCAACACTTCGGAATTCAGCAGCAGCACGATGGCCGGTCCCACCATCCAATACGTCGTCGACGCCTGCGATCCGGGCAAAATTGATCTCGTGATCCGCGGAACGTCCAGCGACGACAACCTCCGCGTGAAGCCGGTAAAGAACTCGCGAAACGTGCAGGTGTTCCTCGGCGGTGTCTCGCGAGGCCAGTTCGTCTTCAACGGCCGCGTGATCATTTACGGCGGTGGCGGCGGCGACACGATCCGCGCCAAGAATCTCGGCCGAAGCGTCGAGATCCACGGGGACGGCGGAAACGACACGATCACCGGCGGCAACCAACGCGACATCCTCATCGGGGGCGGCGGCGCGGATCAGCTCTTCGGCGGCAACGGCGGCGATCTGCTCGTCGGCAGCGGCACGAGCAACGAAGCCGACGCGATCGCGATGTGCAAGATCTTCGAAGAATGGGTGAGCACGCACAGCACGCGAAGCGCATCAGCAACATCAGCAATGGCGGTGGGAAGAACGGCATTTTCGTCTTCAACGCGACAACGATCCGCGATGACGGCTTCGCCGACGCGCTGGCGGGCGAGGGCGGGATGAACTGGTTCATCATCGGCAACAGCGACACGACGGATGCGAACGCATCGGAGATCGTCACCTTCATCTAACCTGCGTCGGTGCCTTGGGATTCGGGATTTCGGAAGTCGGCTTGACTTTGGCTGCGCGATCCCCGCATAATCCGCCGCCGTACGACTTCCACAGACGCCCCCTTCGTCTAGTGGCCCAGGATATCTGGTTCTCAGCCAGAGGACAGGGGTTCGACTCCCCTAGGGGGTATCAAAGCCCGGAATTTCCGGGCTTTTTTCGTTTCGACGCGACGCTTCGATTCTGAATCTCACTTCCCAAGTTCACCGAGCAGATGTCCCAATTCCGGCAAGATCAGCTTGCTCATGGCCAGTTCGACCGCCTTCGTCGATCCCGGCATGGCGAGGACGATTTTGCCGTTGGCGATGCCGCCGACGGCGCGGCTCAGCATCGCGCCGCTGCCGATCTGATCCCAGCTGAGCATGCGGAACAGCTCGCCGAAGCCGGGGAGCGCGTGATCGAGCACGCGTTCGATGACGTCGATGGTCTGATCGCGTCGGCTGATCCCGGTTCCGCCGTTGGTGAGGATCGCGTCGACGTCGTCGCGTGAGAGAAGCGCACGCAGCAGCGGCTCGAATTGTTTCGGATCGTCGGGGACGATCTGGTAGTGCGCGATGGTGTGATGGCTCGACGTTAGCAGTTCCTGAATCTTCGCGCCGCTCTTGTCGGTCGCCTCGGTGCGCGTGTCGCTCAGCGTGATGACCGCGCATCGCGCGGCGATGCGCTTGCCCGCGGCGATGTGCTGGTCGTAGGCCATCAGTGACTCGGAACGGCGCCGGACGTCACGCCGCCGCTGCCGGGTGGGCCGACGGTGAGTTTTCCGATCTTGTCGCTCACGACGAAGCTGTTGGTTCCCGGATGCAGCACGATGTCCGCGCGGTTGGGGCTTGAGGGGCCGATCGCGAGCAGGTCGTTCATGGATCGCGCGTTGAGATACACGCGGAGCACCGCGTCGACGCCGGAATCGAACTTCCCGGTGACGGGCCCGACGGTCGCGGTCTCGCCGGGATTGAGATAGACGCCGCCGGTCCGCGGGACTTCGCCGCCGGGTTTCTCGATCGCGAAATCTTCCGGCGATCGCCACAGCGGCTCGTACGGCCCGCCGGTCTTCGTCAGCCACGCCACCACCGGCCGCGAGGCGTCGTTCTTCAGCGAAATGTCGTACGTCCGCGTGTCGGCGCATCCGACGACCGAGGCGAGCGTCATTCCGATCAGCGCGAGGCAGAGACAGCGAAGGTTCATGGTGATGCGCATCCTACCGACCGCAGACAGTCGACGCGAGAGACGCGCGGTGGCGGCGCGAAAACCATTCCAACGTTCTTGGGAATGTGAGAATGTCGTTGCAACGCGTATCGACCCTTCTGCGCGCGACACTTCATGTCACGATCGTTCGACGACATTCTCAAGAATGTTGGAATGTCGTGCGACGCCGATTTTTTCACGCGCGCTGGTTGAGACATTATTTTGCCAAGTCCGTGACGACGCCCAGGCGGGCCAGCGCACCGGTCCCGCGGTCGTACAGGTACACCACGCGGTCAGGTTGCTTGTTGGCGTAATACCGGAAGAGCGCCCGATTCTTTTCCGCGTCCAGATCGTGCGCTCGTACCACTCGTGCGTCGTCGGGCCACGCGGATTCGAAGTTGAACATCGGTTCCTGGAAGACGCTAGTCTTCGCCGGATCGGTGCGGAACAGCACGAGCGCCCGTTCTTGCGGAGGGATCGTCGCGAGCGATCGGTTGACGCGTACCAGCTCCGGAAATCGGTACTCCGTCCGCTTGCCCGTGAACTCCGGCAGCAGCGACACCGGCAGCGCGACCGCCGCGAGCAGTAGCGCGCAGGTGATCGGCTCGCGATTCGCCGGCCACGCCCGCGCGATCGACTCGATCCCCGCGAGGATCAGAAAGATTCCGATCGGCGCCAGGACGATCAAATAGTGCGGCAGGAAGAACGCGTAGAACGCGTACAGCGCGACGAACAGCGCGCCGGTCGCCCCTACCACGCGACGCGGCCGATTCGTCAATCCCAGCACGCCGACGGGAACCAGCGCCATGAAAAACAGATGCTTCGGCCACGTCCATTCCATCAGATACGGCAGGCGCGTCTTCGACCAATCCTCGCCGAGCTTGGCGATCGCGTGCTGTTTGAAATGCGGGTGGACGATCTCGGCGTTCGCCCGCTGAATGTCCGGCGTCTTGGCGACGGGCACACGCGACCAGTCGATATCGTGAAACCCAAGCATCGGCCCGGGATAGGTCTGCTCGACATAAGAATCCGACGCGAACTTCATGACATGGCCGGTCGTCGCGACGTTCTGGATCACCTGGATCGCGAGGAACGGCGCGGCCGCGGCGCCCAGCAGCGCCAGCGTCGCGAGCCACTTCTTCGCCGGCGCGTGCGCGTCGCGCAGATCCATCAGCATCGCGACGCCGATCGGCAACGCGTACGCGAGCGCGTCCAGCGGCCGCGTGATCGCCGCCCAGCCGGCGATCACGCCGATCGCCATCGCCCACCCAAGCCGCCGATCGCGTCGCCACCGCAGCCACGCGAGCACCAGCAGAATCGCGAAGAACAACATCGGCAACTGCGACAGGAGCATCAGCGACAACGACCGAAACCGCACGACGCCGAGCAGCACGAACACGCCCGCGATGGCGTAAACGCCGTCGATCAAATCCGTCAGCAGCTTGTAGAAGAGGCCGACGGTCATCGAGGCGACCATCAGCGGCATCACCCAGAACGGGAGATTGAGCCAGATCGTCGGAACATACAGCAGCGCCGCTCCGGGAAAATAAATCGGCGAGTACTTCGGCGACGTCAGCACGAAGAACGTATCGAGCGAATCCGCGAGCGGCGGTGGCAGCGGATCCATCCAGAGTCGTCCCTGCGCCAGCATCCGCATCTGTAGCATGTACGCGTGCTCATCCTGGAATTTGAGGATGAGATCCGTCTGCTGATCGATCGCGATCGCATATAGAAAGACGCCGGAGAGGATCGCGATGACCAGCGCTGCGAGCCACGACGCCCGCGGGCTTGGCCGACGAAGTTTTTCGGCGACGCGCGCGAAGGCACCGGACACCGGCGGCAGCAACCCGACCGCGATCGCGATGCCCATGACGATAAACGTGTACTGCGGCGCCGGTTCGCGTCGGCCGAAGAACCACCAGAGGAGAACGCCGATGAGCAACGCGATTGCGATTCCGAATCGCAGCGACGTCGGTTGATTCAGTTGTGGCGGGGACGTCGCGATGGTGGGGGAGGCTTGCGACATCGGAGACAAGACGGCATAGCAACGGTTGAAACGCTTCCCGTATCACGGGCTTTCAGCACGTGCGAGTGACGCGATGGCTTGCAGAAAGCCAGTTTCTCTTATTCGTTCATCGCCCGCACGGCTGGAAGCCCGTGATACCGGAGGCGTTCAGGTCAATCGTCACAGGAGATTCAAAAACTCCCGGATGTGCTGCTCCCACATCTTCTGTGCCTGCGGATCGTTCAGCGGGAGACGCAGCTCGTTGATGACTTTCGTCCCCATCCCGATCGCCTCGCGCCAGCAGTCGGCGCAGATGTTTTCGTAAATCTGCTTGCCGAAATCCCCGCGTGAAAACGGCGGTCCTTGGAGTTTCTTTCCGACTCTTCCGCATCGCTTGCAGAGAACTTCGCCGGCGCCGACGGATTCCGAAGTCGGGGCTTTCTTCAGCTCCGGCAGCGGCGCGCCCAGTTCCGTCAGCATTTTCACCATCTCGTTACGCGGCAAAACGTCGCCGCGCTCGTCGGCGATTTTCGCGCCGGTGGTCAGCCGCGCGATCGCTTCGTCACGTTTATTCTGACGCAGCAGCGCCTGTCCGACGAGTTGATAGATCTTGCTGAGATTCGGATTGATCGCCAGCGCCCGCTCGAAGCTCGCGACCGCATCGGCGTCCTGGCCGGCATCGAAGTACGCGCGACCGAGCGAGAAGTGCCCGAGCTCGTTCGTCGGGTCGGCTTCGGCCATCTTCTTGAACTGTTCGATTCTGGATTGAACGTCGGCCATTCGATGTTCCGTTCCTGCTCCTCTCCTCTGTACTCAAGGGAGAGACGGAGCGAGGGGCGTCTTTTGCTCCGTTAGAAAAGGCCCCTCACCCAACCTCCCCGGAGCACCGGGGAGCTTACACCTTCGCGCTACTGTTGTAGTGCATCAGCGCCAAAATCTCCGCGCGACTCGACGGATTCTCTTTGAAGATTCCGCGGAGCGCGCTGGTCACCATCACGCTGCCGGGTTTCTTTGCGCCGCGGATCGTCATGCACGTGTGCGTCGCTTCGACGACGCACGCGGCGCCGATCGGTTGAAGCTCTTCCATCAATGCGTCGGCGATCTGCGTCGTCAGCCGCTCCTGCACCTGCGGCCGCCGCGCGTAGCCTTCGACGAGGCGCGCCAGCTTACTCAAGCCCACGACTTTCCCGTCCGGCAAATATGCGACGTGCGCGCGCCCCGTGAACGGCAACAGGTGATGTTCGCACAGCGAATGAAACTCGATGTCGCGGAGCATCACGACTTCGTCGTAGCGCTCGTGGAACACCGTCTGTAGATGCACGCGCGGATCCTGCCGAAGTCCGGCCATCAGCTCTGCGTACGATCGCGCCACCCGGTTCGGCGTCTTGAGTAAGCCTTCGCGATCCGGATTCTCGCCGACCGCGAGTAAGATCTCGCGCACCGCCCGCTCGATCCGCGGAAGGTCCATCTGTGTTCGATCGTGTTCGTCGCGCGAAGCGTTCATAGGTCTGGGCGATTATAGGGCTAGCCATCCGTGACTTGTAGGGGTGGTCCGCGGCGACAGGGAGCACCGCTATTCCCGGGCGCGAAATTTTTTGGGAATATTTGTCGCTTGGGATTTGGAATTAGTTTCGTGCTTCGTGCTTGGGATTTTGAGCGCCTACCGTATAGGATACCGCGCCGCCTCGAATCTTAAGGAGCTGCGATCATGCCGAAATATGTATCGAGAATCACCCGGCGCCTCGCCTGCGCCGTTCTCCTGCTCTGCGCGTTCTCAGCAACTTCGCTGCACGCGCAGGTGCTGAACCAGGTTCCCGCCGACGCGCTGGTCGTCGTCAAGGTGAAGAACCTGAAGGCGACGAGCGACAAGATCGCCAAGCTCGCGACCGATTGGGGATTGGCGCAGGTGCAGCCCGATTTCGCCGATCCGCTGGCCGCTTTCAAGAAGGAACTGACAATCACCAATGGCCTGGACGACAACGGCGACATGGGCGTCGTCTTCACCGATTTCGAGCCCACCGGCAAGATCGAAAACACGATGATCCTGCTGCTGCCGGTCGCGGACTTCAAAGCGTTCGTCGCGAACTTCGCCGACGCGAAGGAAGCGTCGCCGGGCATCATGCAGGCGAGCGTCGGCGTGAAGCCCGAGCAGACGTTCATGGCCAAGTGGGGCAACTTTGCGGCGCTCAGCGGGTCGCAGGACATGCTGAAGAAAAAGCCCGCGGGGTTGAAGGTGACGGGCGTCAGCGCCAAGGAGCTCGAGGCGAAAGACATCTGCGCGTTCGGCAACATGCCGGCGATCAGCGCCAAGTATCTCCCCAAGCTCCAGGCGCAGCGTGAGAAAATTCTCGCGAAAGTCGACGCGCACATCGCCGCCGAGCCCAGCGCCGCCAAGTGGAAACCCGTCGCCCACGCCGCCGCGAATCGCGCGCTCGATATCGCTGAAGGTTTCATGCGCGATGCGCACGGCGCGACCTACGGCTGGAGCTTCCTGGACACCGGCATCCGCGGGACGGCCGAAGCGGATTTCGGGCCCGACACCTACAGCGCAAGGCTCGTCAAGCAGATCAAGAACTCCAACGCCAGCCTGCTCGCGGGGCTGCCGCAGGAGAAGTATCTGTTCCTCATCGGCATGATGCAGGATCCCAAGGTCACTCAGCAGATCGTGACCGATCTGCTGACGCCGGTGGAAAAAGAACTCACCGACGCGGGCGATGACATGAAACCGGTGCTCAAGTATCTCGCCGTGCTCAAGAAGGCGTGCGGGACGCAGTCGGGCGGTAGCTACGGAGTCGTCGCACCGACGGCGGCGCTCGGCGTCGAGCCGCTGCTCCAGCTCGTCGGCATCAACCACGCCGACGTGAAGGCGTTCAAGGCGCTCCAGAAGGAAATGACTGCCGCGCAGGCCGAGATGGTGGCCGCGATGAAGCCCGCGCCCGCCGCCGATGACGCGACCACGAAGCCGGCGGCGAGTCAGATCCTGACTCCCAACGCCAAAACCGTCGCCGGGGTAAATTTCGACGAGATCAAGCAGCCGGTGGAAATCGATCCCCAGAACCCGCAGGAAGCGCAGATCGCGGCGTTCCTCGGAATGATCTATGGTCCAGACGGCATGGTGTTGTATAGCGGCGCGATCGACGACAGGCATCTGCTGGTCGTCAGCGGGTTGAAGGACGAGGTGATCGCCAAGGCCGTCGCCTCGGCGAAAGCCGCGGACGACGCGATCGCGAAGTCGGCGACCATCGACGCGGTCAACGCGCAGCTCCCCAAGGAACGCGTCGTCGCCTACTATATCCCGCTCGACAACATCATCAACACCGGCGTGAATTACGCCAAGCAGAACGGCCTGCCGGTGAATCTCCAGCCTTTCCAGCACAGTGGGATCCGAAGCTTGGAATTCACGTGACTTGAAGTCGCGGC
>JADMIO010932599.1_pt1 | contig 60868 bp, 60 predicted proteins | sample 8958161 | NCBI WGS metagenome assembly JADMIO01 (sample SAMN16585339, study PRJNA669376) | soil metagenome | isolation source: Crop rotation soil | place: USA: Cullars Rotation, Alabama | collected 2011
CGCGACAACTTGTCCACGTGGAATTCTAAGCTTAGGATCCCAATGTGCTGGAAAGCGAGAGCTGCAAGGTCACGCTCGCGCAGCCGGCCGTCATCGGCGTCATGGTCAACGGTTACGCCTCGAGCTCGACGTTCAAGCTCGTCGGCAAGAAGCTCTGATTCGTTTCGATTCGTTCTCGTAGACTGACTTTCCTTATTTGATGCGGCTCCAGAGGACAGGGTCCTACGAGCCGCATCGCCGTTTTCGGGGTTAAGCTGCGCGGCGCATGAAGTGGTTGGTTGTTCTCTGTCTCCTCGCTTCAAACGCTGCTGCTGGAACGATCTGGACCGCCCAGACATACATGGGTGAGCAGATCGGGCTCGACGTTGTTCCGACGGCGACGGGCTACAACCTGAACCTGCACGAACGGCATGACTTCTTCCCGGTGCAATGGGCCAACGTCCACTGCCCCGGCACGTCGATGATGGAGGCCGGCGCGACGCTGATGTCGATGGTGCGCCGAGCGGACGGAACGTTCGCGGTCACGGTGAACAACGTGATCATGTACTCGGTCGGTCCGAACGGTGCGCTCGGGACCGATCCGACGGTCTCGTGCGTGATGGAGCCTCGTCATTACACGGGGACGTTTGTCGATCGCGCTGGGGCGATCGCTGCGAATCAGGCGCAGGCGCAGCGCTTCAACGCGACGCACGATCAGTTCCTCGTGCTCGACCCCGGGATCCCCATGCAGGGCTGTCCTGTGCCCGAGGACGCCAAGCGCACCTGCATGAGCCCCTGGCCGAGCAAGTTCGTTCTCGACACACCTCTCGTCGATAGCGACGCGGATGCAATTCCCGACGAGTGGGAGATCAACGGCGTTCCTCTGGGCGCCAACAAGCTCGACATCAAGGCGATGGGAGCGAAGCCCGATCACAAAGATCTGTTCATCCAGATGGATGCCACGGATGCGACGAAGTATCCCGACGACGCACTCGCAGAGATCCGACGGGTGTTCGATACGCTTCCGATCTCGAACCCCGACGGTCACACCGGCATTCACCTTCACCTCGATGCCGGTGCCAACAGCGTGATGGACGCGGACTCGAATCGCTGGGGCTCGCTTTCCCGCGCGAACCAGGCACTGTCGATCCCGGACCACTTCAGTACGTTCCCGTCGGGCGACTGCTCCGACAGCGACCAGCCGGACGTGGCGCCGATGACAGAGCAGTGGCGAACGAACCTCGAGCCGATCCGCGCGAAGGTGTTTCGCTATGCGCTCATCGTGAAGTACCTCGGTCCGTCGAACGAGTGCCACACCGGTATCAACTGGACGTCGCCGTCGAGGATGTTTCTCATCGCCGACTTCACGCCGGCAGGCGGCAAGCTCGCGACCCCGATGCTCGTCGCAACCTTTCTGCACGAGCTCGGTCACAGTCTCGGACTGGATCACGGCGGAGGCGATGGGACGAACTACAAGCCCAACTATCAGTCGTTGATGAACTACGCCTACCTCAACGGCGGGATCTGGGCGCGCGGACAGACGGACGGCTGGGGCCGAAACGCGTACTCGGCCGTCGATCCGACACCGGCCAACACGATCGACGAGGCCACGCTCGACGACCGGAGCGGGTTTCCGACCGCCACCGCGCTGCCCGGCACGCAGCTGACGTATCAGTGCGACACGGGACCGAACATCACCCCACCAAGCGCTGCGACGGACCTCAACTGCGATGACGAAGTGACCTCCGCTCCCAACGACATCACGAAGGATAACGGCGTCGGCCCCACGCAGCTCAAGACGTTCAACGACGTGACGCACCTGCATCTCGCACTCGACGCCGGAGGCAGTGGCGGGTTCGCTCCACGGCCCGAAAAGCTCCGCGTGAAAGACGCACTGAAAGCCGTCGGGAAGCTGATGAAGGACAAGAAGGTCCCGACGGTGAAGCTGTCGCTGCGCAAGCTGAAAGGCAAGCGTGTGCTGACGATCAAGGCGAAGGACGACGTCGGGCTCGCCTCGGCAATCGTGACGTCGGGGCCGAAGACCACCGCCGTGTCGCTGTCCGATGCGAAGAAGCTGAAGCGCGACGCGAACGTATCGGTCGACGTCGAGCTGACCGGCGACGTGACCGTCGTCGTCAATGACGTCTCCGACAAGAGCGCGACCGCGACGGTGAAATAACTACGGCTTGAGCGCCGTGTAGATCGTCTGGATCTCGGCAGGCGTCAGCGCGCGATCGAAGATCATCACCTCGTCGACGAGACCGTCCACCCCGCCGTCGTAGTCGAAGCCCTGGTGACCGATGCGCAGCGGATAGCTGTGCGGAAGGCCGATGGCCGACGGCAGGTCCTGGCTGTCGACCTGGGCGCCGTCGATGTAGAGACGCGCGGTCTGGTTGTCATAGGTGCCCGCCAGGAAGACCCACGTGTTCGTCGCGATGTTGCCGATGGGGTTTCTCGGGCCCATCGCCGTCATCGACTGGTTCCACAGCAGGAACGTCGGCGCCTGGCTGTACAAGCTCGACCACAGCGAGAATCCGCTGAGCGTCTGGCAGTTGGAGCAGTCGCGATCGTTGGAGATCACGGCTCCGTAGTCGGTGATCGTTCGCAGGTTGACCCAAGCGCCGAGTGTCAGGCTCGTCGACAGCGACGACAGCGGCGCGACGGTTCCGACTTGCAGGCCTTCGAGGTTGTGAAAGTCGGCTGCCATGCCGCGAAGGCCGGGGGCGAGCGTCGGGCACGCGGCGTAGCAGGTGGTCGCAGCGTTTCCGTATTGCGAGGTATCCGTGAAGAGCGCGTCATCGAGCTTCCAGTAGCCGACGAGGTGGCTGTCGCCGAGCAGGACGTCGAACGCGCTGTCGGGCTGCGCGGAGTCGGTCGCCGGCGCGTCGGTGCTGGTCACGTCGTCGTCGTCGTCTCCGAATGGATCGAAGCCGAAGCGCCCGCAGCCAGCCGCGAGGAGCGCGACGAGGAGCCCGGTCCGCAGCACCTGGCCATTCTGCGACATCGCCGTCAGCGCGTGAAGTTCTGTTAACAGCGTCATGGTCGCTGCGAGGTCACACACTTGTGCGGCACGAGTCGGCACCGGTGCGAAGAAACCGCGACCTGGGAGTCGCGAATGGCGCCGCGGGCAGGCTGGAACGGACCTTGATGAAGGCCCGCGCCATGCTGAAACGTATCCTTCCGTTCACGGTTCTCGTCCTTTTGACCGCGAGCGTCGCTCATGCCGACGACCTGTCCGTGCGCGAGACCGCTCCGCCGCGCGACCCGAGCATCTCGCTCACGTTCTCGCCGCTGCACCTGTTCGTGCCGATGGCCGAGCTGACAGGCGAGTTTCGCGTGAGCCACCGCGTCGGAGTCGCGCTGATCGGCGGCGCAGGAACGTTTCGCGATGTCGACACGAACAACCGCATCTCGCTCGTCGAAGGCGGTGCGAGCGCGCGCTACTATGCGGCTGGCTCGTTTCGCACCGGCCTGCAGCTCGGCTTCGAGGCGCTGTACGCGCACGCGTTCACGGACGTCATGAACATCGACATCAAGGCCGCCGGGCTCGCGCTGTCGCCGTTTGCCGGCTACAAGTGGACGCACTCGTCGGGCTTCACGCTCGAGGGTGAGCTCGGCGCCTCGTACATGGTGGCCCGTGCACACGCGGACACCGGGCAGATGGCGGAGAAGAAGGCGTATGGCCCGATGCTGAACCTCCAGCTGGGCTACAGCTTCTAGCCTTTGAGCGAGCGCGTGATCGAGCGCGGCGTGATGCCTTGCCAGACGGCGAGCAGAAAGCCGATCACGCCGAGCGCCGTGCCGCCGATCGCGAACATGCGTATCGCCGGGCCGGCGTGGGCAAGCGCGAGCGAGACGGCCTCGCCGGCGGCCAAGCCCGCTGCGCACGTGCCGATGATGCCCCACGCACCCGAGAGGTACTGGCCGAGCGGCAGGTCGATGCCCTTGATGACGAGCCACGACAGCACGATGAACGCGATCGGATAGCCGACCGCCCAGCCGACCGCGACGGACATGAAGCCCATGCGATCGCCGAGCACGTTCGCGGACACGACGAACATCGTCGGCACGACGATCGCCGCGATCACCATGTAGCGCAGCGTGCGCTCCGGGTGACCGATGCCGTCGAGCAGAGGCGGGCCGAGGAACCCGAGCGCGCGCAAGAGGCCAACGAGACAGAGGATGCGCGCAGCCTCCGAGCACAGCGCGATCTCGTGCGCGCTCCACTTCTCGTGCGACGTGAACAGCGTCAGGTACTCGGGGATCACGAGCATCACGAGGATCACGAACGGCAGCACGGCGATGAGATTCAGGCGCGTGAACTTGATGAACTGATCGATCAGCGCGGCGCGATCGTTGTTGAGGCGCGCGAACGTCGGGAACGCGACATCGATGACGACGTTCGCGATCGTCTTCACCGGCTCGAGCACGATCGCGTACGCCGCGAAGTAGATGCCGTTCGCTTCGGCGCCGAAGTAGTACGTGACGATCGGATAGTCGAGGTTCGTGTACAGCTGGTAGAGGACCTGGCTCGCCGCGCTGCGCAGACCGAACCGCACGTATTGCGTGACCTCGCGCGGCCGGAACACGAGCTTCGGGATGAACGGATGGCGGATCTGCATGATCACGCCGAACACGAACGCGCGCGTCAGCGATGCGAGCGTGAAGCACCACACTCCCCAGCCGATCAGGGCGAACCCGACGCGCGCGATCGACTCGCAGATATGCGCGATCGTGCGGGCGACGGCGATGTCCGCGAACCGCAGCTCCTTGCGCAACAGCGCGAACGGGATCGCGTAGACGTTCTGGTAGATGAGCTTGCCGCCGTAGGCCACGAGCAGCCAGCCGATGATCGCGTGGCCCTGGAAGTAGCCGTAGAGGGGACCGGCGACGAGCAGTAGCAGGAACAAGCTCGTCGAGACGAGCATGTTGAACCAGAACACCGTCGAGACGCGCTCGGGCGTGTGGTCGTCGCGCTGGATGAGGGACGACGTGACGCCGAGGTCCGCCGCCGTATCGAGCATCGTGTAGAACGGAATCGCGGCGCCCGCGAGGCCCAGCTCCTCCTGCGAGATGAGGGCGATCACCACCATCTGCGAGACGAGGTCGGCAAGCGCGATGATCGCCTGCGCGCCGGCAGCCCACGCGACGCCGCGAGCTACCTTCGTCTGCAGGCCTGCGCCTTCGGCCGACACGTCTGAGCGCGAGAATAGCGTTACTTCGCGATCGTGACTTGTCCGCCGACGCAGTTGTAGGCCGTGCCGCCCGGGCCCGCGCTGTTCGTGCCGTTCGTGCAGCCGCTCGAGCCGTCGTCGACGTAATCCGTGAGGGCCTTCGTGCCCTGTCTCACGTAGTCGATCTTCGCGCCGTTCGACGTGTTGTTCGTCACCGGGATGAACGCGTCGCCGATCGCGGTGAGGTAGATGCCGTCGTTGTCGTACGCGTCGAACGTGAACTTCACGATGTCGGCTGCGGTGACGCCCGCCGGGAGCGGGATCGCGACGCGCTTCCAATCGTGGCCACCGCCGCCCGCGTAGCCCGCGGTGATCTGGCCGGAGCTGAATGCGGTGCCGTCGGCCTCGAGTGCGCGCAGCTTGAAGCCGCCCGAGACGGTGGGCGAGCAGTACGAATCGCCCGTGCCGCCGACGTCACTGACGCGAACGTCGACGTAGAGATAGCGCGACATCGCGAACGTCTTGCTGTTGTCGATCTTGTTCTCGCGATCGAGCTCGAGCGAAGCGATGCGATACAGCCACGGTGCGTAGCGATCCGCGATCGCCTCGCGGCGGCCGCCGAACGATGCATAGCCGAGTGCATCCATGTCGACGGGCATCGGCCGCAGGATGATCACGCGGCCTTCGTCTTGCGCGAGCGAATCGCCGGGGCTCGAGACGTTCCAGCCGACGAGATCGCCGTTCGGCTTCTCGGGCGCGTTCGTGCCGCACGCCTGGCCGTAGCCCGCGCGACTCTCGAATAGCCGGTTGTGGCCGTCGCCGTAGTAGAGGATCGGGTGGTCGCCCTCCATGCGGATCGGCGTCTCCGTGATCGCGATGCGGCCCGTACAGCGCTCCCACGACGGCGCCGCGCCGCCGTAGCCATAGTGACCCTCGATGTCCGTCGAGCGGCTCCAGCGCCCGATCTCGGCTTGCATGCCGCTCGCGCCGCCGCCGCATTGCTCGGCCGTGCCGCCGTTCTCGTTCGTCATCACGCCCTGGTACGACTTGCGCGCCTTCGACCAGCCGAGCACGAGCGGGACGTCGTCGAAGCGCTTCTGCACGGGCCAGCGATAGATCGGCGCGTGAACGATTCCTTCGGCCGCAGCACCGAGCGTCGAGACTGCGACGAGCTTGGGCGCGCACACCGATGCGCTGCGGGTCGCATTCGCGGCCGAGAGCGACGAGACTTTCACGCTCACGGCATCGCCGGCGGGCAGCGCGCCGAGGTGCATCGAGTAATCGAACGCCGCGTGACCTTGATGCAGGATCAGATGGCCGATCAGGCCGCGGCTCGCGCTCGACACTTCGAGCACGAGTGCCTCGTTGCCGACCGTCCCCCAGCTCGTCTGCGATGCCGAGCTCGCGGTGATCGTGATCGCGTAGTCGTCGGCGTCGCCGGCGGTGCCGATCGCGACGGGCGCCGAGTCGGTGACGTCAGAGCAGTCGCTCGCCGGCGCATCGACATCCGCGTTCGCGTCGCCGGGCGGCACGACCGCGTCGGGTCCGACCGAATGGCTGTTCTGCGGGCATGCCGCAACGAGCCATAGAGCGAGGACCCAGCACCGTTTCATGGCGCCTTTGAAGTGCAGTCCACAGGCCATGGCTACGGGTCGCAAGTCCGCGTCCGCTCGTCGAGTTTCGATGCTCGCTGACCCGCGATCTGCCCACAGGTTGCTGCAGTCTTGGAGGCCGGCCCCGGGGCGGTTGTAAGCTGGGCGTCATGGCGCATTTGCGAGCCGCTGTGATCGCATTGCTCGTCGCGGGCTGTTGGCATGCGTCATCGCCGCCTCCATCGACGCCAGTTTCCACCGCGCGGCCGAAGGCGACGGCCCGAAAGCCAGCGCGCGCCGCAGCTCCGCTCGCGGGAACGACCTGGCAGTTCTGCGGTCCTACGATCGGCGGCGGGCCAGAGAGGATCACGCTCAACGCCGACGGCACGCTCACCTGGGACTCCACGTGCAGTGGCAAGCCGTGCGACTGCGGCAACTCGCGGTGGACGCAGGACGGCTCGCACGCGAGCTTCGATTGCAATCAGTTCACGCAGTGGGATGTGACGATCGACGGCGATCGCATGAACGGCGAATGGTTTCGCGTGAAGGATCCCGACGACCGAAGCGACACCTGTCTGAAGCGAGTCCGCCCCTAGGGAGCCGCACGCGATCAGCGCCGCGCCAGGACCCAGTGCAATGCATGCAGCACGACGTTCACCGCGGCGATGACGAGCCCGTGCCCGATCACCCAGTACGGAAAGCCGGCGAGGCACGCCAGCATCCACAAGAACACGAACGTATCGCGCCGACCGAACGACCTCAGCCACGTCTTCACCGACGTCGGCTTGTAGTTGTCGTCGTGACTCGAGCCTTCCTTCTCGAACCACAGCCGAAACGCGAACACGTCGCCGGTGCCCGTTCGGCGATACACATCGATGTACGTCGAGAGCGAGACCGCGACGCGGCCGAGCGCAGCGCCGAGCCCGAGCCACATCCAGATGCCGCCGAGCCCGTATCCGACCGCGGCGAGGAACAAGTTGTCGACGATGTCGTCGGCGAGGTTGTCGAGCCACTGACCGAGCTTGCTGAACTGATACCGCAGCCGCGCGAGTTCGCCGTCGACCGAATCGAGGATCGAGTTGAGCTGAAGCAGCACGCCCGCGACCGCGACGTTCGCGTAGCCGCCGCGCGCCGCGAGCCAGCACGCGACAAACCCGACGAGGATCGCGGCGATGGTGACCTGGTTGGGCGTCACCGCGAGCGACGCATGCGACAGCACGCGCGTGATCCGCATCGAGAACCGCCAGTTGATCAGCGCGTCGACCGGCCCCTCGTAGGACTTGTTCATGCGCCGGATCAGCGCCCACTCCGCCTTGCCGCGCGCCGCTTCATCGACGAGCTCGACGCCGGCGATCACGTCCGCCCGTTCGCGCTTCGCCCCTTCCGGCGCCGCACTGCCCGGCGCGACGTACTCGACAGGCACCGGCAACGGCCGCGCGATCGCGACGGGCTCCGCGGCAACGACCACGCGCGTCGCGCCTTGCTTCGCGACCTCGCGAATGCGCCGCTCGAGCGCCGTCAGACCGCCGACGACCTGGGTGTGCCTGTCACCCGTCGTCTCGAGGAACGCGACGCTCTCCACTCCCTGTCAGTACCACGGCGCTTGCGGAATGGTTCCGCAAGCTCCGGCAATCAGAAGTAACCCGGACGAACGATCGTCGCCGTCGTCGAGTCGGCGAAGACATGCACGACGTGCGCGAGCAGAGGCTGCGCGCCGAGCGACGCACTGACCGTGGTGTCACCCACCGGAACGTTGAAGATGAGGTGAACGCCTGCGCCTTGCGACGAGAGCATGCCGGCGTCGAGGTCCGTCGTGTTCGGGACCGGCGCGTTGTTCTGCTCGACGGTGACCGTCGCGCCATCGATGGGCATGTTCGCGCAGTCCGTCACTGCAATGCCGAGGTTGCCCTTGCCAGCGTCCTGCTGGATCTGAAGGAACAGGGTGATCCCGTTGAAGGCGGCCGTCGTGAACGCGAGAGCCGGGATCATGCCCTGATCCATCTCGAGCGCCTGCGGCGGATAGATGTACGTGGGGCGGTCGCCGTTCTTCGTCAGCGACACGTAGCCATCGAGCGGGTTCATGCCCGTCGGGATCGGGCCGAGCGACCAGGAACCGTCGTTCGCCGACGTCACGGGACCCGCCAGCTTGTTTCCGCCTGTGCAGTTCGCAGCGCCACCTTTGCACGCGGTGAGCGACGCGCCCGCAGCGGCCTGGATCGTCGGCGTCGTACCGTTCAGCGCGAGCTCCTGCGCAGTGCCCGAGAGCGTGATGTTCGCCGTGGCGCCGCCATTCATGGGCGCCGGGTTGTTCATGCACGAGAAGTCGTACATGGGTGGCGGCGCATCCATCCACACCTTCGCGTCGATCATCTTCGAATCGATCGCAGCGTCGGCAGGATTTGTATTCGCATGGTCACTGCCACAGGCAGCGACGAACAGGACTGCGGCAGCAAGGCGAAGGTTCCCCATGCGCGCGGTTGTAGACCAATTGAACTCGAGTTCCAACGAACAAAGTCATGTCGCTGTGCGACGGAGCACGAGGATGTGCTCGGCCTTGGGCCGGTCGCCGAAGGCCCTGCGTTCGACAGACCCCAGCATGGGCCGTTCCTGAGACGCCCAGGCCTCGATCACGAGATCGGCGGTCAGGGCTTCTCGAACATCGTCGAGGGCATAGAGAGCGCGGCCACCCCGGGCGACCGAGTCGCCGATCACGACGGCAGCGGCGCGGCCGGGCGCCAGGGCGGCGGCCATCTTGCCGAAGATGCCGGCAAGGGCCTTCTTCCAGCGGCGGTGGGCTTCCTGCGCGTCCTCGTCGAAGCTGCGGCGCGAGCCGATTTCACCTGCGTCGAAGTCGCGGTGGCGCAGGCCGAGGAAGTCGAAGCGCAGGCGCTGGTGCTCGGCGTAGTCGTATGTGGCCGCGTAGGGCGGTGACGTGACGATGCCCGCGCACGAGCCGTCGGGCACGACCTCGTCGAGCTTGCGGATGTCGAGCTCGAACACCTCGGGGAGCGGCGCGTGGACCTTCGAGAGATCTTCGAGGCCCGCGATCAGCAGATCGATTCGCTGCGCGAACAGGCGTGCGGCTTGGCCGCGCGGGACGTTGCGATCGACCCACGTTCCGTCGGTGTCGGAGGTCCGCGAGCTGACTTTGTAGAGGATCGCGGAGAGGCACGCGGTGAGGACGCCTGCGAGCTCGGCGTCTTGCTCGGCCACCTCGTCGATCCGCGCGGCTAGATCTTCGAGCTCGCGACGGACGTGCGGTGCGAACCACGCGGCGAGGCGACGGTTGCGCGCGTTCGGATCGAAGCCTTTGACTCGGCGCAGTGGTGCGGCTTCGGCGCCCGAACGACGTGCGGCCTTGCCCGCGGCGAGCGACGCACCTGCGATCGCGTGGCCGACCTGGCCGAGCTGGTTGCGCTTGCGCGGTGGGACGGTCCACGTCTTCGCGCGTGCGACGAGTGTGGCGAGCGGATTGAGATCGGTGCCGATCGTGCGCAGGCCGTTCGCGCGCGCTTCGACGAGGACGGTGCCCGAGCCGCAGAACGGATCGAGCAGCGGCTGCGTGCGGCCTGCGCCTTCGCCGATGAAATCGACGAGGACCTTGGCGGTGGCCGGGTGCAGGCGCGCGGGGTACGTGTGGAACGGATGCGTCAGCGTCTCGGCGGTCTCGCGATCTTTTTGCGCGGCTTCGAGCGCCTCGACGAGGACCGTCGCTGTCGACGTCAGGCCGTCGCGATGAATGCGACCCGCGGTGCGCGGCATCGAGAGCGAGCGGCGTTGGCGGATCGGAGCGCGAGGCACAGCGCGCGCACTATACGCGTATCGCGGCTAGCCGCACTTCGTGCCGTGGCACTTCAGGTTGAACGTGCCGTCGAAGTTGTAGATCTCCTTCTTGATGGAGTCACCCGACAGCTTGAACGTGCCCTTGATGTGATTGCCGTCGAACTCGGTGATCTCGATCTCGCCGCTCGCGGAGATCGGGCTGTGCTTCACGGTGACGAGGCGGTTGATCTTGCCGCCTTTGCCGCCGACCGTGTACGTGCCCGGGCCGAGCTTGATCGTGTCGTCGGCGGGCGCGATCAGGTGGACGTTGAGATCGTTGCCGGTCGCGTCCTGGCCGTCGCAGTTGATCGTGAACGCCGGCATCTCGCCGAGCTGCTTCTTCTCGTCGTCGGACATCCAGTAGCGGCTCGAGATCGCCATCGCGCCGCCTTTGCGCGTTGCCTCGCCCGTGTGTGCGCCGCTGACCTTCACCGTGCAGCTGTCGTCCGCGCTGATCGCCTCGGGCGGCGGCGGCGCGGGCCTGGACGCCTCGTCGAGCTTCTTCTCCATCGCCTCTTTGCGCTCGGCCGGTGCGGGAGCAGGCTCCTTCTTCGTCTCGTCCTTTTTTCCGCAGCCAACTCCGAGGATTGCGATCAGCAGCACGGTACGCATGCGGCGAGTTTAGGCATAGACTGCGCGCCATGCCCATGCCCCTCGAGATCATCGGACTCGGCAAGCGCGAGGTGCGCTTCGTGTGGGAGGAGGGCGGCGACGAGGATGTGTGGCCCGCGCGCGAGCTCCGCATCATGTGCACGTGCGCGAACTGCCAGAGCGAGGCGACCGGTGAACGCATCCTGGATCCGAAGAGCGTGCCCGAGGACATCACCGTCACGGACATGCACCTCGTCGGCAATTACGGCGTCGGCGTGCATTTCTCCGACGGTCACACGACCGGCATCTATCGCTTCAAGATCCTGAAGAGGCCGAAGTGACCGACCTCGCGCAGCTCGAGGCGCTGTGGAAGAAGCGCGCGAGCATGCGCGCGTTTCGTCCCGAGCCGATCGATCGCGAGACGCTGACGCGCATGTTTGCAGCGGCGCAGCACACACCGAGCTGGTGCAACGTGCAGCCGTGGCATGTCGTGGTCACGGACCCGCCGAAGACGGCTGCGCTCTCGGCGATCATGATCGCTGCGGCGAAGTCGGGCTTTCCCGCCGCGGAGGTTCCGTTCCCGCTCGAGTATCCATCGCCGTACAGGGAGCGACGCATCGCGTGCGGCGCGGAGCTGTACAAGAACATGGGCATCGCCCGCGAGGACAAGGCGGGTCGATACGATGCGTGGCTGCGCAACTACGGTTTCTTCGACGCGCCTCATGTCGCGATCGTGTCGTGCGACCGGCGGCTGGGGCCGTACGTCTACATCGACGTCGGCGTCTGGCTCGGCTACGTGCTCACCGCGGCGACCGCGCTCGGCATCGACGCCTGCCCGATGGCCTCGGTGGCCGCGTATCCTGCGCCGCTTCGCGCGGAGCTGCCGATCTCCGACGGAGATGTGATCCTGTTCGGCATCGCGCTCGGTCACGCGGACCCGTCGGCGCCGGCAAACCGCACCCGGACGACCCGCGAGCCCGTCGAGGCGAACGTCACATTCGTCGGGGCCTGATTCCGACGAGCCGCGGCCCCCGTGATACGCTTCGGGCAGCATGAAATCCGGGGTGCTCTTCGCGATCTGCATTGCGATCGTGGCGGCGGTTTCTCCTGCGTTCGCGCAGTCGCCTGAAGCCTTGAAGAAGGCGCAGGCGTCGTTCGACCAGGCGCAGACCGACTACTTGCAGGGGAATTACGACCAGGCGGCGGCGGGCTTCCAGGAAGCATACGCAGCGCGTCCATTCCCGCAGTTCCTCTACAACGTGGGCGCCAGCTACCACATGAAGGGGAAGAAGACGTCCGACATCCCGTCGTATCAAAAGGCGGTCGAGTTCTACAAGAAGTACCTCCAGGAGGAGCCGAACGCGACGGACAAGGCGAAGGTCGAGAAAGCGATTGGCGTGCTCGAGGCCGAGATCAAGCGCCTGCAAGATCTCGCGGCGCAGGGCACCGGCACCGGCTCGGGCTCGGGTTCCGCTGCAACGCCCGTGCAGGCATCGGCCGAGGTCCAGCAGCTCGGCGACGTGAAGGTCCGCGGTCTCGTCGTGATCGTGACCGAGCCGCAGAACGCGACGATCTATCTCGACGACAAGAAGAAGGGCAAGTTCGCCGAGACGCCGTGGTCCGGATCGATCGAGGGCGAGCACAAGCTCATCATCGAGAAGCGCGGCTACAAGCCGCTCGAGACGACGATCGCCGCCGACCCCACGAAGCTCGTGCAGGTCGTCAGCGTGATGGCGCAGGAGGATTACCTCGGCTGGGTCGAGGTCACGTCAAACGTGCCGGGCGCCGACATCTACATCGATGACAAGTCGATCGGCGCCGTCGGCAAGACGCCGCTCGTTCCCGGCCAGAACATCAAGCCGGGCAAGCACACGTTCTGGATCACGTCCGAGGGCTACGACGAGTACACCGAGACGATCGACATCGCGCCCGGCGAGACGAAGGCCGTCAAGGCGACGCTCAAGGGCTCACCGATCGGCAAGCTCACCGTCACGGGCATGGGCATTGAAGACTCGCGCGTCTCGATCGACGGCCAGACCGCCTGCGATCCCGGACCGTGTCTGAAGAACGTGCCCGAAGGTCCGCACACGATCACCGTCACGCGCGATGGCTACAAGCCATACAGCCGGCGCATCGTGATCTCGCCGAAGACCGAGACCACGATCAAGGTCCAGCAGGCCGAGAAGCCGGGCCGCGGCGACGCGATCACGGCGTACGTGGTGGCGGCGATCTTCGGCGGTGGCGGCATCTACGCCGGCACGCACGCCAACGACATCCGCGACGAGCTGAAGAAGGACATCGCCGCGGGCATGCCGCCCGTCGACAACAACGACCCGCGATTCTTGAAGGGCAAGATCTACGCGATCGCAGCGGACGGCTGCTTCGCGATCAGCGGCATCGCGCTGTTGACCGCCGTCTACTACACATTCCGCGAAAAGGGCCCACCGACACGCGCGGCGATCGACGTGCGGACCATCGCGCTCACCCCGCAGCTCGGTCCCTCGTACGCCGGCGTCGGCATGGAGGCGAATTTCTAATGCGTCTGTTTCAACGCGCTAACACCCCTCTCCTCCTCCTCCTCCTCGCCTTGGGCGCCTGCAAGTGGGGCGAGTTCGACGATCTCGCGGACACGACGTGGGTCCACGCGACCGACAAGCCGAACATCGGCTCGACGAACTACGCGATGTCGATCGTCGGCGTGTCGACGCAATCGACAGGCGGCCAGCTCGCCGTCGTGAGCAACGACGTCCCGAACTACTCGACGCTCGATTACACGACGGACGGGCAAGCGGACGTCGGCCCGAACAACCAGAAGCTCGGCGTTCACTTCATCGCCTCGCTGTCGGATCCGCCGATCTTCATCACGGATGGCAACGGCAAGGTCGCGCTCGTCGAGCGTGCGATCGACGCCGGCAACATCGCCGTGGTGACAGGCCCGGCGAACGCCGTCGCAGATACGCCGTTCGCGTCGCCGAACACGCCCGACGCGGCGACGTTTGCGGGCACGAACCTGATCATCGCCGCCGGTCCGACGATCTACACGCTCGGCGGCATGGGCGTTCCGCCCGCGTGCACGTCGTCCGACACGTCGTTCAAGGCCGCGGCGCTCGGCAGCGACGGCACGAACCTCTACGTGTGGACCACCGCCGGTGTGTTCGGAAGCATTCCGCTCACGGCGCTCGCCGCGTGTACGGGCGGATCGCTGCCGGCGTTCACGTCGATGTTCCCGACGGCGGGCCTCATGCCGGCGGTCGGTTCGCAGATGCACGTGATCCTCGCGAAGTACGCGGTCCTCGTCGGCCACGCGATGTCGTCGAGCGCGAGCCAGATCATCGTGGTCGACACGACGACGATGGCGCAGGTCGGCACCACGATCATGAACGCGGACGGCATCAAGAGCTCCACCACCGGCGGCTACGGCGGTGCGGTCTACGTCGCGGTCGGCATCCCGCAGCGTTCGGTCGACGGCCTCGTCTCGGGCCAGGTCGAGCTCTACGAGATGGCGCCTTCGACGGGCGTGCTGACCACGACGCCGGCGATCGTGCTCAACGACGCGCAGCCCGAGTCCGGTGAGGAATTCGGCCGGTCGCTCACGACGATGAAGTTCAACGGGCAGGAGATCCTCGTCGTCGGTGCGCACAACGAGGTCTTCGCCTACTACAAGACCGCGCTGTACGACGCTCTGCCTGCTCAGTAATGCAGTACCAGTGCTCGGCCTGTAAGCGAACGTTCGCGGAGCCGGGCTTCTGTCCGTACGACCGGACGCAGCTCGGAGTCGCCGAGCAGCAGACGCTGTTGTCCGAGGCCATCAAGGCGCAAGTCGGCGCCGAGACGCTGATCGCCCCGAAGCCGGAAGAAAAATCCGAAGACAAGCAAACCCGCCAGGGCATCGGCGAGACGACGAACCAGCTCAAGGCGATCTCCGGCCGCGAAGGCCACGCCGACGCCGTCGCGACGATCCGCAAGATGCCGAAGGGCAGCGAGTACGACGGCCTGATCGGTCAAACGCTCGACGGTCGCTACCTCGTGCAGCACAAGCTCGGCGAGGGCGGCATGGGCGTCGTGTTCGCGGTCAAGCACACGGTCATCGAGCGCCCGCTCGCGATCAAGGTCCTCAAGAAGGACGTGATGCGCGACAACGCGACGATCCAGCGCTTCATTCAAGAAGCGAAGGCCGCGTCACGCATCGGCCATCCCAACATCGTCGACGTCACCGACTTCGGCAAGACGCCCGACGGCACGACGTACTCGGTGATGGAGTACGTCGAGGGCACGACGCTCTCGAAGGCGATCAAGACCGGCGCGCCGCTGCCGCCCGCCCGTGCAGTCCGCATCGCGATGCAGATCGCTCGCGCGCTCGCGGCCGCGCACGGCAAGGGGATCGTTCACCGCGATCTCAAGCCCGAGAACGTGTTCCTCGTCGATCGCGACGGCCGTCCGGACTTCGTGAAGATCGTCGACTTCGGCATCGCCAAGGTGCAGCCGATCGAAGGCACGGACGCGGGACCTCGCCTCACGCGCGCAGGCTCGGTGTTCGGCACGCCGGAGTACATGGCGCCCGAGCAAGCCGCGGGCCGCGGCGACACCGACCATCGCGTCGACGTCTACGCGCTCGGCTGCATCCTGTACGAGATGCTCGTCGGTAAGACGCCGCTCAAGGGCGACTCGATGATCCGCACGATCGCGATGCAGATGCTCGATCCGATCGTGCCGCCGTCGCAGGTCAACCCCGACGCGAACATCCCGCCCGTGCTCGAAGCGATCGTGATGAAGGCGCTCGAGAAGAAGCGCGAGGTCCGCTACCAGTCGATGGGCGACCTGTTGTCCGCGCTCGAGCAGATCGCTCCTCGCCTCGCCGACGCGCCATCGCCGTCGCTCCCTCCCCTGCCGCCGGGCGCCGATCCTGCGCTCGTTCCGCAGACGCCGACCTCTCAGTTCTCCCCGGGCACGACCCCGCGCGCCGCATCCGCAGGTGAATCCGCAGCGCTGACGAAGGTCCGCCGCAACAAGCCCGCGACGCGCCCGCTGCACGAGCCCGAGTTCGCCGCGCCCGGCAAGCCGCTATCGTTCACGCACCTCGACGAGGAACCGGAGCCGCCGCCGCCGTCGTCGCGCGTGCCGATGGTGCTCGCAGGCATCCTCATGCTGCTGCTCGGCGCGGGCGGCATGATCTTCCTCTTGATGAAGCTGCAGAAGGACGACAAGCCGCAGGTCGCGGACAACCATGGCCCGCCGGATGCGGCGGTCGTCGTCACGGAGCAGCGCGATGCGGAGATTGTCGAGGTGCCGCAGGATGCGGAGGTCGTCGTCGACGTGCCTGTCGATGCCGGCGTGGTGGTCACGACGGGACGCCGCGATGCGGGTGTCGGCGGGGTCGTTGGCATCAACACGCAGAAGATCGACAAGACGAAGCCGGTGACGATCGAGGTGCTCGCGCGTCCAGGCGAGGCCGACGTCTTCATCGGCGCGAACTACCGCGGACCGAGCGGCGTGAAGATCACAGACCGCTATGGCGCGAAGGCTCACATCGAGTGCAAGACGGAGCGGATGAAGGGCAGCGTCGATGTGGTGTTCGACGGCAAGGTGACCGCAGTGATGTGCACCGCGACCCGCAATCGGTTCTGCGTTCCCGGCATCAAGAATCCGTTCGACGACTGCGAAGAAGATCCGAACGCCGGCCCGTGATCGTGCTCAGCGCGGAGGATGCGCGAAGTTGTCGCCGGGGAACGGATCCGCGGTCTCGCGCATCATGACCTCGCCGTCGTCGGGCATCGGCGCGACCGGGATGCCGAGCGCCATCAGGCCCGCTTGATCGTTGTAGCGGAGCTCTGCGATCGCGATCGGACGGTTCGCGGCGCGAACAAACTTCGTGTAGCTCGCGGCCGAGTAGCGCGACTCGCCGAACTCCGTGCCGAGGCCGAGGCGGCCCGTGCGCGGCGTCGTCGGCTGCTCCACCGGCGGCTGCCACTCGTCCTGGTCGATCTCTTCATGCGGCGGAGGAGGAGGCGGCGGCATGTACGGGCGCGCTGCCGGTGCACCGGCACCACCGCCACGCGAGCCACCGACCGCGGTCGGCGCCTGCTGGACTTCGCGGCGCGAGTCATCGGCGGCGGCGGTGCGCGTCGCGGCCTTCGCATTGCCGTCCTTCTTCGAGGCGACGTGGCGCGGGCGATCCATCGCGCCCTTCGGGGCCGCTTCGGCGTCCGCGTCGTCCATGCCGCCTTCATCGCGATCGTCTTCCCAGCGGTAGACCGGGTTGGGATTGATCGGCGCGACGATCTGGACGTCAGGCGGCGGCGCCTGCTCCTCGAAGATCGCGACTGCGATCACGCCGACGTTGCGCGCCTTGCCCTTGCGGCCCGCGTACGAGTTGTCGACCGACGTGAACCGGAACGACGCGACGTCTTGCAGCGACGTGCGGAAACCTTCGATGCGAACTTCGCCGTACGCAGGAACGATGTAGCCGCGCTTGTTGAGGTCACCGTTCTCGCCGTCGACCACGTCGAGACCATCGACGCTGACGACTGCTTCGACGCGGCGAGGCGTCGGGTTCGTGACGCGAATGATGTAGCGAGAGTTGTCGGTGCCCTGAACGTAGTAGCGACCCTTGAACGCGTAGGTCGGCGCGGTGTCGCCATCTTCGGTGATGATCTGGACGTCGTACGGTGCGCGGAGCTTGTCGCCGGCGATCGCGAGCGCGATGCGCGGGCCTGGTGCAGGTGGGACCGCCACTCGATCGGCGTATGCCGAAGAACACGCCGCGCACGCCAAAGCGAAGAGAAGGGAGCGACCTACGTTCCTCATGGTCCTGTAAACGCTTCACGAGGGCGACAGATCTAAACAAAAGCACTTGTTGTTTCATGGATTTACGTAGATAGTGCGCGGCATGGCCACGTCCAAGAACGTCGCTAAAGCGGCAAAGGGCAAGGCGAAAGCCAAGGCGCCGGTGAAAGCGGCGAAGCCGAACGGCAATGGCAAGGCGTCAGCCAAGCCTCGGCGGTCGGCGGATGTCGAGTTTGCCGATCCGGCGCTGTTCGATCCGTTGACGCCCGGCGAGACCGCCGATGCGCTGCGCACGCTGATCGAAGATCGCCGCGTGTCGTCGATGGCGAAGGTCGGCCGCTATCGCGTGATCTGCACGGAGCCGCTGGTCGTCAAGCCACCACACTGGATGGCAGGCCATCGCCTCGCGCGCGTGGTCGCGTACGACTACGCAGCCGATCGCGCCGTCGATGCGTGCGTCGATCTCGATGCCGGCGTGGTCGCGCACCTCGAGCTCAACAAGGGCCAGCCGATGCTGTCGCGCGACGAAGAAGCGATCGCGATCTCGGTCGCGATGTCCGACGAGCGCGTCCGCGGCAAGCTCGAGCTCGGCGACACCGCGCAATCCGTCATGCACTACTGGGGACGCTCGCCGAACGAGCTCGCCTACGCGCGCCGCAGCGCGGCCGTCATCTTCGGTCGCGCCGCAGGCCACGCATCTCTGATCGCAGTCGTCGATCTGATCGATCAACAGGTGACCCAGCTGGTCCCCGCGGAGCTCTGGTGATGAGCAACTCGAACGTCATCCAAGAAGCGAACTGGAAGTTCCACTGGCGGCTCACCGAGTCGGCCGGGATCATGATCTACCTCGCCGACTACAAGGGAAAACGCGTCCTCTGGGAGGGCTCGCTGCCGTACGTGACGGTCGATCATCAGCGCGAGACGCTCGATGTCGATCTCGCGACCGAAGCGCACGGTCCGTGGTGGACGCCGCTCGGCACGCGCACGATCCAAGGCCCGGTTCGCGTGCAGCTGTTCCGCGGCGGCGTCGAGCTGTCGGCGAGCTTCGCGTCAGGTCCGTATCAGTACACGCAGCTCTGGCGTTTCCACGACGATGGCCGCCTCTGCCCGTGGCTGACGATCTACGGACCGGGCGTGCACGACGCGCACACATATCACCCGCACTTCCGCTTCGACTTCGATCTCGACGGCGCCGACGAGGATGCGTTCGAGCGCTTCGAAGACGGGCGCTGGCAGCGCGTCGCACAAGAGGGCTGGTTTCCGTACTCGGGCGAAGCCGACGAGGCAGGCAACGTCTGGCGTCAGGTCGACTTCGGCTCGCGCGCCGCGATCAACATGCGCCCGCACAGCTGGGACGACGCAGAGGTCTTCGCGATCCGCTACCACGACGGAGAGTGGGCGCCGTTCTCGCCGCGCAGCGCTGCAGGCTCGCAGCCGTTCCCGGCGGCCTACGTCGGCGCCGAGGATCTCGACGGCCAGGATCTCTCGCTCTGGTACGTCGCGCACGTTCACTTCGACCAGTCCTTCCCGTACACCGCGGGTCCGTGGATCAAGGTCGAAGGTCTCGGCAAGTAGCTACTTCGACGCGTTCGCCTTGTCGCGCGCTTCTCGCCGCTTCTTCTTCGCGGCCTTCAGCTCTTCCTCGGCCTTCTTCTCGCGTTCCACGGCGGCCTTGATCTCGCTCACGCTCTTCGACGCGTCCTTGGTGATCGCCAGCGCCGCTGCTTTCGCGTCGTCGACGTTCTTCTGCGCCCTCTGAACGGCTTCGTCGGCAGCGCGATACTCGGGCGTATCCGGCGCCGGCGGCGGCGGGGCAGCCGGCGCTTGCTCGGTCACGGGCGGCAGCTGATCGGCGCGCACCCAGTGCGGCTCGGTGAATCCTGCGCCCATCGCGGACCGGAACACGTCGATGACGTCGCCGACCTTCGCAGCGTCGTCGAACGCCACCATCACGTCACAGCGACCGCTCGACATGTCGGGCATCGCCATCGCTGTGCCCGTGCCGCCGGATTCATCAGCGCCGTCGTCGGGCTTCTCGTCGTCGGCTGGTTTCGGCGGACGCGTCGCAGGACACGGATCGCCCGCGAAGAACGACTGCTTCTTGTACTCGGTGAGCTTGGCCTGAATGTCCTCGCCGCGCTTGATGGTCTGGACTTCATTGACGCGTGACAGCGCGAACCGGACGTTGTCCGGCCCGACGATGACCTCCAGGTCGATTCGTTCGTCCTCCGGCGTCGAGGCGGGGTCCATAGGACAAGGCGCCGGCAGCGCAACGCCGAGCTTGCCTCCGGTCTCGACGCCAAAGCCCCAGCACGCCTTGTCGAGCTTTGCGATCGCGGCCTGCACGTCCTTCGCGGGCCGATTTGCATCGACGACCACGACGAACGTTCGCGACCCACTGATCAGCGGCAGCTCGGCCCAGTTGGCGGGCTTTCCAGGCGGCAGGCTCGTCAGCACTCCACGATCGAGCGCCATCTCCTTGTGAACCTCGCCGTAGTCGAGCTCTTCGCCGTTCGGTCCCACGCCAAGAAGGCGAACGAATTCCGCATCCGCGGTCAGTGGCTTTGCACTCGCAAACGATCGCAGAGCAATTCCGTTCGGGGCCGAAGGGTGCGATCCAGAACCGCTCGAAGCGCTATTCGACTTGCTCGCCTTGCCGCAGCCACTGATCGCGACCGCGAGCACGACAAAGCGTCCCACCATGCCAACCGTTCGCATCCCCCAACGATAACGCTTTCGGGGAGCGCGTTAGCGGATCAGGCCGCTTCGCCGTGGCACTTCTTGTACTTCTTGCCGCTGCCGCACGGGCACGGCTCGTTGCGGCCGACCTTGTTCGTCGCGACGACGGTTCCCTGACGCTCACCCGGACGGCGTCCCGTCAGTGCAGCATCGAACGCCTCGACGACAACCTCGGTCGGCTTGATGATCGTCGACGCGGTCTCGACCGTCATCGCCGCTTCCTTCACGTCTTCGGCGAGCAGCTCCGCGAGCTTCGCGTAGATGTGCGGCTGTGCGGTCACCAGCGCGGGCGCGACGCGCTCGTGCGGCGCCTTCTCGGCGAGGCCCTCGATCTTCGAGAGCTCCTCGGTCACGACCTTGTCCGCGTCCGCGAGGTTCTGCGCGGTGAGGCGCGGCAGCGTGCCATCGCCGATGCGATCGAACATCGCCCACACGAGCGTCGCGTAGAACACGGCGGCCTCGCCCACCGCATCACCATGCTCGCTCCGCACGGCCGCCGCGTGCTGCAGCAGGAACGGCTGTTCCTTCTGGAGCCGCTGCGCGAGCTTGTTCATCGCCTTCTTGTCGCCGCGCTGATCGAGGCGCGTGAACGCGGTGATGGTCTTCTCGACGTCGTCGGCGGATACGATGTGGCTCGTGGACATGGGCAGTGCGTGATCTTGCCGCTCTGCCGCCGTCCGTCAAGCTACCGCGCGCTGCAATCGAACGGCTGGCGAACGCCCTTGTCGTCGACTTCCAGGATCTGCTCGACAACCTTCGCGTCCGGCTTGGCCTTCACGACGATGGTCGCGACCTTCTTCTCGTTCTTCGGACATTCGACGGGCTTGTCGACGTCGCCGCACAGCCCATCGGTCTGATTCCAGCTGTACACGACGAGCGAGTCGCCCTTGCGGCGGATCACGTAGCCGCCCGCGCCGCCCTCGTAGAACGTGATCTTCGCGAGCTCGCCCTTTGCGAGCGGATACTGCGACGGCTCGGTGTGACACCACGCCTGGTTGTACGGATACAGCGCGCCAACCTCGGGTGCGAGCTTCGTCTCCTCCAGGATCTGTCCGCCGCCCGCCGTGATGACGAGCGTGACCGGCTGCTTCGGCAGCTCCGAATCCTTCGCCGGCCCGGCCGGCGGCGACACGACCCACGTGATCACGATGTCGCCGACCGCCGCCGCAGCATCGAGCGGTGGCGCTGCCGCGTCGAGGAGGATCGGCTCGGCGACAGCGACCGCAGCGTCAGCGGCGGCAGGAGCGCTACCGACAGGCGGCGGCAGCGGAGCGGGCGGCGGCTTCTTTGTGCCGGCATCACACGCGAAGAGCAGCACGAACAGCGGCGCGGCGCGCATCACTTCGAGCTCGGCGGCGTGACGGACTGTGGGGGCGCCAGCAGGTCGACGCAACCGCCGTTTGCCGGGCACGTGCGCGGGAATGGGCTCGCGTCGAGGATCGTCAGCGTCGCACCGATGTAGTCGGCCGAGAGATGCGTCATCGCTCGGTCGGCGCCCGCCGGCAAGCTCACGACCATCCACTTCAGCGGCGGCTTGCCTTGCGCGGGCGTCACCGCAACCAGCACTTCGAGCGGCATCTCGATCGACGACGCATCGCGCGTGATCGACGCGACGAGTCCCGGATGTTGCGTCGGTGCAGGCGCCGGGGCAGGTGCAGGAGCCGGTGCAGGAGCCGGAGCGGGGGCTGCATCGGATGCGGGCGGCGATTGCGGCGCGGGCGCCGATGCTGGCTCCGGCGTCGGCGTCGGCTGCTTGTTCGCGAGCGGATCGATCAACGCGACCTTCACGCACGCCGGATGCTCGCACTCCGCCAGCGTCTTCGACTGCCATCGGCTGAGCCGCGCATCGAGATCGCTCGTCGCGTCCTGACGCGGCCACACGTAGATCTTTTGCGTGTCCCAGTTCGCCATCACCGACATGCGCTTGAAGAAGCTCAGGCCGAGCGTGCCTTCGAGATCCTGATCGGGCCAGCGCTTGTCGACGTACGGCACGAACGCGACGTCCGTGGCCGTCACCGAGCCAACCTGCACGGTCTTTGCGACGCCTTCCTTCTTCACATCGCGCGAGATGCCGACTTCATCGACGAGCGCGATCGACAGATCCGATTCGACGAGGTTTGCCTTCGCCCACGAGCGCGGGCGCAGCTGCGACGGCGTCGCGCCGAAGTCGACGTGCATCGCGTAGGGCACGCCGTTGATCGTCGCGTTCACGAGGCGGCGCGAGATCGGCGGCACGTCGGCGTTCTCGATGCGGCTGCGCAGCAGCGAGTACTTGATCGCAACTGCATTCGGCGGAGCCTTTGCGGACTTCGTCGTCTGGAGCACGACCACACCCGCATCGCGATCGAACGTGAACACCAGCGAGTCGGCGATGATGTCGCGGCCGATCACGCCGTGGATGCGGCGGCCGTCTGCGTCGAACGTGTGCGGCGGAACGATCTGCGCCGACTTCGGCCCTTGCACCGTCAGCGAGCCAAGGTCCCAGCGCAGGATCTCGGCGAAGAACCGCGGCTGCTGCGTGTCGGTCTCGTCGAGCAAGTGCGGACCTTCGCCGGTCCGCGCGCCCGTCTCCTTGACGACTTCCTGATCGACGATCGACACGTGCGCGTCGGGATCGATCGCGAACACGTACGGTCCCTTGCCGTTGACCAGTGCGGGAACGAGCAACAGGCCGTCCTCGAGCGGACCGACGAGCGGGACCGTCCAGCGATCACCGCTGCTCGGGAAGCCCGGCGGCGCGCCGACCGTGCAGCCAGAGAAGACCGCAAGGCCGAGAGCGACGAGAGCGAGCCGCGACATACCGCGACTCTAGATCATGCGGCGGCTAGTGGCGCGTGCCGTCGGCGCCGACTTCCCACGTCATGCCCGAGTAGAGCAGCTTCGTGAGGTCGCCTGCGCCCTGCTTCTCGATCGCTTCGGTGACCTGCGCGTTCGCCATCTGGTCGTACGTCGGCTTCTCCGTGCGATAGAGGATGCCCATCGGCATCGGGAAGCTCGGCTGGACGAGCTGCGCCAGCGCGTTCGCGTACAGCGCCGAGCCGCGCTCCGTGTGGACCAGCAGCTGCGACGTGTCGCCGTCTTTAACGTCGACGATCTCGGGGACGAGGCCGGCGCCGAGCTTGATGCCCTTCGTGCCGCCCGCGAACGTCAGCGGCTTGCCGTCGACGAGCGCGATCTGCTTGCCGGACGGGTCGTCCTTGACGCCTTCCCAGACGCCGTCGTTGAAGACGGGGCAGTTCTGCAAGAGCTCGATGAAGACCGCACCCTTGTGCTTGTAGGCTTCCTCGAGGATCTTGCCCATCAGCTTCGCGTCGGTATCGGCCGCGCGCGCGATGAACGTGGCGCCCGATGCGAGCGCGAGCTGGATCGGATTGATCGGATAGTCGATCGCGCCCGCGGGCGTCGACGGAGCACGCGTGCCCATCGCCGACGTCGGCGAGTACTGGCCTTTGGTGAGGCCGTAGATCTGGTTGTTGAACAGCAGGATCTTGAGATCCATGTTGCGCCGGAGCGCGTGGATCATGTGATTGCCGCCGATCGAGAGGCCGTCGCCGTCGCCGGTGATGACCCACACGTCGAGCTCGGGGCGCGTGACCTTCAGGCCCGACGCGATCGCCGGCGCGCGGCCGTGGATCGTGTGGAAGCCGTACGTGTTCATGTAGTACGGGAAGCGGCTCGAGCAGCCGATGCCCGAGATGAACACGGTGTTCTCGCGCTTCACGCCGAGCGTGGCGAGCGTGCGCTGGACCGTCGCGAGGATCGCGTAGTCACCGCAGCCCGGGCACCAGCGGACGTCCTGGTCGGACTCCAGGTCCTTCTTCGAGAGCTTGATTTTGACTGCTTCGGACATTAGGCGTTCACCTGGATGTGAGAGGACGACGTGGATGCGGTGGGCAGCGACTCGAGCTGCTTGTCGACGGCCGTGATGATCTCGCGGACCTTGAACGGCTGGCCCTGGATCTTGTTGAGGCCCTGCGCGTCGACGAGGAACTTGTCGCGAATGACGGCGCGGAGCTGGCCCATGTTGAGCTCGGCCACGATGACCGTCTTGAAGTTCTTGATGATCTTCGCGAGGCCGGGCTCGAGCGGCGAGAGCCAGCGCAGGTGCGCGTGGCTGACCTTCTTGCCTTGCGCCGCGAGCGCCTGCTGCGCCTGACGGAGCGCACCGTACGTGCCGCCCCAGCCGACGATCAGCACGTCGCCCGATTCAGCGCCGGAGAGATCGAGCTCGCCGATGTCTTGCGCGATGCGATCGACCTTCTCCTGGCGAACCTTCGTCTGCTTCTCGTGGTTCTCCGGCGCGTACGAGATGTTGCCCGTGAGCGCGTCCTTCTCGATGCCGCCGATGCGGTGCTCGAGGCCGGGCGTGCCCGGGATGACCCACGAACGAGCGAGCGTGCGCTCGTCGCGCTGGTAGACGAAGTAGCCCGTCGGATCCGTGCGGTGGATGACGTCGAAGCGCGGCAGCGTCGCGAGGTTCGGCAGCGGCCACGGCTCGGAGCCGTTCGCGATGTAGCCATCGGAGAGGAGGATGACCGGGACCATGTAGCGCGTCGCGATCTTCACGGCCTCGATGGCGCAGTAGAACGTGTCGCCGGGCGACTTCGCAGCGAGCACGGGCAGCGGCGATTCACCGTTGCGGCCGAACAGCGACTGCGAGAGGTCCGACTGCTCCGTCTTCGTCGGCAGGCCCGTCGACGGACCGCCGCGCTGGATGTTCAGGATCACGACCGGCAGCTCGGTCATCACACCGAGGCCCATCGCTTCGCCCTTGAGCGCGATGCCGGGACCCGACGACGCCGTCACAGCGATCGAGCCGCCGTATGCCGCGCCGAGCGCCGCACCCATCGCTGCGATCTCGTCTTCGGCCTGGAACGTCAGCGTGCCGAAGTTCTTGTACTTCGCGAGCGAGTGCAGGATCGACGACGCGGGCGTGATCGGATAGCCCGAGTAGAACAGCTTCTTGCCCGCGAGCTCCGCACCGACGACGAGACCGAGCGCGATCGCTTCGTTGCCCGTGATGTTGCGGTACATGCCGGGCGAGAACGTCGCCGGCGGAACCTTGTAGACCGTCTGGAAGACCTCGGCCGTCTCGCCGTAGTGATAGCCAGCCTTGAAGACCTTCACGTTCGCTTCGCCGAAGCCCGGCTTCTTCGCGAACTGCTGGTAGATGCGGCGAATCTCGCCTTCGGTCTCGCGGCCGTACATCCAGAACACGAGGCCGAGCGCGAAGAAGTTCTTGCTGCGGCCCTTCTCCTTCGTCGAGAGATCGGTGCCGTCGAGCGCGGTGTTCGTGAGGTGGCTGATGTCGACGGCGTGGACCTTGTACTTGTCGAGGCTGCCGTCCTCGAGCGGGTTCGCCTGATAGCCGGCCTTCTTGAGGTTGGCTTCGATGAACGCGCCGGTGTTGATGATCAGCGTGCCGTTATCGACGAGGTCCTTGAGGTTCGTCTTGAGCGCCGCCGGGTTCATGCAGACGAGCACGTCGGGCGCATCACCCGGCGTGTGGATCTCGTTCGACGAGAAGTGGAGCTGAAAGCCCGACACGCCGAACAGCGAACCAGCAGGAGCACGAATCTCTGCGGGGAAATCGGGGAACGTCGAGATGTCGTTGCCGGCTTCAGCCGCCGCTTTCGCGAACTCGGTGCCGGTGAGCTGCATGCCATCGCCCGAGTCGCCCGCGAAGCGAATCACGACCCGGTCCAGATGCTTCGTTTCCATCGCTAAACCTCTGTGCTCGTCGACAGACCACCCGTGGGACGAGCCGTGCGCGGACCTTACCAGCGCGACCCGGAGATCAAAAGGGCTTGGTCGCCCAAGAAAAACGCCTGGTTAGGGCGGATGCGGGAACAGCGACGTGTACAGGACGAGCGAGGTCACCGACGACACTGCTCCCGCGGCCACAAGCGCCTGATTTCCGACGGTGGTTGTCTCCACGAGGGGGGCCTCGACCGAACGCGTTTCGCCGGCCGAGGTGACGCGGCAGGTGATACTCGGAGACGCGCCGACCACGGATCGCCACACCAGGAGTGTGATCGGAGGCGCGAGCGCGGGAGCCGACGTCGTCATCGTCGCGCCGCCTGCGAGCTCCCGCGCGAGTAGCTCGCCGGTATCGCGCAGCGTGCACGCGGAGCCGCTCTGGATGCCGTCGCCATCGACCGCGATCGTGAGCTCGCCGCCGGCCGTGAACGACAGCGCGCCGATCTCGGCGACGAGGATCGCGATCTCGCCGCGCTCGGGAGACGCTCGCCACATGGCCGTGCCCGTCGAGACGGCGGCGTCGGCGTCGATCGTCCAGCCGCTGCCGATGAACGAGCCGGCTTGCGCCGCGCTCGCGAACGAGTAGAAGCGCGCGACGTTGTCGTTGGAGACGGACGGCCGCTGATCGCACGCGTTGCCGACACCGTCGGGAAATTGCCCGTTGATCGCCGCCTCCGTCGTGTCGGCCTGATCGGCGTTCGCGATCGTCGGACAGTTGTCGCAGATGTCGCCGACGCCGTCGCCGTCCTCGTCGTGCTGGTCCGCATTCGTGAACCGCGGGCAGTTGTCCTGCGCGTTCACCACGCCATCGCCGTCGACATCGTCGGGATTCGCGTCGGGCATCGCGCTGTCTCCGCCGCACGCGGCGACGACGAGCAGAGCGATCGCGAAGCGCGGCACGTGGAAAGCGTAGCGCGTCTAGTTCGGCCAGGTCACGTCGTCGGCAAAGGTCGCCGCGGCGGCAGCGGTCTTCAGCGCGGCGTCGTCCTTCACGTCGAATGGACCGGCGCAGCCGAAGCTCGGTGCGGACGCGCACACGAACACGCGCTCCTCGCTGTCGCGCTTGAAATGCACCTCGACGTGCCGGGACCGGGTGGAGGTTCGGGGCCGCTCGGCGATATCGCGGTCACTGCGATGAACGAGGACGACATCGTGCCCGGCGGCGCTTCGATCGACGCTACGCGGTTGCCGCTCCTGAACGAGAGCACGCAGTCCTTCGGTCCGTAGATCTCGTCGGCGATCGGGCAACCGCCGGCGAGGCTCGACCATGGAGCAGACAGGTTCGACGCGTTCGCAGGCAGCGGCAGCTCTGCGCACGTCGGCGGATAGTTGTGGTCGTCGCCGCCGGGTCCATCCGTGTCGAGCCGATGAGGATCGCCAAACGCCACGCGCGCCGCCTCGATGTCCGCGCACGGATCGGGTGCCCCCGTGGGCGCGCCGTCGACCTCCACGAGCGGATCCGAGTGCGTCGCGACAACGCCCGGCGCGAGCGTGCCCCACACCTCGAGCTCCGAGATCGCGATCTCGCGCCAGTTCTTCTTCGAGCCAGAGACGATCTTCGTGACCGTGATGCGCAGCGTGCCCGCCGGCTTCTCGGCGATCGTCTGCAGCCCTCGATTGTCCACGTCCATCGGGAACGTGCCGAGCGGCTTGCCGTCGTCGGTGACCGACACCTCGGCGATGCGCGGGTTCATCGTGAAGTAGTCCTCGCCCTTCTTGCCGTGACCGGTGTGGCCGACCGTCAACTTGACCTGCTCGATCTGCGCGTCGTCGACCGAGACCTCGACCCACGCACCGACGAGGTCTCCCGTCCGCGAGTTCCACGCGGTGTCGAAGCTCCTGTCAACGATGTGCTCCGGCAGGATCTTCGGGTTGTTCACCCTCGACGAGACGCGCACGGTTGCCGGCACTGCATGCAAGAGCTCGACGGCTCCGCCGACCGCAGCATCACTCGCCACGGCGGCATCGGAACGGGCAGCGGCAGCGTCGCTGACGGAGGGCGCAGCGCTGCCGCTACCCTTCGCGGGCGTGACCTGCTGCTCCTTCTTGCAGCCGGCGCCGGCGACCACCACGACGACAACGACGACCGATAGCCGCGCGAGTCCCATCCCGCGCCGAGCGTACAGCAGTTACTGCGGCCCGGCGGCTTTGAACTCTTTCAAGCCGGTCGCCATGATGACCTTGTCGTAGTAGTCGGCCTGGCCATCTGCCGTCTTGAGCTTCTCGTCGATCATCTGCTTGAAGTTCTCCTTCGGCAGCGCGCCACCGACGTGGGTGCCGTTGATAAAGAACGTCGGCGTCGAGTTGACGTGGAACTTCTGCAGCTCCGCCTGATCCGCGGCGAGCATCTTCTTGCAGTCCTCGCCATCCTTGTCGGCCTTGAACTTGTCCATGTTCAGGCCGATCTCCTTGGCGATCGCGAGGATGTTGTCGTCATCCATCTGGCGCGTCTTGTATGCCTTCTCCCACCACGTGTTCTTGAACTCGGCGAACTTGCCCTGCTTACCGGCCGCGCAGCCGGCGAGGTGCGCCTTCGTCACCACCTGCGGGTGGACGACCATGTTCTTGAACACGACGCGAACCTTGCCGTCGTACTCCTTCACGAGCTCTTCGAGGGCCGAACTGACCCTCTCGCAGTAGGGTCAAGCAAAGTCCCAGGCTTCGACGATGGTGACGGGCGCCCCCGTCGCCGGGCCTTCGACGAGACCCCCTTTGATGTTCTGCGTGATGTCGACCGCGAACATCGCGTTCGGGTCGGGCTCGTTTGCCGCTTGCTCGCGCTGCTGCTGGGCCTGCTGCTGCTGCTGCTGCTTCTGCTGGTCGTAGACCTTCTGCAGGAACGCGAGCGCCTCTGAGTACTTCGCCTCGTTCTCCTCGAGCTTCTTGACGCGGGCCTCGAGATCCTTCGATTCGTTCTGGCAGCCGGCCACGAGAGCAGCGGCGAACAGGACGCAGGCTAAGGACTTCATAGCTGGCATGATTACCGTCCCAAACCGATCGTGACAAGTAGCCACTCGTCGTGCAACAACGCTTTCGCTTTGCGGCGGTTTCTCTGGCTGGTCCTCACGTTGATCGCCTGTGGCGACGACGCGCCCATCATGGTCGACGCGCCGAGCATGCAAAATGCCGACGCGCCTACGTGTCAGCCGCTGAGCGCGGTCGGGAGCTTCTATCGCCGCACGCCCAATCCGCGGCTCGTCGCCGGCGGTCACACGTACACCGATAACTCGGTCGACTCGCAGCTGATCGATCCCGACCTGTCGTGGGATGGGTCGACGTGGCACCTCTATTATGTCTCGCCGTCGGGCACGTTCGCGTCGCCCGGTAGCCCGCAGACGCGCCACGCGACGAGCACCGATCTCGCGACGTGGACCTATCAAGACACGCCGTCGCTCGTGGGCGCCGTCGAGCCGACCGTCGCGAAGAAGCCAGACGGCAGCTACCTCATGATCTACAGCAGCGGCACGGGCCTCATGTCGGCGACGTCCGCGACCGCGAGCGGAACGTTCGGCTCGGCGACGCCGGTGCTCACTGCCTCCGATGTCTATCCGAATGCGAGCGGCGCGCGCCTCGGCGATCCCGAGCTCGTGATCGTCGGCAGCACGTATCACCTGTGGTTCTCGAGTCAGGACTGCGCGAACCCGACGTGCACGAAGAAGGGCATCGGTCACGCGACGTCGTCTGACGGCACGACGTGGACACTCGACATCGCGCCGGTGCCGAGCCTCTTGCGCGCGAGCGCAGATCCGTCGACGGGCGGCATCGCGCCGTCGGTCGTCTACGACGAGCCTCACTGCCGCTGGGAGATGTGGCTCGCGAAGGACTCGCCGCTCACCGAGAACGACAACCAGCCGACCGAGGACGACAACATGGTCGGCGTCTATCACGCGACGTCGACGAACGGCACGAGCTGGACGGTGAGCTACACGCAGATCCGCGATCTCGTCTGGGACAACACCGCAGCGGGCGAGCACCTCGGCATGCGCGCGGGCGCGGACGTCGCGCTGAAGAGCAGCGGCCGCTATCTCGTGTACACGGGCTACGACGACCAGAACGTTCCACCGAACGCGACGCTCACCACACGTACCGGAACGACCGCAGGTGTGATGACGCTTAACCTCGCTACACGCGACGCACCTCCGTAGAGGGTGGCTACTCGACTAGCCGTTGTGTCCTGACAGCTGTCAGTGCTAAGGCGCGCACCAATATCAATGCGCAAGCTTAGCTTCATCTGTGTCGTGTTAGCCGCGTGCACCTCGCCCGCGAAAGAAGATGCGAAGGGTCAAGTCGACGAGAGCGATCCGCCGTCGATCCCGACCGAAGCCGGTAAGGCAGACGCGTCGACGAAGGTCCTGCCGATCAACGTGCAGTCGCCGCACCCGTACGCGAACAACGTGACGAAGACGTTCCCCGTCACGCTCGCGAACCTCCCGTCGTGTGCGAACGGCGCGCGCCTCCACTTCAAGGTGATGCGCACCGAAGCAAACTACGACTACCTGACGATCACGCCCGGCGGCGAATCGCTCGACGGCACGCATGACAACTACTGGTCGCAGTGGTTCGACGCGAACGCGGCGACGCAGGTGAGCGTGAAGCTCGAGAGCGACTCGTCGATCACGTTCCACGGCTTCGAGATCGATTCGTACGAGTGGCGCGGCGCGCCGATCTGTCCGGCGATCGCGTATCCGTCGTGCGGCGCGGGCAAGGTCGACATCCAGAAGGGCCCCGGCACGTGCCAGTGCCAGCAACCGCCGATGTGCGCGACGCTTGCAGACGTCGAGGTCTCGCATCACCTCTCGCGCGGCTTCAACAACACGACGCAAACCGTCCACGGCGGCGTCGCGACGTACACGCACCCGGGCCCGGCCGACGCGCCCGTGACCGAGACGATCGGCAACGTCGACATGCAGCGCCTCTCCGAGCTCGTCAACCGCGCGGGCCACTCGGGCCTGCTGCACGGCACGGGCTACAACCACGCCGTTCCGTCGACGGGCACGGCCGAGACGTTCACGATTCACGCGGGCACGCTCGACGTCCAGTTCGCGGCAGCGCAAGGCGCGCAAGACCCCGAGGTGCAGTCGCTCATCGACGAGTTCGAGGCGCTGTTCGCGTGTGACAACGGCGGCGGCCTCACCTGCGGCTCGGGCTACGCGTGCAACGCGGGCGAATGCACCGAGGCGCAGTCGTGCGTGTGCACGGCGAACTACGCGCCGGTCTGCGGTCAGAACGGTCACACGTACTCGAACGCATGCGCGGCGGGCTGCGCCAACGCGCCGGTCGCTCACACGGGCGAGTGCGGCATCGCAGGTGACACGTGCGGCACGATCTTCGGCCTCACGTGCAAGGACGACTTCAAGTGCCGCTTCGGCGTCTCGAAGTACGAGTACCCGTTCCCCGACGCGGGCGGCAAGTGCGTCGACGCGACGTACTGCGACGCGCCGGCGGACTGCGCAGGCCTGATCCATCCCGCCGTCCTCGGTCAGTGGACCTGCCCGGCGAACAAGTGCACCTATCAAGCGGGCCCGCCCTGGAAGCCGGTCACCGACGGTCACTTCGAGACCGCGCACCCGTACACGAACAACACGAGCGTCTGGAAAGAGGTCTACCTCCCGGCGGGCGCAGCCGCGGTCCACTTCAAGGTCACGACGTTCGCGACCGAGCGCAACTACGACTTCCTCGAGGTGTGGACGTGGAAGAACGGCGCGTGGGTCAAAGACAAGACGTACTCGGGCACGACGGGCCCGGCCTTCAGCGACGAGTTCGCGGGCCAGTATCACTACCTGCGCTTCGTGTCCGACTCGTCGGTCACGGGTCAGGGCGTGACGCTCGACGCCGAGTGGCGCTGACCGACGCCGCGCCGTTTCTGGCGTGATCGGCGAAGCCGATCAGCGTTAGCCTGGGGTCCGTGAAGCGGGCCCTCTTCATTTTCGGTGTTCTCGTCGGTTGTGGTGGCAACGAGCCGGCGCAGGTCGACGCCGCGACGGACTCCTCCGTCTCTGACCTGCTCGTCTACGACGAGCCCGGAATCCCGGGCACGTTCACGCTGACGAGCCCGACGATCACCGAAGGCGGCGCGATCCCGCTCACGCATGTCTGCGCGTCCAAGGGCGGCCAGAACCAGTCCCCGCAGCTCGTGTTCACGAACGTGCCGCAAGGCACGCAAAGCTTCGCGGTCGTGCTGACCGATCTATCGATTTCGCTCGTTCACTGCGCGATCTACGACGTGCCCGGCTCGGCGAGCGGTCTTCCCGCGAACGTCGACGTCGGTTACTCGCCGACGGCGGTCGCGGGTGCGCACCAGACGCTCAACATCTCGGGCGCGCGCGGCTACGCCGGGCCGTGCCCACCAAACGCACACACGTACCAGTTCAAGGTCTACGCGCTCGCGACGGCGGCGCTACCGAACGAGATGATGAGCACGACGAAGGACATGGTCGCGTCGACCGCAAGCGCGTCGAACCTCGGCACGGCGACGCTGACGGCGACGTTCACGCCCTAGCTGCGGCGGAGGTCGGCGATGTCGACCTTGCGATCGACGAGTGACTGCTCGAAGCGCTGGGCGCCGAGGCCCTTCCACGACTGATACTCGTCCTCGCTGATCGGGAAGACCTGCGCGAGCGTGATCGCCGGTGGGCCTTCGTCGAGCGGCAGCTCGAGACCGAGCCACGACCGCGGCGACTGCACGTAGACATGCGGGAGGCGCTCGGAGAGCTCGCCTTGCGGCGATTCGCGCAGCGTCGGGCCGAGCGAGGCGACCACGTCGCGCACCATCGTGCCTGGCTCGGGGAAGAACTGCGCGTCGGCCAGGTGGAACGCGAGGTTCGCGACGATCTGTGCGCAGGCGTCGGTGTCGACCGTGGAGATCAGCATCAGCTCGATGCGTGGGCGTTCGGTCTCGCGCCACTCGTGATTGGAGAGGCCGAGCGTGACGAACGTGTATTTTCCGAAGTCGGGCTGGTTCGCGATGCGCGCGACCTCGATCGTCCGCGCTTCGTCGGCGGCGTGTGTGAAGCGGCGCGTGGAGAACGGGCCGAACAGGTCGCGCATGCGGTCGTGCGTGCGCGTGCTGACTTGCAGGAACGGCGCGAGCTGCGGGGTATTCGCAGCCATCGTCATCCACGTCGGCTGGAGTGCGATCGTTCGTCGCAGGTAATCCTTCGCAACGACCTTGTTGCCGATCTCTGCGTGCGCGAGCGCACCCGCCCAGAGCGCTGTGGCGGATTCGGGCGCGAGGCCGATGGCTTGGTCGAATGCGCGCGCCGCTTCGTGCGGCTTGCCCATGCAAAGCAGCGCCTGGCCGAGACCTTTCCAGCCGAGCGCGTGCGGCGGAAAGATGCTGACCGCGCGCTCGAAGCGAGCTGCCGCCTCGCCGAATTGCTCGGCGCGGAACAGTTCGTTCGCTTCGGAGACGAGTGAGTCTGCGGCGGCCTGACTCATCCGCCGGGCTTACCACGATTTTTTTGGTGACCTGCTATAACAGCGCGCATGAGCGCTGCCGTTGGAGCGGACGTAGAAGCCCTGTGCTCCAAGTGTGGTGACGTCTGGCACGTGGTTGTCGCCAAGGTCGGCGAACAAATCGTGAAAGTGCAGTGCAAGCAGTGCGGCGGCTATCACCGCTACAAGTCGCCGCACGGTGCGCCCAAGGAGAAGAGGCAGCCCTCACTGTATGGTGAGAAGCCCGCGAGGGCCGCGGCTGCGCCGTCGGCGCCGAAGGCTCCCGTCGAGCGCTTCGAGAAGCCCGCGGTCGCGGCGGATCTGAACAAGCCCGTTCGCAATTACTCGGCCGTGCTGCGCTACGAGGTCGGCGAGCGCGTCGAGCACGTGCAGTTCGGGCAAGGCGTCGTCGAGGTTGCGGAGCCCGGCAAGATCACCGTGTTCTTCGCGTCGGGTCGCCGCGTGCTCGTGCAGTCGAAGGAAGGCGCGTCGAGCGGCAAGCTCGAGCGGCCCAAGCCGTTCGATCACTCGAACACGGCGGGTGGCAAGCCCGTCGGCGAGACCTAGGAGCGCGCTTGGCGAAGAAGAAGTGGCTCGGATATGTCGGGCCCGCCATCGTGATCGTCGGCATCGCGGTGAGCGCGCTCGCGATCTGGTACATGCGCAGCGCGCAGCCGGTCGCGGGCGCGGAGTTCGATCGGATTCCGATCGACGACACGCACGCATTCGTGTTTCGGTTCGATGCCAAGGATCCGCGGCGCTCGTTCCTCGAGCTGCGCGAACGCGATCAGGTGAAGTGGCAGGCGTTGATTCCGCATTACGCCGGCGCGCACGGACGTCCCGCGATCGCGTGGAGCGACAACATCGTGACCGTGAGAGTCGAGCGCGATGGCCGCGCGGAAGTGTTCGCGTTCACGCTGACGACCGCCGCGAAGGTCGGCGCGCTGCGCCTAGCGCCCGAGCACGAGCCGATCACGACGCAGGCGCAGGGGCCCATCACGCTGACCGATCACGTGCGCAGCTACGAGCTCGCCGGAGGGGCCGGCTGGAACCAGCTAGTCGCCATCGGGCTCGATACGGGAAAGGGCGTATGGAAGGTCGACCTCGGACCCGAGCCGGTAACCGATGGTGGCGTCAGCGGGAGTGAATTGTGGCTCGTGCAGGGCGGAAAGCGCCTCACGTTCGACGCTGCGACCGGCCGCCCAACTGAATAGAATTACAGGCCAAAACGTAACTGGCCGTTGTAACGATCCCGTCACCTGGGCGGTATAATTTCGTCTGAATGGCTGCTGAACGTCCCATCGTGGCGCCCGAGCCGCAGAGCTCAGGGGTTCACCGACTCGAGCTGCTCAGCGAGCCCGAACCGCGTCCGACCTTGAAGCTGGAGATCCCGCCGGGCCGCACGCCGCCCGCGCCGGGCATCGGCGAGATCGTTCCGACCGACCTCGGTGCGCCCGAGCTCTATCTCAACCGCGAGCTCACGTACCTGAACTTCTGCTGGCGCGTCCTGCATCAGGCTGAAGACGAGCGACTGCCGATCCTCGAGCGCGTGAAGTTTTTGGCGATCGTCAGCTCGAACCTCGACGAGTTCTTCATGAAGCGGCTCGGCGGCCTCAAGCAGCAGGTCGGCGCGCAGCTGCACTCGATCACGCCGGACGGCCGCACGCCCGCGCAGCAGATCGTCGACGCGATCGATCTGATCACGAAGCTCGAGCGCCGCAAGGCGGTCATCCTCGACAAGGTCAAATCCGATCTGAAGGCGAACGGCGTGTGGATCGCGCCGTACAAGGAGCTCGATCCGCAGCAGGCCGCGTGGGTCCGCGAGTACTACGTCAAGAACATCTTTCCGCTGGTCACGCCGCAGGCGATGGACCCCGCGCATCCGTTCCCGTTCGTCTCGAACCTGTCGCTCAACCTGCTCGTCTCGCTGCGCTACGAGCACGACAGCGAGTCGCTGCTCGCGCGCGTGAAGGTTCCCGTCGGCGGCGGCGTGTCGCGCTTCGTCCGTCTCGGCACGTCGCGCACGTTCGTCGATCTCACCGAGGTCATGGCGAACAACCTCGACCTCTTGTTCCCCGGCATGGAGATCGAGGCGTGCGCGATGTTCCGCGTGACGCGCAACGCGATCACCGAGCAAGATGAAGAAGAGGCCGACGACCTCCTCGAGCTGATCGAGATCGAGCTGCGCAAGCGCAAGTTCGCGCCGGTCGTGCGTCTGCAGGTCGACCGCGAGATGCAGCCGTACTTGCGCGGCCGCATCGCCGCCGAGCTCGGCCTCGACGAGGAACAGGACGTCTTCGAGGCGGTCGGCATGCTCGGCCAGCGCGACCTCATGGAGATCGCGACGCTCGACATCCCCGAGTTCCGCGACCCTCCGCACGCGCCCGCGCAGCCCGTCGACTTCCTCACCGACGGCAACATCTTCCACGCGATCCGCGAGACGAAGCACCTGCTCGTGCATCACCCGTACGAGTCGTTCCAGGAATCCGTCGAGAGGTTCTTCCGCGAAGCGGCCGACGACCCGAAGGTCCGCGCGATCAAGACCACGCTCTACCGCACGTCGAAGGACTCCGGCGTCATCAAGCACCTCGTGCGCGCCGCGCAGAACGGCAAGCAGGTCGCCGTCGTGCTCGAGCTCAAGGCGCGGTTCGACGAAGAAGCGAACATCAAGTGGGCGAGCCGCATGGAGCGCTCGGGCATCCACGTCACGTACGGCGTCGTCGGTCTCAAGACGCACACGAAGGCCACGCTCGTCGTTCGCCACGACTACGATGGCCTGCGCCGCTACGCGCACGTCGCGACCGGCAACTACCACTCCGGCACGGCGCGCCTCTACACCGATCTCGGCTTCTTCTCGTGTGACGATGACATCGGCCGCGATCTCACCGAGCTGTTCAACTACCTGACGACCGGCTACAAGCCGCGACGCAAGTACAAGAAGCTGCTCGTCGCGCCCAAGCAGCTCAAGCCCGCGCTGCTCGAGAAGATCGAGCGCGAGATCGCACTTGTCGGTCAGGGCGAGCGCGGCCACATCCAGTGGAAGCTCAACGCGCTCGAAGACGTCGACATCGTGCGTGCGCTCTATCGCGCCTCGCAGCGCGGCGTGACGATCGATCTGATCGTCCGCGATACGTGCCGCCTGCGCCCCGGCCTCGACGGTGTGTCGAGCACGATCAAGGTCGTCAGCGTGATCGGCCGCTTCCTCGAGCACGGCCGCATCTACTACTTCCACAACGGCGGACGCGCCGAGTACTACATCGGCTCCGCGGACGCGATGCAGCGCAACCTCGAGAAGCGCGTCGAGGTCCTCGTCCCGATCGAGGACGCGCGCCTCCAGCAGGAGCTGCGCTTCATCCTCGACACGCAGCTGTCCGATCAGCGCGGCGCGTGGGACATGCAGCCCGACGGCAGCTATAGCCAGCGCGCGGGTCTCAACGCGAAGCACGGCCAGCAGCAGATGATCGAGCGCACCGAGCGCCGGCTCAAAGAAGCGACGCGCCTGCGCCGCCGCAAGGTGCAAACGACCACGTCGCGCAAGCGCCGCTAAGGCAGACGCCGCACGTAGAAGACCGCGCCGACGCCGGAGAAGTACATGCGCTCGCAGTCCTCCGTCAGGTGCAGATCGGTAGCGTGCGGTGCCGTCGGGATCTCGACCGCCGGTCCGAAGCGGTCATCGATCGCGTTGCGATACGAGTAGAAGATCCGCTGATTGGCCAGCTTGTCCTGGCCGTACATGATCAGGCGAAGGCCGTCTTGCGACAGGTCCACCGAGTAGATCATGTAGATGTCGAGGTCGGTCGCCATGTACGTGCGGACCTCGCTCCATGTCCCCGTGTCGTCCGATTGCCACTCGCGCATCTGCGAGTTCGTCTCGAGCACGAGCAGATGCCTGCGAGGGCCGCGGGATACGCTCGACATCACCCCGCCGGGGAAAAACACGATCGCGGTCCTGTCCTTCAGAGTCCACGCGCCCGTCGCGTCACGCCGGTGGTGCCACACCCCTGCGCCGCTGTTCACGACGTCGTAGTGCGCGACATAGGCCTCGTTGCCTTCGGGTGCCAGGGCCAGCCCGTAGATGAAGCCGCCCATCGCCAAATCGCCGTTGGCTCTGGTCATCCCGTTGAGAGGGCCGACGCGCCCTTCATAGACGTCGCGCTTGTTGCCGTCCTGCAAGGAGCAGATGGCGAGCGCCAGGCCGACCGCGCTCGTCTGGTAGCTCGTGCATAACTGGTCCGCGAACACGGCCTGGTGAAACTCCTGATCGAAGCGCGGCACTTCCGACAGGCCGCCACACATGGAAGGCGCGTCGATCGGCGCGTCGAAATAGAGGTGCCCCGCGTCGACGAGCTGCGTATCGCCCAGATCAAAGACTTGATTGCACGCGGACAGCACTATCAGGAGCGCGAGCTGTCTCATGCACGCAGCATTCGTTGGCGCGCAGCATCGTCGATCACGGCGAGCATCGCTGCGCGCTCCGCAGGCAGCTGAAAGCCGTCGCCGGCGCCGGGGTCATCCCCGGCCGTATTCTTGTCGCGGTAGATGCCGTCAGCGAGCTCGGCCGACGGAGCCTTCAGGCGGAGCAACTCGCTCAGCTGTTCGCGCGCCTGCGACGTGCCGTGCAGACTGAGGATGCCGTACGTGCGGACGAGCTCGCCGAGATCGCGCGTGCCAAAGCGAGCGACGTCTTCGGGCGGCCGCGCGTTCGGCGTGATCTGCTGACGGCGCTGCAGCTCGAGCGTGTAGTGCTGGCGGATCGGCCCCGAGAGCAGCTCGGGAGGGCAGTACGTGCCAAACGCGAGCGCGTTCAAGTTGCCGCGCAGCTTCGCGTCCTCGCTCGTGCGCTTGCCCCATAGCTTCCACGTCGCGATCGACGCGCCGAGGATCACGACGCCGAGCACCGCCGTCAGGATCGCGCCCGACAGCCCCGCAACCAGCATCAGCGTGCCCGCGAGCAGGCCCCACGTGCGCGCGTACGCCGAGAGCACGCTCTTGCCGTTCAGCGGCGTCGGGATGCCGCGGTCGGGCTTCGTCAGCCACACCGAGCCGACCGGCACGAGCGGCATGTAATAGATGTGCGCGAACTTCGTGACCGCGTACTGGCCGGCCTGTTCGTCGACCGCGCCGTACGCCCTCTGGCCGTAGATGACGATCACTGGTCTTTGAGGGTGCACGAGCCTGCCCGAAAAGTCAGCGATCAAAGTCCGGCTGATCGCGCCAGTCGTCATACAGTTGACGTCATGGCTGTCGCGACTGCTGGAAGCTCTGTTGCCGCATACGGCGGTGGCGGTGGAGGCGGTGGAGGCGGCGGCGGTGGAGGTGGTGGAGGTGGCGGCGGTGGCGGAGGAGGCGGAGGTCAAGGCGGCGGCACCGGCGAAGGCGGTGGTCGCGGTCAGGGCGGCGGCGCTGGATCCGCCGGCAAGGTCTCGAGCGGCGCGGTCGTCCACAAGAGCGTCGGTGGACCGCCGCCTCCGGAGAAGATCGAGCTCAAGAGCTACCTCGGCGTGTTCCGCTACATCCGGCGCGCGATCGAGCTCGTCTGGTCGACGAATCGTGCACTGACGATCGGTCTTGCCGTCGGAAGCCTGATCGCGGGCGTGCTGCCGACCGGCATCGCATATGTCGGAAAGCGCCTGATCAACTCGATCGACGTCGCGCGCAAGCTGTCCGATCACGATCACTCGCAAGCGATGATGTGGGTCGGCGCGGAGCTCGGGCTCGTCGTCGCGCTCGCGCTCGTCTCGCGCACGCTCGGCATCTTCCGCTCGCTGCTGCGCCAGCAGCTGGGCCAGCGCATCAACGTGATGATCCTCGACAAGGCGCTGACGCTCGAGCTCACGCAGTTCGAGGACAGCGAGCTCTACGACAAGATGACGCGCGCGCGCCGCGAGGCTTCGTCGCGTCCGCTCTCGCTCGTCTCGCAGGCGTTCGAGCTGGGGCAGAGCATGGTCACGCTGATCGGCCTCGGCGGCTTGCTCGCGGCATTCTCGCCGATCGCGCTCGGCGTCCTGATCGCGGCCGCGATCCCGCCGTTCGTCGCCGAGCTCAAGTTCTCGGGCGATGCGTTCCGGCTGTCGCGCTGGCGAACGCCCGAGACGCGCGAGCAGATGTACGTCGAGATGGTGATCGCGCAGGACGCGTACGCGAAGGAGGTCAAGCTGTTCGGCCTCGGCCCTCGCTTCCTCCGGCGCTATCGCGAGATCTACGAGAAGCTCTACGCGGGCGACCGCGCGATCGCGATCCGTCGCGGCGTGTGGGCGCTCATCCTCGGCACGCTCGGCCAGGCCGCGTTCTACGGAATGTACCTGTGGATCGCGTTCGCAACGATCGACAACCGGATCTCGTTCGGCGACATGACGATGTACGTGCTCGTCTTCAAGCAGGCGCAGTCGGCGCTGTCGAGCGCGCTCGGCGACGTCGGCGGCATGTACGAGGACAACCTGTACATGTCGAACCTCTACGAGTTCCTCGACACGGCGACGATCACGCCGTCGGGCTCGGCGACAGAGGGCACGAAGCCCGGCGACGGCGTGCGCTTCGAGCACGTGTCGTTCAAGTATCCCGACGCGCGCGACGAGGCGCTCCACGACATCACCCTGCACATTCCACCTGGCAGCAAGCTCGCGATCGTCGGCGAGAACGGCTCCGGCAAGACCACGCTGATCAAGCTGCTGACGCGGCTCTACGAGCCGACGGGCGGCCGCATCACGCTCGACGGCCGCGACCTGCACGAGTGGGACCGCGCGACGCTGCACCATCGCATCGGTGTCATCTTCCAGGACTTCGTCCGCTACCAGCTCAAGGTCGGCGAGAACATCGGTGCCGGCGACGACCGCGCGTACGAAGATCGCGATCGCTGGGACGATGCGGCAGACCGCGGGCTCGCGAAGCCGTTCATCGTCGACATGCCGGACACGTACGACACGCAGCTCGGCCGCTGGTTCAAGCAAGGCCGCGAGCTCTCGCTCGGCCAGTGGCAGAAGATCGCGCTCGCGCGCTCGTTCATGCGCAAGGATGCCGATATCCTCGTGCTCGACGAGCCGACGGCCTCGATGGACGCCGATGCCGAGGTGAAGATCTTCGAGCGCTTTCGCGAGCTCACGGCGGACAAGATCGCGATCGTGATCTCGCATCGGTTCTCGACGGTGCGCATGGCCGATCAGATCATCGTGCTCGATCACGGCAAGATCACCGAGCGCGGCTCGCATGACGAGCTCGTGAAGGCGGGCGGCCGTTACGCGACGCTGTTCAACCTGCAAGCGCAGGGTTACCGGTGAACCGGCTCGCGCTCGCAGTCGCGGTGATGGCCGTCGCATGCGGCAAGAAGAGCGCGGCGCCCACGCATGACGATGCAGCGCCCTCCCCGGTCGTGACCGCGCCCGTCGCACCTGCGCTGCCTCCGAGCGAAGGCTCCGCCGAAACCGTCATCGACGCGGCGATCGCGACGCACATCACGCCTCCGCCTGCGACGAAGTTCGGTCACTACTGCGTGTCGCTCAACGGTCGCTCGAAGTGCGTCACGACCGAAGAGGAGTGCAAGCGACTCGCGCCGCGCTGCGGCCAGTGGAAGAGCGTGTTCTGCTACTCGACCTCCGCCGGTGCCACGTGCTTCTCCTCCACCGAGGACTGCAAGGCCGCTCACGCGGAAGCGACGAAGGCTGGCGAACAGGTCACCGGCAGCTGCATGCAAGACGAGATGTGAGCTACGGTCCGCGCATGAAGCGCGCGCTCCTGCTATTCGCTCTGGTCGCCTGCTCTTCGAAGTCCTCGTCGCCAACCGCGCCGCCACCTGCGCCGACGCCGACGGAATCCGGGTCCGGCTCGGGCTCGGCGATTCCGACGCCAGCACCGGTCGAGAACAATGCCCCCGCGATGGGCAAGGCGTGTGGCGAGAACGACGCGTGTGCTCCCGGCTACGAGTGCGTCAAGTACTACGGCATCGCCGGGGCGCGCGGCCCGCAGTTCAAGACCTGCGAGATCCGGTGCGAGAAGAACAATGAAGAGACCGTTTGCCCGAAGGGCACACACTGCACGACGGTCGCCGACGGGCCCGGCCAGGTCTGTCGCTGATCGCAGCCCGGTCCGTCCCTGATCGGCGTATCCTGGTCGAGATGCGATCGGGTCTGGCGGTGCTGGCGCTCCTCTGCGCGTGCGGTTTCGAGCACGGCAGCCTCGGCGGCAACACGACCTCCGACGGCGGCATGGATGCAGACGCGCCGATCGACGCGCCGTTCGTCGCTCCGTTCTCGCCGGGCTTTCTGTATCGCAAGCCGATCACGATCACGCCGCCGGCCCTCTCGGGTCCCCTCGCCGACTTTCCGGTCGGGATCCTCGAGGATGCCGACGCCGAGCTCGGCGACAACGCTCGCTCCGACGGGCTCGACATCATCTTCACGTCCGCCGATGGCACGATGCGCCTCGATCACGAGCTCGTCTCGTTCAACGGCACGACGGGCGCGCTCGAGGCGTGGGTGCATATTCCGTCGCTGCCGAACGGCGCGACGACGATCTACATGTATTACGGCGCCGCAGCGCAGACCGCATCGACACCCGGCGCCGTGTGGTCGTCCGCGTTTGCCGGTGTCTGGCACCTCGAGACCGGCAACGACAGCACCGTCCACGGCCACAACGCGGCGACGATCAGCGGCGCGTCAACGCAACCGGGGACGGCCCGCGGGATCGCAGGTCAAGCGCGCTCGTTCGATGGCGGCGACACGCTCAGCTTCAGCAGCCCCAGCGACGGCAGCTTCGATCCGGGAACCGGCTCGCTGAGCGTCTCGCTGTGGGTCAACGTCGTCACGAGCGGCAACGCGTTCGACGTCGCGATGCACAAGGGCGGTCTCAACAACACCGACGGCGGGTACGCCTTCTTCCTCGGCACGGGCAACTGGAGCGTGCACATGGCCGACGGAACCTCGGCTCGCGACGTCGTCCTCGGCACCGACGTGCACAATCAATGGATCCAGCTGGTCGGCGTCATCGATCGCGACAGTGCGCAGCTGCTCGGCTATCGCGATGGTGTGGCGTCATCGCCCACCGGCCTCGGCACACTAGGCTCCGTGGACGAGGGCGCCGGCCTGTTCATCGGCGGCGGCAACACGACGCAGCCGTTCACGGGACGGATCGATGAAGTCCGCGTCATGTCGGGTGTCCGGTCTCCGGACTGGATCGCAACCGAGCACGCCAACCTCGCTGTACCGACGTTCACCTCCTTCGGCATGCAGGAGATGAAGCCCTGACGCCCGGGCTATCAGCGTCCGAAACGCGTGAGCTGCCTGACGCGTTCGCCGCGCGCTGTGCCAAACACGCGCATCGATTTTTTTTGTCGTTCCTCTAGTGTGGTCGCATGCGGAGGACGGTCGTCAGCGCGTTCGCGCTGCTCGGCGCCTGCAGTTTCGAGCACGGCGCGTTGCAGGGCGACAATTCAGGTGACGGAGGCAGCGGCGACGGCATCGCGCCGAACGCTCCGTGGCTCACAGGCTTCGCGTATCGCAAGCCGATTGCGATCACACCACCGGCGCTGACGACGCCGCTCGCCGAGTTTCCCGTCGGCATCTTCGAGACCGCCGATCCGCAGCTCGCGAGCAGCGCGCGCGACGACGGCAAAGACATCGTCTTCACGGCGGCGGACGGTACGACGCGCATCGACGACGAGCTCGTCACGTTCGACGGCACGGACGGCAGGCTCGAAGCGTGGGTCAAGCTCTCGCAGCTGAGCGGTGCAACGGCGATGTTCATGTACTACGGCGCCGAATCGCAGCCCTCGACCGCGACCACGACGTGGCCATCGCAGTTCATGGGTGTGTGGCACCTCGATCAAGGCGTCGCCGCCGCAGACAGCACGCCGCACGGCCACGCCGCGTTCTCCTCGACGCAGCTGAAGACGCCCGCATCCGTCGCCGGCATCGCCGGCCGCGCGCGCAGCTTCGACGGCATCGATGACTCGATGTCCGTCGCCGATCCGTCCGACGGCAGCCTGGACTTCGGCATGGGCTCGTTCTCGTTCTCGCTGTGGGTGAACGTCACGTCGAGCAACGACCAGTTCGATGCCGCGCTCTCCAAAGGCGGAGCGAGCAACGGCGAGCCCGGCTACTGCGTGCTCCTGGGCACGGCGAACTGGAACGTCAAAGTGCACGACGGCTCGAGCTACCGCGATCCAGTCGCAGGCACCGAGACGCTCGGCTCGTGGGTCTACATCGCCGGCACTGTCGATCGCACGGCGCAACAGATGAGCGCGTACCGCAACGGCGTGCGCACGGACATGGCCCCGCTGACCGGCGTCGGCAGCGCGAACAACGGCGACCCGCTGACGTTCGGCCCGACCGGCGTCTTGATGCCGTTCCATGGCGTGCTCGACGAAGTCAGGATCTCGACGGGTGTGCTCTCGCCGGACTGGATCGCTGCCGAGTACGCGAACCTGACGTCGACGAGCTTCGCCGCGATCGGCGCGCAACAAGCGCAACCCTGACGCTCAGCGGCCCATGCGGCGCTTCAGCTCGGCGAGCTCGTCGTCGAGGTTCGCCTCGATGCGCGCTCTCGCGGCGTCGCGCCGGCGCTGCTCGGCCGCGAGCTGTTCGACTCGATCCATGCCGGTCGGCGTGGCAGCGACAGCGTCAGCGTCATCGTCTTCTTCGATCACGCGATCGAAGTTCTCGCCGCAGCGGCAGCAGCGGTACTTGCGCTCCTTGTCCGACATGAGGTCGACAAAGAACAGACCGGCCGAGTGCTCGACCTCGATCTCGACGAAGTCCGTGGTGCGCTTGCAGACCGGGCAGTGCTCGCGCAGGACCGCTGCCTCGGCGACCGCCTTCGTCTTCGACTTGCCTGTGAACAAGAACCACACGACGCCCTCACGTAACACGGTCCGCCGAGCGCACGTGCGAATTTTTTGAAACATGCCAAGCTGTGGCGCGCTCAGGCCCAGCGATGTCGGATTTCGAGCTCATAGAAACGTCGGGAGTTCCCATCAAGGCGTGGACGCGCGGCGTCGGCGTCGAGGATGCGGCGCGCCGCCAGCTGGAGAATGTCGCGCGCCTGCCGATCGTGTTCCACCACGTCGCGGTGATGCCCGACGTGCACTACGGCATCGGCGCCACGGTGGGCTCCGTCGTGCCGACGGAGAACGCGGTCATTCCAGCAGCTGTCGGCGTCGATATCGGATGCGGCATGGTCGCGGTCGAGACCGATCTGCCTGCGGCGCAGCTGCCCGATTCGCTCAAGTCGCTGCGCCTCGCGATCGAGAAAGCGGTGCCGCATGGACGCACGGCGAATGGCGGGCGCGGCGATCGCGGTGCGTGGGGAAAGATCCCGACGGCGGCGACGAAGGCGTGGAAGGATCTCGACGCGACCTACAAGGAGATCATCGACAAGCACCCGCGCATCGGCGGCGGCAACGACATCAACCACCTCGGCACGCTCGGCGGCGGCAATCACTTCATCGAGGTGTGTCTCGACGAGCGCGACAAGGTCTGGTTCATGCTGCATTCGGGGTCGCGCGGCGTCGGCAATCGGATCGGCACGTACTTCATCGATCTGGCGAAGCAGGACATGCGCCGCCACATCAAGAACCTCCCCGACCACGACCTCGCGTACCTGCGCGAGGGAACCACGCACTTCGCCGACTACGTGCAGGCCGTCGAGTGGGCGCAGAAGTTCGCGATGACAAACCGCGAGCTGATGATGGACGCGGTCGTGAGCGCGGCGAAGGCCGAGCTGCCGCCGTTCAAGCTCGGAGAGCTGGCGGTCAACTGCCACCACAACTACGTCGCGCGCGAGCACCACTTCGGCAAGGACGTGTTCGTCACGCGCAAGGGCGCCGTGCGGGCGCGACTCGATGACCTCGGCATCATTCCAGGCTCGATGGGCGCGCGCAGCTTCATCGTCCGCGGTAAGGGCAACCCAGAGTCGTTCATGTCGTGCAGCCACGGCGCCGGGCGCACGATGTCGCGCGGCGAAGCGAAGCGGCGATTCTCCGTCGAGGATCACGTGAAAGCGACCGAGGGCATCGAGTGCAAGAAGGACGCGAGCGTGATCGACGAGACGCCGATGGCGTACAAGCCGATCGAGAAGGTGATGGCTGCGCAGGAGGACCTCGTCGAGGTCGTTCACGAGCTGCGGCAAGTCGTGTGCGTGAAGGGGTAGACTCGCAGTAGTGAGACTGCCGGTGGACATCGATGGATCTCGCGGCGAAGGCGGCGGTCAGATCCTGCGGACGTCGCTCGCGCTCTCGATCATCACGGGCCGCAAGCTGCGCATGAAGCGGATCCGCGCGGGTCGCAAGCGGCCGGGTCTGCAGCGCCAGCACATCGCGTGCGTCGAGGCGGCCCAGCGCCTGTGCAACGCGCACGTGACGCCACTCGAGGTCGGCGCGTCCGAGATGGTGTTCACGCCGGGACCGGCGGAGGGTTGGCCGACGGAGATCCACATCGACATCGGCACGGCCGGATCGACGACACTCGTCGTGCAGACGATCCTGATCCCCGCGCTGACCGCCACACATCCGATCCGCGCGGTGATCACCGGCGGCACCCACAATCCGCTCGCGCCGCCGTTCGAGTTCCTCGACCGCGTGTTCTTGCCGCCGCTTCGCGCGATGGGTGCAGACGTGACGCTCACGCTCGAGAAGCACGGCTTTCTACCGAACGGCGGTGGCCGCGTCGTCGCCGAGATGAAGCCGTCGAAGCTGAAGCGCATCGAGCTCGTGGAGGCCGGCAAGATCGTCGCGCGGCGTGCGACCGCGATCTGCGCGAGCCTGCCCCGGCACGTCGGCGAGCGCGAGGTCGCTGTCGCGCAGGAACGCCTCGAGAATCCGGTCTGCGAGGTCCGCGAGTTTCCGAAGGACGGCCCGCACAACGTGTTCATGGTCGAGGTCGAGCTGGCGAGTGGTGCGCGAGAGCTCGTCACGTCGCACGGCCGCAAGGGCTATCCCGCCGAGGATGTCGCGGACGACGCGCTCGACGATCTCGAGGACTACCTGGAGGCAGGCGTGCCCGTCGGTGAGTGCCTCGCCGATCAGCTCGTGCTGCCGATGGCGGTCGCCGGTGGCGGCAAGTTCCGCACGCTGGCGCCGCTCTCGCAGCACACGATGACGAACATCGAGACCATTCGCGAGTTCCTCGACGTGCCGATTCGGGTCGAGCCCAGCGCGATGATCGCCGACGTGATCGTCGGTTAGACCGGCGGCGGATCGGTCGGGTCGACGGTCACGTCGATCACGGACGCGTCCGCAGGCTTCGCGCGCCAGATCGCGTCGAGCTCGGCGCCCGCGAACGGCTCGGGCACCACGCCCTCGCTCGCGAACACGTAGAGCGCTGCGCGATAGATGGCCTCGAGCGAGCTGATCAGCGCGACCAGACCCGCGGCGATGCAGAGGATGAGCAGCACCGTGAACGGCGACTCGCCGAACACGTCGACGAGCAGCACCACGAGGAACAGCATGAGCACGAGCGCGTACTGCGCGATCACGCGAACGCCGACTTCCGCGAGCGCCGTCTCTCCCCACGTCTTGCGGAACAGATCGCCCGAGCGCCGCATCGACGGGATGCCGCCGCGGCGCTCCTGCACCATGACCGGGATCGCCAGGTACGTGACGAGCGACCAGCCGGTGCCGAACAGCGCACGCGCGAACCGGAACAAGCTGTGCCGCGAGCGCCCGAGGATGTTGAGCACGAAGCCCACCGTGGCGGACACCGCGGCGAAGCTGGCGATCGACGGCACGTGACCGCATGCCGCTGTCAGACCGCCCGAGACCGTGATCGGAGCACCGCGCAGCGCGCGCAGAGCTTCGTTCGTCAGCGCGACCATGAAGAAGACCTGCACGACCTCGAACACGAACGTCACGAACAAGATCGTCAGGACCGGAAACTCGTCGAACGTCGGCAGCAGCGGCGCGATGAACATGAGCACGCCGAACAGAGCGAGGATCGACAGGATCGGGAACCACATCAGCTGGGGATGGCGCCGCAGTACTTGCCAGCTGGCCTTCGAGAGCTCGACGGTCGCAGTGAAGACGGTCATGGGCGCACCTTCTGGAAGAATCGAATCACTTCGGACGCGGCGATTCCGTGACGGGCAGCTTCGGCGATAGCGCGATCGAAGATGGCGCGCAACACGCGTTGCTTGTCGGCGGCGGGAGTAGCGGCCGGGGCATCCTCGGACGGGAACGTCCCTTTGCCCCGATGCGAGACGATGTAGCCGTCCTGGTCGAGCTCGCGATAGGCCCGCGCGACCGTGTTCGGGTTGATCGACAGGTGGTCGGCCAGCTCGTGGATCGTCGGCAATTGCTCGTCGCGGGCGAGACGGCCGGATGCGAGGGCGGCGGCGACCGCCTCGTAGATCTGGCGGTACACCGGTACGCCGCGGTCGTAGTCGATGTGGATGTCGAGCGGCATCGCTAGACCCATATTACTAGTTAACTAGTAAATGACAACTACGCGCGCAAGGCCGAAATCGCAAGCCACAGCCAGCCCACGAGAAAAAGCAGCCCGCCGATCGGCGTGATCGCGCCGAGCATCTTCACGTCCGTCAGCGCGAGCGCGTAGAGACTGCCGCAGAACACGACGATGCCGGCCTGGAACAGCCAGCCCGCCGTGCGCGCTCCCGACGAGGCAGCCGGCCACGCGACGACGAGCGCACCACAGAGCAGCATCGCGAGCGCGTGATACATGTGATAGCGCGCGCCGGTCTCGAAGATTTCGAGCGCACGAGCCTCGAGCCGCGACCGCAGCCCGTGGGCCGCGAAGGCGCCCGCCGCGACCGCAAACAGGCCGTTCAGAGCCGCGGCTGCGACGAGCGGCTTGTGCGCGAGCGCCATTACCGCGCCCAGGGCGGCGGGTTCAGCGACTTCGCGAGGTGATCGAGGAACAGCGTCAGCCGGGGCGGAATGTTTTGGCGCGCGGGATAAACGGCGTGGACGTCGGTCGGGCGCGTCCTCCACTCGGGCAGGACGTGGACGAGCCGGCCGCTCTTGATCTCGTCGGTGATCATGAACTCCGAGATCAGCGCGATACCGCCGTTGGCGCGCGCGACATCGACGACGGCGCCGTAGTTGTTGCTCGCGAGGCGCGCCGGACGGCCGAACTCGTAGGTCTGCTCGCCGCCGTTCGTGTGGACCAGCGTCCACGTCTGGTTGCGCGACACGGGCGTGAACAGCACGTGGTTGTGGTCGTCGAGCTCCTCGATGGTCCTCGGCGTGCCGCGCGTCGCGAGGTACTCGGGCGAGGCGACGAGGATGAGGTGCAGGCTGACGAGCCGCTTGGCGATCAGCGTCGACTCGGGCATCGGCCCGAAGCGGACGGCGAGGTCGAAGCCATCGTCGATCAGATCGACGACGCGGTCGGTCGCCTCGAGCTCGACGTTGATGTCGGGATGCTGCGCGAGGAAGTCGGCGATGATCTCGCCGAGAAAGCGCGTCGAGAAGTCGATCGTCGAGGTCACGCGCAGGCGGCCGCGCGGCGTCGACTGCATGTCCGTCACGAGCTGCTCGGCGGCGGCCACGTCGGCGACGATCCGCGAGCAGCGCTCGTAATACGCCTCGCCGATGTCGGTCAGGGCCAGCTTGCGCGTCGTCCGCTGGACGAGACGGACGCCCAGGCGCTCCTCGAGCTGCGCGAGCTTGCGGCTCACCGTGGACTTCGGCAGCCCGAGCGCATCCGCTGCGCCGGTAAAACTCTTGGTCTCGACAACCTTGGTGAAAACAACGATGTCGTTGAGGTCCATGGCCAACCCTGGGCTCCCCGGTCATACACTGAAACCGATGTCGCGCTACCCGGAGCTGGCCGCGAAGGTAGACGGGTTCTTTGCCCGGGCGGCCGAAAGGCATCCCCACGACATCCAGTGCAATACGGGCTGCAGCCATTGCTGCCATGTCCGGCTGTCGATCACTGGGGTCGAGGCCCAGGCGATTCGCGACGAAGTTGTCACATGGCCCGCCGAGCGACGCGCGGCCCTCGCGGCCAACCTCGCCGCCGCACCCGCCGATCACTGCGCCGCGCTCGACGCCAGCGGCCGCTGCCTCATCTATGCGGTCCGGCCGATCGTGTGCCGCTCGCACGGCGCGCCGATCCGGTTGACGGAGAAATCACTCCCGATCGTGACCAGCTGCCGCGAGAACTTCACGGCGCGTGGTCCGGCCGCCGCCGATCCGGACTGCATCCTCGATCAAGCCACGCTTTCCGCCCTGACGCTCGCGGTCGATCGCGATGCGGGATTCGACGGATCGCGCACCGACCTCGCTTCGTGGCTCGCGAGTGTGGTCGCGGACTGCTAGATTCCGCCACCCCCACGATGTCCCACCTGACCGACGAGCCGACCATCGCGCTCGATCACTGGAAATGGCAACGCGCAGAGATCGCGGTGTTCACCCGCCGCGTCGTCGCCGATTGCATGAGCCATCAGTGCACGATCGTCGACGGCAACAAGCTCAAGCTCGACGCTTGCTGCCAGTACGGCTGCGACGTCGATCTCAGCGAGCGCAACGCGATCCTCGAGCGCGCTGATTCGATCCGGCCGATCCTCTCGGCGGAGGTTCGCGACCTGCCGTGGTTCGACGAGTCCAAGCCCGAGCAGGATCCCGATACGCCGTCGGGCACGGTCGTCCGCACCGCGGTCCACAAGGACGGCTGCCTGTTCCTCGCGCACGACAAGCGCGGCTGCGCGATCCACCGCGCGTCGCTCGAGCAAGGCTGGGACTTCCGCGGCGTGAAGCCGACGATCTGCCGCCTGTTCCCGCTCACGTACGGCGACGGCGCGATCTTCGTCAGCGACGACTATCCCGACTACTCGTGCGCGTACCACGAGGATGCACCGACGCTGTATCAGGTCGCACGCGACGCGATCGGCGACATCTTCGGCCCCGAGCTCGTGCGCGCGATGGATGCCGCCGAGGCGCAAGTCCTCGCGATGCAGCCCAAGAAGCTCAAGGTCATTCGCGACAGCGAACAGACCGCATAGCTACTCGGCGTTCCGGTTCGGCGAGCTTCCGCCACTCTACTCGGCGTTGCGGTTCTGGCGAGCTTCCGCGACTTTCTTCGCGTAGCCGCGCCACGGCGGCGACGGATCGGCAGCCGATCGCACGCGCACGATCGAGCCCGGCGCCTCGACGACACCCGAGCTCGCGGTCCAGCCGGGCGCCACCTGCGGATCGCTCCAGTAATAGAGCCAGCGCGCGTCGCGCGGCGCCAGGTTCACGCAGCCGTGACTGCGCTGCTTGCCGAACGCGTCGTGCCAGTACGCGGTGTGCAGCGCCAGATCGTCCTCGGAGTAGAAGAACTCGGTCCACGGCACCGTCGCGACCGAGTACGGATCCTCGGCCTTGAGGTTCGACATGTTCGCCTCGGAGTTCTTGAGCCAGATGCGATACATGCCCGTCAAGGTCGGCGTGTCCTTCGCGCCCGACGAGACGAGCGTCGCGTAGACCGGCGTCGTCCCTTCGAACGCGACGAGGATCTGGTTGTCGAGGTCGACGTCGATCCAGCGCTCGTTCGGCTGGAGCAGCGGCGGCGGATCGACCGGCGCGAACACGCGGACGTCGGCGACATTGATCCACTCGCCGAGCGGCGCCTGCGGCGTCGGATTCGCGATGCGGTACGCGGTTGGCTTGCCGTCCTTGTTCGTCGCTGTCTCGAGGATCGGCACGAGCAAGCGCGCGTCGATCTGCCGGTACTGCATCGCGTTCGGCTTCGCGAACGTCCACGCCTGCGTCCAGTTGTTGCGCGGCCACACGAACGCGATCGGCAGCTTGATGCCGGTATCGTCGGACAGGCGGGCGCCCTTGAAGTCCGACGGCTTCATCACGTTGATGAGGCTCTTGAGGATGTAGTCGTTGTCCTTCGGGCTGATCTTCCAGTAGACCTTGCCGCCGACCGTGACCTCGTCGTACTGGCGGAGCGTCAGAGTGCCGACGACCGGGTCGCCTTCGACCATGCGCGCTTCTTTTGCGGACGCTGTCTCGGGATCGACCTGGCTCGGCTGCGTGACCGGGCCCTTCTTCTTGGTGTCTTTCGGTTTCGGCTTCTTCTTGTCCTCCGGCTTCTCCAGCCGGTAGTGCATCGCGCCGTTGGCCCCCGCGCTGGCGGCAACGCGACCGTAGATGCCGGGCACGACCTCGCCGCGCTCGAGCTGCGGGACCTCGCGGCCGAGGGGGGCCAGCTTGCTAGGCTTCACGAACTCGCTGCAGACCCAGCCCCGCGGCCGCATCTCGACCCAGACCTTGCTGCAGCCCTTGGCCTTCGCGGTCCGCTGCCAGCCGACCCGGGTGTCGATGGCGATGGTCCCGATTCGCTTGCCATCGTCGCCCGGGTCGAGCCGGACGGGGATGGTCCGGGTCAGCTCCAGCGAGCGGGTCCCCTCGGGAAAGTCCGGCTGGACGACCTCGGCTGGCTCCCCGGGTGTCGGCGTTGGCTGGTCGGGCGTGGGTGCCGGGGCCGGCTTGTCCTTGTGCCCGCAGGCGAGGAGCAGGAGGGTCAGCGCGGCGCTGGGGATCGTGCGCCCGGTGGGCCTCACGCCTGAGCAATAGCACGACCGGACCGGCTCGCCCGAAACTCCAGGCACGGCAAACAGCCATGCTACCGTCGCAGACGGATGCGGCTCGGCGAGATGCTCGTGCGCGACGGTCGGTTGACCGAAGCCCAGCTCAACCAGGCCTTGCAGTTCCAGCAGCGGGACGGCGGCCGGCTCGGCACCGTGCTGGTGGAGCATGGCTTCGTCGATCTCGAGGCGCTCACCGTGTACCTCGGCCTCGAGCTCGGCATTCCGATCGCGACGGGCGCGATGCTCGAGCGCGCGAAGCGGGCTGCCGTTCGCTTGCTGCAGCCGACGCAGGCGTTCAAGCACAAGTGCGTCCCGCTCGTCGTGCAGGACCGCCAGCTGATCGCGGCGATCGAGGATCCGCACGACATCGCAACGCTCGAGGCACTGACCCAGCTCACCGGGTATCGCGTGCTGCCGCGCGTCGCCCCCGAGGTGCGGATCTACTTCTACGTCGAGCGCTACTACGGCGTCGCGCGCCCCGCGCGCTTCATGAAGTTCGGCGATACGCCCCGCGGCACCGAGAGCCAGGGCGATACCGGCCTGCCCGCGCCTCCCCTGCCCGGCCTGCCGCCCGTACCTCACGCGCCGGTCGCCGCGCCTGGCCCGCGGCCGATGCTCAAGAGCACGAAGATGTCGGCGCTGCCGGCGTCCTCGACGTTCGACGAGTCCGCGCTCGAGCTCGAAGCCGAAGATCTACTCGAGTCGCTCGACGCCGACGACGCCGCGCCCGCCGAAGCGCAGACGCAGCTCCGTCCGCATCGCACGACCACGCCGCCACCGTCGTTCATCCCGACCGCGCCAGACACGCAGCGTCCGGGTGCGATCAGTGCCGAGGCCGCGCTGACCGAGCTCGCGACGCTCACCGATCGCAATCGCATCGTCGAGGTGCTGCTCGGCTATGCGGCGCTCGTGTTCGATGTCGCCGTGCTGTTCGCCGTGCGCGATCAGATGGCGTTCGGCTGGAAGGCTTTCGGCGAGGTGCCCGGCCGCGGCTATGTCGAGCACCTGCTGATCCCGCTGGACGCGCCGTCCGTCGTGCAAGCAGCAACCGCCGCGGAGGGCGGTCTCGTCACGGGACCGGTCACGCCCTCGACGGTGAACAACTATCTCTACAAGGTGCTCGGAGTGTCCGAGCCTCGCAACGCGACCGCCGGCGTCGTCACGATCGGCAAGCGCGTCGTCAACGTGCTCTACGGCCACGGCAAGGAGCTGTCGCCGCAGCAGATCGACGACGTGCGATCGGTCTGCACGGCAGCGGCGCAGGCGTACGCGCGCCTCATCGCGGTGCAGAAGAAGAAGAAGTAATTACGGCAGGTGGATCGGCGACGTCGTGCCGCCGTTGCGGTGGCAGTTGTTGCAGTTGCCGCCGCCTTGCACGAGCGCGCCGACCATCGAGACCGCCGTCGCATTGGCGGCGCAGTCGCTCGTCTTCGTCGTCGCCGTGTTCGCGTTCGTCGGCGTGTCGATGCCGGCCGGCGCGGCGCTCATGAAGAAGTTGCCGTTCGATGCGCTGATGACCTTCTTCTCGGTCGCACCCATCTTGATGAAGATCGTCGCGCCGCCGAGCGGAGTCGTTCCCGCCGCGGTCGTGTAGAGCGTACCCGCGTACGTGAAGGGTGGCGCGTTCGTACCGGTGTTGCCGGTCAGGTGACATCCCGCCGCGATGCAGGACTGTCCGGGGTTGTGATGGCCATCCGGCGCCGTGGCGGTCGCGTCGGCCTCGCAGAGCGCGCCCGATCCACTGCCGCTGCCACTGCCCGCGCTGTCCATCTTTGTTCCGCCGTCCGTGCCCGTGGAATTCTGGTTGACCACGGAGCCGACGTCACAGGCGGTGAACGCCGCTGTCGCCGCCGCGGAGACCAATACGACCGAGAGAGTGACTGCAATTCGAGACATTGGCTCCCCGAAAAGGATCGGTGTAACGGGGAGGCAATGCAATAGCTAGACGCGCTCGCAGGCCAGGCTAAATCGCTCGAATTCCGAGGAGCTACATGTAGTTTGGGTGGTGATTGCGAACCCCAGTCCCAAGGCGACGGCCAGTCCACACCCCACCCCCAGGGTCAGGGTTCCCAGCGGTCCTCGAGGTACCAGGCGCGAGCGCCACGCGAACGCGACCGCGGCCATCGTTGGAACAGCAAGCAATCCGATCGCGGCCGCGAGCGGGAGTGACGCCGGCAGAAATCCGTTCCACGCGGCCTCGCGGAGCTGAAGCGGCTGCAGCACGAGCACGGCCGGGAGGAGAGAGACGATGGCGCCGACCACGCCCGGTGCGACGGCGATCACGAGAGCCGGCAAGAGCCAGATCCACGCGAGCTCCGCGGCACCGATCGCGAGCAGCGCAAGGCCGATCGCGAGACACGTGATCGATGCGAGCGCGCGATAGCGAACGTCCCCCGTCCACGCCGTGAAGCGCGCGACGAGCCGCGTGAGCAGGCCGAACGCTCCTGCGATCACGAGCGTGAGCGCGATCGTCATGCGCAGCGGCGACAGCAGCCATGCGCCGGGATACGCGGTCGCGATGCGCTCGACCACGATCGCGAGCACGACGGCCCCGACGTAGCACGCACCGCCGAGCAGGATTCCCGCGCCGCGAACACGCGTGCGCCGCTGGCGTGCGAGCGAGAGGATGGTGACTGTCGCGAACACGAGCTCGAGCGCGACGAGCAGCCAGCGCGGGATCACGACGTGCGCGAGCGGAACGACGAAGCCATCGCCGTCGTGTGCGGGCATGGGCGTCGCGACGAGCGCGCGGACGAGCCGGCCGACCGAAGCGACTTGCTCGCGATGCACGCGCGGCCACGCGTCGCGCTCGCTGTGATACGCGAGGTCGACCCAGTCGCCGTCGTTGCCGCGATTGTAGAAGTGGATCGCGCGCACGCCGCGCCTCGTGAACGGTCCGTGATCGGAGCGCTCCGCCTGCGGCCACCACCGGCTCACGACGCGATGCGCGAGCGGAAACGTCAGCTCCGTGCCGGCGCGATCGGCGGCATCGCGCAGCCACGCGAGCTCGCTCGCACCGATGAGCTTGCTCGCGCCGTTGACCACGAGTGGACCATCACCGCCGATCAGATCGAGCGCGATCGCGAATTCGATCTGGTCGCCGAGCTTCGCCGCGAGCGACTCGGCGCCCGCGAGCCCGACCTCTTCCGCCGAGGTGAACGCGAGGATGACCGGACGCTCCGGCGGCTCTGCCTTCAGCGCGCGTGCGAGCTCGAGCAAGATCGCGACGGCGGCCGCGTTGTCGCAGGCACCGGGGCTGCGCGGCACCGTGTCGTAATGCGCCATGACGAGCAGTGCCTTGCTGCCGGGAGGTCCAAACCGGACGAGCACGTCTGGATCGTCGACGGTCAGCGAGTGACGCGCGCGATAGGCGAGGCCGGCGATCTCGATCTGCGGGATCTCGACGGTGCCGACCGGCGCGAGCTCGGCGTCGATGCCCATCTCGCGGAGCATCTCGACGATGTAATTGCGCACGCGCGTAGCGGGCTCGGTGTTGTACGCGCGCGGGAACGCGATCTCCTTGCCCTCGGTCATCGCGCGATCGACGTCGATGCCGGGTCCGGGTGCTCCCGGTCCGCAGGCGACGACGACGACGACGACGACGCTGATGACGATGGCTCGAAGCATCGGGCGACCGCGGGATCCTGCATGAGCACGACCTCGTACACCAGACCGTCGAGCGCTTCGACTTCACCTCGGCGCCGCGCGACCGTATCGCAGTCTCCTGCCTCGGCGCGCACGACGAGGCCATGTGCGATCTGGAGCGCGACCTCGACCTCCTTCGGCAGGACGACCATGCCGACCGCCGAGGTGATCACGATCATCATCGACATGGTGGCGAGCGCGGCGGACGAGTACGCGATCGCCGTGTCCTCCGCCTCCCCCATCTGGCTCGACGTGATGAACATGGCAGTGGTGAGCGCGAACGTTCCTGCGCCGAGCGCGGCGGTATTGCGCGAACCCTCGTAGGTCGCACACCCCGACGACGACGCCGCCGTGGCGAGCGTCAGCGCGAGTGCTACTGCGCGAGACAATGCTTGACCGCGTCGTCGGTGAGCATGATGCGGTCGTAGACGCCCGTGTCCAGCTCCTCGACCTCGTGCGCGCGATCGCGAACCGTCGTGCAGCTGCCCTGGTGCGCCTTGGCCACGAGCAGGCGCGCGAGCTGCATCGCCGCTTCGTCGTCGGTCGGCAATGCGACCATGCCGATCACTCCGCCGATCGCGATCAGAAGTCCGAGCGACGCCGTGCCCAGCGCTGCCCACTTCAAATCCGTCGATGTGCCGGAGCTGTCGATCGTGCGACTCGCGACCCAGAGTCCACCTCCGACAGCGAGTGTGCCGCCACCGACGATCGCTGTGGTCCGTGCGCCGCCATACGTGTGACAGCCGCTACAGCACAATGACAGCATTGTCGCGATCGCTGCCAGCTCACGCGATCGCATGCAGCGCCTCGAGCAGGAGCTTGTTCTCGTCGGGCGTGCCGACGGTGATCCGCAGGCAGCCCGCGAGTGGTGTGCCCGCGCGATCGAAGTTGCGAACCACCACGCCGCGATCCGCGAGCGCCTGCCAGATCCGCGTGGCCGTGCCGTCACCCGCGAAGCGGACGAGCAGGAGGTTCGCCTCGCTCGGGAACACCTCGATGCCCTTCAGCGTCGCGAGCTCGGCTGCGAGCTTCGCGCGCTCGGCGACGACCTCGGCGGCGCGGGCATCGCACCACTCGCGCGCCTCGTTCAGCATGAAGATGGCCGCGCGTTGATCGAGCGAGCTGACGTTGTACGGAGGCCGCAGCTTCTCGAGTAGCTGCGCGATCGCCGGCGACGAGATCGAGAAGCCCACGCGCATGCCGGCCATGCCGACCTTGGAGAGCGTGCGCATGATGACGAGGTTCGGGTGCTCGGCGAGGTGCGGCAGGTTCGATTTCCCGGCGTAGGCGAAGTACGCCTCGTCGGACACGACGCAGATCTCGCGGTGGCGCGCGGCCAGCTCGAGCGCGTAGTCCATGCGCCACAGCGTGCCGGTCGGATTGTTCGGCAGCGCGAGGAACACGACGCTCGGATGATGCGCGTTGATCGCGCGCTCGATCGCGGCCTCGTCGAGCTCGAGCTTCGACGTCAGCGGGACCTCGATCGCTTCCACGCCGCGGGCCACCGCCGCAATCCGGTAGTACACGAACGAGGGCGTCGGATAGAGAATCGCCGAGGGTCGCCAGTGGCTCGGGCCGTGCTCGTGGCCGTGGCGCGGGCCCGCGAACGCGCTGATCAAGAACGCGATGATCTCGTCGGAGCCGTTGCCGAACACGATCTGATCGCCGGCGACGCCGAGCTGGCGTGCGACGACTTCGCGCAGCTCGCGGGCGTTTGGATCGGGGTAGCGCTCCAGCGCGACCTCCGCGAGCGCCTGACCGAGCCGCGCACGCAGCTCCTGCGGCAGTGCGAACGGCAGCTCGTTCGCGTCGAGCTTCGCGCGCAAATTCGGCGGCTGCGGCACGTGATACGCGGCGCCCGCGCGGAGTGCGGCCGGAACGCGATCGGCGAGAGCACCGAGGTCGCTCACGAGCCACCGTCCTTGCGGCGGAGCGCCGAGCGACCGTGCGCGTCGAGGCCTTCACACGCGGCGAGTACAGCGATCTCGTCGGCATGCGCGATCGCGGCCGCGCGCGAGTACTCGATCACGCTCGTGCGCTTGCGAAAGTCGTGAACGCCGAGCGGTGAGGCGTAGCGCGCGGCACCGCCGGTCGGCAGCACGTGATTGCCGCCCGCGACGTAATCACCGGCCGCCTCCGACGACCATTTGCCGACGAAGATCGCGCCCGCGGTCGTGCACCTCGCGGCAACTGCGCGCGCATCGACGACATCGAGCTCGAGGTGCTCGGGCGCGTAGCGATTCGCGAACGCGACGGCCTCGTCGATCGACGCGACGATCACCGCACCGCCGTGATGCGCGATCGCGTGCTCGGCGATGGCCCGGCGCGGCAGCGTCGCGAGCTGGGCTTCGACTTGCGCGGCGACCGCACTCGCGAGCGACGTCGACGTCGTCACCAGGATCGCGCGCGCTTCGCGATCGTGCTCCGCCTGCGCCAGCAGATCGGCCGCGACCCACGCCGCATCGGCATCGTTGTCCGCGATGACCAGCACCTCGGACGGGCCGGCGATCGAATCGATGTCGACCTCGCCGTAGACCTGGCGCTTCGCCGACGCGACCCACGCGTTGCCGGGGCCGACGATCTTGTCGACGCGCGGGACCGTCGCGGTGCCATACGCGAGCGCGCCGACAGCCTGCGCACCGCCGAGCTCGAATACGCGATCGACACCGGCGAGCCGCGCCGCGAGCAGCGCTTCGGGCGACGCACCGGGCGTCACCATGATCACCTCGCCGACGCCAGCGACCTTCGCCGGGATCGCGGTCATCAGCACGCTCGACGGATAGCGCGCGGTGCCGCCGGGAACGTAGAGACCGACGCGCGCGAGAGGTGTGACGCGCAGCTCGAGGCGAACGCCGTCGAGCGTGACGTCGACATCGGGCTCGGCTTGCCGCTCGTGAAACGCGCGAATGCGCGACGCGGCGAGCTCGAGCGCTTCCTTCACGCGCGGCGCGACCTTCGACGCGAGCTCGTCCCAGCGCGCGCGCGACACCTCGTACGGCGGCTCGCGTTGATCGAAGCGACGCGTGTACTCGGCCACCGCGTCGTCGCCCCGCGCGCGCACGGCGTTCAAGATCGCCGCGACGGTGTCGTCGACGCCATCCTCGAACCGCGTCGAGCGATCGAGCAGAGCGAGCGCCTCTGGAGTGCCGGCGCGAAGCTGCCGCAGCAACATGCGCCGATACTACGGCCTCCCGCAGGGCCTGCAGCTCGCTGACGCTACTTCTTCTTTTTCTTCTTGTCGTCCGGCTTCTTGTCGTCGGGCTTGTCGGCCGGCACGTCCTTCTCCTTCGTGTCCGGCAGCTTCACCTTCGACGTGTCGATCTTGTTCACGTCGGCGTGCGGATGGTTCGGGTCGTAGTCCTCGCCTTCGTCGGGCTTCGGCCCCTGATTGTCCGGTCCCGGCGGCAGCGGCCCTTCGAGCGCGCCACCTGGAATCTTCGACGGGTAGCGGTCCGCGTAGCTCGCGACGACGGAGTCCGGCACGGTCTCGCGCCCTCGCCCGCCCACCTTCACGACGTGCTTGTTCGACGCCCACATCACCCACGACTCGCCGTGCCCGTTGATCGTCAGCGCGCGGGCGCCGCCGACCTTGTGCTCGTCGACCTGGTAGCCACCTTCTGCCGCGAGTCGCCGTACGAGCTTTACCGTCTCGCGCAGCACGCCATCGTCCTTCTCGTAGCGTGTAACAAAGACGTTCACGACGTCCTTGTCCTCGACGTGGCCTTTCTTCTCGGCCTCGTCGGCGACGTAACTGGCTGTATAGGCCTCGGCCTTGTTGTTCTCGACCCAGACCTCGACGTCGAGGACGGGCTGGAATCTCCGGAACTTCCAGGATCCGAGATCTCCCTCGACGACTCCGCGTTTCGGAATCGGTGGTTTGCCACCACATGCGATGAGGGTCACCAAGCATGCGAGAACCCAGGCGCGCATCTCCGTTATGGTACCTGTTTCCTCCGTTGACAGCAGACGGTGGAACCTGAATAGTCCGGGCCATCCATGGCCAGTTACCTGTTCTCCTCTGAGTCCGTTACCGAAGGTCACCCCGACAAGCTCTGCGACGCCGTCTCCGACGCCGTCCTGGACGCGTGCCTCGCGCAAGACCCGCACAGCCGCGTCGCTTGCGAGACCGCGACGAAGACAGGCTTCGTGATGCTCCTCGGCGAGATCACCACGAAGGCGAATCTCGACTATCCGAAGATCGCGCGCGACGCGGTTCGCGAGATCGGGTTCACGAGCTCGGACATGGGTTTCGATGCCGACTCGTGCGCGGTGATGGTCGCGGTGGCGCAGCAGTCGCCCGATATCGCGCAGGGCGTCGATCGCGGTGACCCGGCGAAGCAGGGCGCAGGCGACCAGGGCCTCATGTTCGGCTACGCGTGCGACGAGACGAAGGAGCTGATGCCGATGCCGATCCAGACGGCGCACCAGCTCGCGCTCAAGCTCGCCGAGGTCCGCAAGAAGAAGACGAAGGGCATCGACTGGCTCCGCCCCGACGGCAAGACGCAGGTCTCGGTCCGTTACGAGGACGGCAAGATCACGGGCATCGAGGCGATCGTCGTCTCGACGCAGCACGACGACAAGGTGAAGCAGAAGACCATCGAGGAAGCGATCCGCGAGCAGGTCATCAAGCCGGTCGTCAACCCGAAGCTCATCACGAACAAGACGAAGATCCACGTCAACCCGACGGGTCGCTTCGTCATCGGTGGCCCGCACGGCGACGCCGGCCTCACCGGCCGCAAGATCATCGTCGACACGTACGGCGGCTACGCCCCTTTCCAGCACAGTGGGATCCGAAGCTTGGAATTCACGTGACTTGAAGTCGCG
>JADMIO010812833.1_pt1 | contig 60867 bp, 68 predicted proteins | sample 8958161 | NCBI WGS metagenome assembly JADMIO01 (sample SAMN16585339, study PRJNA669376) | soil metagenome | isolation source: Crop rotation soil | place: USA: Cullars Rotation, Alabama | collected 2011
GCCGCGACTTCAAGTCACGTGAATTCCAAGCTTCGGATCCCACTGTGCTGGAAAGGAGTTTTTTATTTATACGGAAGCCACAGAAGAATACTGGCCCAAAATTCCAGCCAATTGCACCATCCGCTCGATTCAGTCTCTCTGGAAGCGGGATGATCTCTTGCACACATGGCTCTGGGAATCGCGGACACTCCCTCGGGCTCTCGAAGAAGATGCATGCAGTGGACTCTTGAGCCTCTATCAATCCGCGACAATTGTTCCGTCGAGCATACAGCACAGCATGATTGTCCATGACATGATACCCTGGCTCCTTCCCAATTATCTTTCGAATTGGCGTCGGCGTTTTTACGCAAAAAAAGTGGAAAAAGCTCTCCGGGCCGCCTCACTTCTCGTCCCTATTTCTGAATCAACCGAACGCGATCTTCTTGTTTTTGGTATACCCAATACTAAAATGCTTCAGGTCTACCCCGATGTCGCTCCCCGTTACCGTGAACCGATTGAAAGAGAAGTGAAAGAAAGTGTTCTCGAGCGGTATGGTCTCGAGCCGGGGTATATTTTCCATGGCGGAGGCCTGGAGATTCGCAAAAATACAACGGGGGTTCTCCGAGCCTATGCCCGCCTGGTGGAACGAGAAACGAAAACCGAGCTTTTCACTGGCTCTGTTCCTCCACTCGTTATCTATGGGAAAATATTTTCACCCTCCAACCCTCTCGCCACCAATGTCACCGGCCTTATCCAAGAGCTTGGCATAGAAAAACGAGTCAAACTTTTGGGTTTTGTTCCCGAAGAAGATTTACCAGCGCTCTATGCGGGCGCCCTTTTCTTTGTCTACCCATCTGTGTATGAAGGTTTCGGCTTACCCCTCCTCGAGGCGCTCACGGTGGGGACACCTTCCTTGGCGGCCAATACGAGTTCCCTTCCCGAAATTGGAGGGGCGGCGGTTCTCTACTGTGATCCCAAAGACAATGATTCTATCGAAGGTGGTATGCTTCGATTACTCACCGACAAAGGATTACGCTCACAATTGAGAGAGGCCGGGAAGGGGAGAGCCGACCTTTTCTCGTGGACTATTTTTACGAGAACAGTCCTCTCCACATTTCAATAAATATGCTGCACTTTTTCACTGCTTGGAAAAAAGAATGGTCTCCGCCCCGGCCCACGCTTCTTTTCTGGACGAGCTTTGGCATCAATCTCTTTCTTTTCGTGCTTGCGACGATTGGTCTTCTTCCACTTCCCCCGTTTGCGGCGCTCGCACTTTTTCTTTTGCTCATCTTTCTTTTTGGGGAAAACACTCCCTCGGTGCTCTTTTTTCTCTTGGTGAGCACGGCTCCTATTCAAATTCTGTCACTCGTCGAGCGAGGGAATATACATCTTCGCCCCTATCAGTTTTTTCTTGTGAGCATCCTGGTGGTTCTCGTCTGGCTCTTGCTCATTGGGAAGAAAAAATGGAAAGAACTCTCTTTTTCCTGGCCGGATTTTTTTCTCGGTCTTGTTCCATTGGGGGCTTTTGTTTCGGCTCTCCTTGCGCGTGCGTCCGGGAGTCTCCGTCAGGCGTGTATCGTTTTCAGCTTCTATCTTCTGTATCTGGTGGCGCGTTTTTTTCTTCGGACAAAGCCCGATCTTCTCAATGCGGGAATTATATTTCTGGGGGCAGTCGGTTTCACCACCTTCCTCGGTTTGATTCAAAACATCGCATTTCTCTTGGGAATTGAGGGTCTTTCGGTTATGCCGGGGCGCCCCAACGGTCTTCTCAATGAGCCTGACTGGCTTAGTCTTATCCTTATTGTGGCGCTCGGTATTCTCTTTCCACTGCTCGGGTGGGAACGAGACAAATGGCTCAAAGGAGAGGGAGAGGGGAAATGGCAGCGTGAAATGATAGCACTCTTTTTTCTTCTTTTTTTGGTACTCACGACACTCATTCTGACGGTGAGTCGAAGCGGCTGGCTGGGAGGGCTCATTCTTTTTCTCTTCTTCCTGGCCTTCCTCTTCATACAGAAAAAAGCAAGTCTTTCCGAGCGTCTCCGCGAGAGTCTTTTTTTCGGGAATAGTGTGATTGTTCTCATCGGCCTGGCGCTCCTTTTGATTCAAGATATTCCGCTGTCGCGCTTTGAACTTTTCCATCGGGCGGCGAGTACAGCGACGAGCGAACAGAGTATCACGGTAAGTTGCCAACATTCTCTCGTTTTGCCCCAAAAAATTGAGACGCTCGATGAACTCGTTCCACTCGGTTGCCGCATGATCAATCTCGAGGAAGTTCAACAGGAAAAGAAGGCTGGACATATGGTCGGCACGCTCCTTCGTCCCGATCCGAATTTTTCCATTCGAGCCACTATTTATTCGACTGTCAGAGAAACACTTCGTCAACATCCAATTCTTGGGATTGGCTGGGGAGGTATCGGAGAACGTCTGGGGCATGACAGCCGGGGCGCCAGTCTCAATGCCAGTAATATCTTCTTCGAAATATGGCTCGGAAGCGGACTCATCGGTATCCTTGGTTTTGTGGGATGGCTTTTGATTGTTGGAAAAAGAGTATGGGTGGAGTGGCGAAAACATGACGATCTTTTTTCACTTTCCCTTCTCATTTCACTCGGCGGTTTTCTCGTCTTCAATCTTTTTAATTCTGGAATTCTTCTCGCAACCAGCTGGATATTTTTTGCGACCCTCACTTCTATGAGCCTCCATGTCTATGCGCATCGGAATTGATATTCGAACGGTAGGGAGATCACGGACCGGTGATGAGAGTGTCTTTTTTAATCTCACCCGAGCCCTTCTTCAGATTGAGAGTACGAATATCTACTTTCTTTTGACGGACCAAGTAGATGAAGCGGCACAGGCTTCTCTCAGAGAGCGTTTTCAACTCGAGAAGCATCCGAATGCCACTCTTCTCGCGCTCGATGCCCCCAATCGTTTTATGTGGAATGCTTGGAGCCTGCCACGGGCTCTCAAAAAGCATGCCATGGACCTTTATCACACGCAGTATATTGCTCCGTTGTGGCTCCCCGAAAAAGTGAAGCTGGTAACGCATATTCATGATGTATCGTTTCGGGCTCATCCGGAGTGGATTGGTATTCTGGATCGTTTCTTTCTCTCTTCCCTCATTCCGCGCTCCCTCTCTCGTTCTCAGGCAATTATTGCCCCGTCTCAATTCACAGCTGATGAGATAAAGAAGTATTATCCGACGGAGAGTACCAAAATAGAGGTAATACCCAATGCTCTCGCGGACGAGTGGTCTCTTCCCATTGATGAAAATGACCGCAAAAAACTTCACGCCACCTTGTCTCTCTCGGGTCCCTATCTCGTTTCGATCGGGACGATGCAGCCGAGAAAAAATATTGCCCTTCTCATCCAGGCTTTTGAAAAGGTAAAAAAGCGATTGCCTGAAGCCAGTCTGGTTCTCGTGGGAAATCCGAACGGCCATCATGTCGATCCGCGCGTCCAAGCGGCCAGCCAGAAAAAAATCCCAGGCCTTTTCTTTCCGGGATATCTTGAAACTCCGCTTTTGAAGGCGCTTCTCTCCGAAAGCGCTGGCCTTGTCTTCCCGAGCCTCTATGAGGGTTTTGGTATTCCTCTTCTTGAGGCCTTGTCCGTCGGTGTTCCTGTGGCCGCGAGTGATCTCCCGGTGATGCATGAGGTTATAAGGGAGAGGGCTCTCTTCTTTGATCCCATGAGTCTTGCCGCGCTCGAAAATGCCCTGTATACTCTTTACATTGACTCAAAAGAAAAAACTCATCCTCTTGGCTTAGGCAAGGCCGAACTCGACCGTTTTTCGTGGAATAAAAGCGCTCTTTCTTTGCTTTCCCTCTACATGCATCTCTAATCCATTTCACCCTTTTTGATCTTTCATCTATGTCTTTTTTTTCGCGTTTGAAGGAAACAAAACCCACTGCTTCTCCCGCTCCCAAACCCGCAGAAAAACCCAAACGCCGTTGGTGGCGGATTGCTCTTTTTTTTGTTGTCCTTTTTCTTCTCGCCGGAGGTGTGGTGCTTTGGAAAGCTGGCTCCGTTCTCGATAAAATTTCTGGGGGCAAAGGCAATCTTTTCAAGAACATTGCCCTCTCGCTTCCGGGTGCCCAGACAAAACTTTCGGGCGAAGATCAGGGAAAAATCAATATTCTCCTCCTTGGGATGCGGGGTGAAAATGTGGTGGGGGGAGGGACGCTCGCTGACACTATCATGGTTCTCTCGATTCACCCGAGAAAAGAAGGGGATCCTAATGACACACCCCGGGCTTCGCTTGTTTCCATTCCGCGCGATCTCTATGTGCAGGATCCGGGGACTTCCTCCAAGAGCAAAATCAATGCCGTCTACGCCTTTGGCGAGGAACGCCAGCACGGAAGCGGGGGCATAGAGGATATGCGCAAAAGCGTCGGCGAAGTGACGGGCATGGATATTCCCTATGCTCTTGTTATAAATTTTGCTGGCTTTAAGGATCTGGTGAATGCAGTCGGTGGCGTGACGGTTCACCTCGACCAGCCCTTTCAAGAAGGTATTCAATTCCGCGGTCTCCAAGGGCGCTGTGACCTCGTCCGATTCACTGTTCCCTCTGGCGATGTCGAAGTCAAAAAGGGCACCCGCCGCGATGGTTCAGTCTATTATCGCCACTACGACCTTTGTTTTGAAAAAATAACCCCCCAAGCCACGGCCGAACTCGAGTGCGGGGGAAATTTCAAATTGCCAGCCGGTGACAATTTGTTGGATGGAGAAAAGGCTCTCTGCTATGCTCGGGCTCGCTATACTTCGAGCGATTTCGATAGAGCCAGGCGCCAACAGCAGGTGATTGAACTCATTAAGGCCAAAGCCCTCTCTCTGGGAACGCTTACTGATTTTTCCAAGGTGAACGCTATTCTCGATAGTCTGGGGAACAATGTTTCCACCAATATGGAAGGCTGGGAAATCAAACGCCTCTATGATATCTATACCGGCATGAAGGATGTGAAGCCGTCGGAGAAGGTGCTGGATAATACCGAGGAAGGGCTCCTCTACAATCCTCCCGAAACCAAAGAGACCGGCTATATTCTCTTGCCTCGTGGAGATAATTACGATCGCATCCACGCTCTCTTTCAGTCTTTGCCTTAACTCTCGATTGATTCATGCCCATGCCACCGCTCGCTCTCACTGTGGCTGTCTGCTCCTATCGAGCACCCGAGCTCTTGCGTCTCGCCCTCCAGTCGGTCAAGAGTTCAACAGCTTCGCTTTCTGGCGGAGTGGAAATTATTGTGTCGGATAGTGCCACCGAAGAAGACACCGAGATGCTTTTGCGTGAGGACTTCCCCGATGTTCTTTTTATTCCTCATAAGAAAAATGTGGGTTTTAGCGCCATTGTTGATGACGCGCTCGAGAAGGCGCGCGGAAAATTTATTTTCATCATGAATCATGATGTTCTCTTGGAACCGGATACACTCACTCGTCTTATAGCGTACAAAGAAGCGCATCCAGAAATTGGCATTCTTGCGCCCAAACAATTTCATTTCAATGGCATTTTCCAACCCACTTGCTTTCGTTTCTATCGTCTTCTGACTATCGTGTATCGACGGACATGGCTCAAACATCTTCCCTTCGCCAAAAAACACCTCGCCTGGTTTACGATGGAGGATTATGATCACTTGACACCGCGAGCCGTGGATTGGGTCATGGGATCGGCTCTCCTCGTCGGGAAGGAAGACGTCGAACGGATCGGGGGTATGGACCGGCGTTTCTGGATGTATATGGAAGATGTGGATTGGTGCCGGCGCTTCTGGAATGCGGGACGGGAGGTTGTCTATTATCCCGAGGCCACCCTCCAGCATTATCTCGGAAAGGGAAGCGCCCGTGGCGGTTTCCTCCGTTCCCTCTTTTCCAATCGTTTGACGTGGTATCATATCCAGAGTGCACTCAAATATTTCTGGAAATATCGGGGACAAACTCTCCCCGGTCCAGAGAGTTCCCAGACATAGAAATGTATGATGGATACCTCTTCCCCACCCAACAACGAAACAAGTCTTTCTCCTCAAAGATCTACTCGCCACTTCCGCCGCGCTCTTATCGTGGGATGTGTAGCGGGGCTTCTTTTGATTGCCTACTTTGCTGGGTATCAAAAAGGACGCTACGGCTCGAGTTTTGCCACTGATACGCCGGTTTCCCCTCAAGATGCTGTCTTTACCCATACTCAGAGTCCCGATGCGACGATCGACTTTTCACTTTTCTGGCGTGTCTACGATCTTTTGCGCTCCAAGTTTATTGATCGTAACTCGCTCGATGCCAAGGAGCTTTTTTATGGAGCCATCGATGGGATGTTGGCGGCCACCAAAGATCCCTATACGGTCTTTTTTAGTCCGAAAGAAAACAAGGCTTTCCAAGAGGATCTCTCCGGAACATTTGAAGGCATTGGCGCTGAAATGGGGATGAAAGACGATATCCTCACCATCATCAGCCCTCTCGATGATTCGCCAGCCAAGGCCGCGGGGCTTCTCCCGAATGATAAGGTTCTTGCGATTGATAAAACGCCTACCCGAGATCTCCTCCTCGATGAAGCCGTGGATAAGATTCGCGGACCGCGAGGAACGACGGTCACGCTCACTATTATTCGCAAAGGAGAGGAAGAAACGCGCGATATTGTCGTCAAGCGAGATGTGATTACCTTAAAAAGTGTCAAACTGGATCTCCGAAATGATGGAGTAGCTGTTCTTCGGGTAAATCAATTCGGAGAGAAAACGGTCGCTGATTTTGATAGCGCTATCGAAAGTATCAAAAAAGCGAAGGCCAAGGGTCTTGTTCTCGATTTGCGGAACGATCCGGGAGGATTTCTCGATGCTGCGGTTTCGATTGCGCATCATTTTCTTCCCAACGGCACCGTCGTCGTCCAGGAAGAAAATGTGGATGGGAAACGTGATCCACTCCGTTCGAGCGGGAATCCTGATCTGGGTTCTTTCCCCGTGGTGGTCCTCATCAATGAGGGGAGCGCCAGTGCGGCCGAGATCTTGGCCGGAGCCCTCCGAGAAAATCGTGACGATATCAAGCTCGTGGGGAAGACATCCTTCGGGAAAGGATCTGTTCAAGAGCTCATTCCGGTGGGAGAAAACACATCGGTGAAAATTACCGTGGCTCGCTGGCTGACGCCCAAAGGCAATCAGATCAACAAGGTGGGTATCCATCCTGATAGTGAGGTGGCTGATCCGACCAAAGAAGAGGCCGAGGCGGGGCGCGATCCCCAGCTCGATCGAGCCCTGGAAATCCTTCACGGAAAGCAATAAAAGGCTTGACAGAGGCATTTTCCACTGGTAGAGTGGAATATACATTTTTATTTTTATCTTATGAAGCCACCCAAAATTCGACCCCTGGGAGAAAATGTTCTCATCGAACCCAAGAAGGAAGAGAAAAAAACGGAAAGCGGTCTCTATCTTCCCGAAACGAACGAGTCGGAACGCCGTCAAGAAGGGAAAGTGATTGCCCTCGGTGAGAGCAAGGATATCACAGTGAAAAAAAATGAATACGTTGTTTTCAAACGTTACGGTTCAAGCGAGGAAATTGAAATAGGAAATAAAACCTATATCTTGGTGAATACCAAAGATATTCTTGCAGTGATTGAATAGAAGCTAGGGCTCGACTGCAAGTCCGGCATTTTTCCAGGCTGGGAGGCCGCCCGACAGGACGCGAATACCAAAATATTGAAGGTCAAAAAGGCGGACGCCTCCTTGAAAACTGGAGAGGTCGTCGCTTCCATAAACTACGAGAGATTTGCCGGTGGGAATTTCACCGCGTCTTTTCTCGAGAGTAGTAAGGGGAAAATTGTGCGCACCAGGAATATGGCTTTTCCCAAAATCAGGGGCCGATTGCACATCCACGAGAAAAAGGTTGGGAAGAGTGGAGCGCAATCCATCGAGCTCTTTGGGATTGACAAAAGTCACCTTGGTCTGATCCAGATAGGAATTGGGATCTCCTTCTGAAATGATTGCTCCCCCCACCTCTCGCCATGCTTCGAGACCGCCATCGAGGATGGCATAGTCTATCTTTTTCTTCGTAAAAATATCGTTTATAGCTTGGAGGTCGCTGGTCTCACTCGAGGGATTGAGGACGAGCACCGGGACACTCCCATTTTGAGGGGTATACTCGTTCAGGGAATCGAGCGTATGCCATTCGGCGTCGACGATATGTTCACTTTTATAAAGACTCGTATTCCGAAGATCGAGAAAGACAATTTTCTCACCTTTTGCGAGGCGATCTTTCACTTCACTTGCTTTCCAAAAATGAAGTGAACGAATGTCGAGCGCCTCTGTCTCGGCCTCCGAGGGAGCGGAAGAATCCGATATCCACAGAAAGCGTCCGATTGAATATCCAATAACCACAAAAAGAAGAATCGCGGTGACAAGGAGGGCGCGCCCCTCACGCTGACTTTTTTGAGGCGAGACCATAGCCACGAGGTTAGAGAAGAGTACTCCCGACAAAATCTGGATTGCCGCGAATGAAATCTTGTGCAGAAAGAGGATCTTTGCCTTCAGCCTGAATCGTTTCCAGGAAAATAATTCCGGCCGCTGTTTTGACCCCCACTTTTTCACCCACTTCAGAGACACTTCCGAGCGGAGCATCATTTTCGGGACTCAAGCGTTGGAGACCAATGGAGAGGAGCTTGAGCCGAATGAGATCCTCTCCCTTTTTCCAAAAAGTAAAAATACCCGGCCAGGGGGTGAGGCCTCGATAGCGATTGTAAATTTCCTCGGCTGTCGTGCTCCAGAAAATTTGTCCATCTTCCCGTTCAATGAGCTGGCAGAGGGTTACCCCTTCAGTGCTTTGCGGTACTGCTTTTATTTTCTTTTCTATCCACTGTGGAAGTGTTTCTTTTAGTGCCTCCGCCGCGATCATGGAGAGACGCTCCGAAAGACCGAGTGCGGTTTCATCTGGCAAGATATCGAGTTTTCTTTGGGAAATGATGGCTCCCGTGTCCATCCCTTCGTCCATTTGCATGAGGGTAATTCCTGTCACACTGTCACCCGCGATGAGAGCGTTTTGGATAGGGGAGGCGCCCCGCCATCGAGGGAGAAGAGAGGCGTGAACATTGAGACAGCCGAGCCGGGGAAGATCGAGAATATTTTTAGGGAGAATTTTCCCATACGCAGCCACCAGGATAAGCTCGGGCTTCCATGAAGCGATTGTGTGAAAAGCGGCTTCATCCAATTTTTCTGGTTGAAGAAGAGGGAGGTTAAAGGCGGTGGCCATCGTTTTTACCGGCGGGGAAGTAAGCGTTTGTTTTCGCCCGATTGGCCGATCGGGCTGGGTGACCACACCGACGATATGAAACTGGGCGTCCAGGAGGTCCTTGAGAAGAGTGGCCGCAAAGTCCGGCGTTCCCATGAACACAATCGGCACTTTTTTTGCGTCTTCGTTATCGAACATAGGTTTTTTGTTGCTCAAAACGATTCACAATAAGAATGCCATCGAGGTGATCTTGTTCGTGCTGAAGACAGATAGCGAGAAGCCCCCGAGCGCGCTCTTTCCGTTCTTTCCCCTTCTCGTCAGTATAGCGAATGGTGATACTCTCGGAACGTTCGATGGAGTAAAACTTTCCGGGAAGACTGAGACAGCCTTCCTCAAAAAATACTTTTTCTTTGGAAAAACTGGTGATTTTTGGGTTGATAAAATATTTTACAAAACCATCGATTTCTGTCACCGCAATGCGCAAGGAAACATTGATCTGCGGGGCGGCCAAACCAATCCCTTCGGCGGCGCGCATGGCCGTGACCATTTCCGGAAGGAGTTGTTGGATTTCGGGCGCGAGAGGATCTTTGACACGCAGGGCTCGTTCACGCAGAATTTTAGTTTGGGCACCAGTAACAATCGGAAGCATAGTTAGTGGAGAGTGAGGGGGTCTTTGTCGTAATGAGCGATTGAAGAAAATTGACCAAGCAGCGAGAGAAGGTTTTTGGGAAGAGGGAGCGCATGCGGGAGACGCAGAAAAAGCTGATAGTGTTTTTTGCGGGTTTCCGTAAGTGGGAGATGCGGAGCTACGACAGAAAAGGGAAGCTTTTCTTTTTGAATGAGAGCCCACAGAGCTTTTTCAATCGTCTTGGCGTGAGCCAGTGAGAGGGCGCTTGTGGCCCCCAAGCTTTCAATCTTGAGGAAGCGAGTAGCGGGCGGATACCCGAGAGCTTCTCGATCGCGGAGGAGTCTTTCGCTTATTTTTTCAAAAGAGTTTCCTCTGAGAGTTCGGAAGAATTCTTTTTCAGGATCAAATGTTTGAAATATTACTTCACGCCCCGCCAACAAGCGCGCTCGAAAAGCTGATTGAGTCAATTTTTCTTCAGCTCGATAATCGGGAAAGAGAAGTTCACGATCCGCCTCAATCATAGCAATGAGGCTTATTTCAGGCAAGTTTGGCATTTTGAGAAAGGAATTTATACCAATGAGAACATCAAATTTTCCCTGCCGGACTAGAGTGGCCATACGGGCGAGCTCTTTCCTCGGGCGGAGGGCCCGACGATCAAGGCGGAGAATTGTCGCTTTCGGGAAGAGGGTCTCTACTTCCTTTTCTATTTTTTCCGTTCCGATGCCAAAGCTCTTGAACACCATGTGGCCACAGGCCTGGCATTTGGGGAAAACATCCGTTGTATAACCACACTGAAGACAGGAAAAATGACCAGCTCGCTTCCCGACGAGCGCATGACCGGAACGGGGACAACGCATGACAGTCCGACACTTCGCGCACAGCGAAACAGTGGTGAATCCGGGCTGTGATCCAATAAGAAAAATTTTTTCTTGGCGGAGAAAGGTCGCCCTCATTTTTTCTTCCAAAACAGACGAAAAAATACGATACTTCTTTTTCTCCAAACGCATGTTCACGAGTGTGAGAGGGGAAAGGGAAGGTGGGGCCGTGAGAGAGAAGGGACGCACGGTTTTTTCTCGAAGGGATTGGAAGATCGAAAGACTGGGAGTGGAAGAAAGAAAAACGAGAGAGGCATGATGAAGAGAAGCGAGTTCGGACGCGGTCTCGCGCACCCGATAGCGAGGGCTCATTTCCCATTGTTTGTAGCTTGTTTCGTCTTCTTCATCACTCACGAGGATAGTCGAAAGTTTCGCGAAGGGGGCAAAAAGGGCCTGGCGTGTCCCTATGACGAGAAGAGGCGTCGTGACGCGTGTCTTTTCCCAAGTGAAAGCGATCTCACTCTTTTTCATTTGGCTATGGATGAGAGCTATTTCTTCGAGAGGAAATTCTTGCTCGAGCTCTTGTTTCCACCACTCTGCCAAGAAGAGTTCGGGTACGAGGAAAAGAACCTGCCCACCCCGCTCCCTCTCTTCTTTGAGGAGGTGTGAGAGAAAGAGACGAAAAGAAGAGAAGGGCGATGAATGGAGAAAAGCGGGTTTTGAAGAAAACTTTGCAAGGGAACGAATAATTTTTTGTTCCGACACGGGAAGGGGAGGGAGAAACGGGGCCTTCCAGGGGAGAGAAGAAACCGCCTTCTTTTTCTGAGGCGGAAGAACGAGAAAGTGTTTGAGAGTGTTTCCGAGTGGGGCAAAAAAAGCCTCGCTCATCCAACGAGCCAAAAGAAGTTGTTTTTCGTTGAGGAGTTTCGGATACTCAATTTTTTCTACAAACTTCATCCAGTGTGGGATGGGAGAGGGGAGAGCGGCACTTTCCCATACGACACCGCGCACTTTTCTTCCACTAAAAGGGAGAGAAACAAGAGAACCAGAAGGAATTTTTTCTGATGAAACATAGCTAAAAAAAGGAGAGCGATTCTGCGGAAGAACCGTGAGGGGGGCGACATCAACGCGAAAGAAAGCTTTCTTTTTCATACCTCTATTCTATATGAGAATGAACCGGGCTTTAAGGGTTTCAGTTCTTGCCTAATTGTGATTTTTCGGCTAGAATAAGGGGAAATTATGCCCTCCCGTCGCCTTTTTATTGGCTTTCCACTCTCTTCTCCTCTCACGAAACGCCTGAGCTCTCTCCGGCGAGGATGGGAAGCCTACCCTCTTTTTCTCGTGCCCGACACAAATCTGCATGTGACTCTCCTTTTTCTCGGCTTCGTCCCTGAGGAAGAAATTTTTTCTTTGTGTGAAAATCTCGAAAAAACCACAAGTCTTTTGCCTTCCGCCGAACTGCGCTTCGAAAGGATTGATTTTTTTCCTACAGACAGTGAACCACACAGCGTGGCACTCCTCGGTGCTCCCTCCGAATCCCTTCTCCGTATGAGAAACGGAATCGAGAAAACTTTGGGATATCTCAATCCTCCTCACAAATCATTTCGTCCCCATGTTACTCTGGCCCGCCTGAAGCGCCGTCTTTGGAAAGATCTCCTGCCCCAACCCACTCTCACCCAAACTATTTCCTTGGTCGAAGCGGCCAGTAGCCTTTCTCTTTTCGAGGTACTCGTTCTCCACGGAAAGCGACGCTATGAAGTCGTAGCTGAATTTCCCTTAGCTGGTTAAATATGCGTATTTTCGGTATTCCCATTGATAATCTTTCGCAGAGAGAAGTTCTCTGGTATATTCATCGGGCTATGGAGAGTCCGGGCTATCATCGCATTGCGACGGTCAATCCCGAGTTTCTTCTCTTAGCTCGAAAAGATAAGAAATTGAAACAGGCTCTTCTCTCGGCCGATCTCCGGCTCGCGGATGGAGTGGGAATCACCTGGGCTTTTGCCCTTCAAGGCGAAAATCTCAAAGCGCGTCTTCCGGGAGCGGATCTCCTCGATGCAATCGTGCGGCTCGCTGTTACTCATAACTACCGAGTGTATTGTGCGGTGCGTGAGGGAGGGCTCAGCAGCTGGAATGATGTTCGGCTGGCGCTTCAGAAGAAATATCCAGCCCTTGAGGTTTCAGGCAAGGATTTTGATCCCCACAGTCTTTCGACCTATGAACCGCGGGCCATCTCCGCCGAAATTCTTTTGTGTAATTTTGGTGCCCCCGCTCAAGAGCTCTTTCTCGCCCAGTATGCGGATGTCGGCACTTCCCTCCGCCTGGCTATCGGGGTAGGGGGGTCGTTTGACTATCTCACCCAGAAAATCCGCCGCGCCCCCAAAACGTGGCAGAAAATGGGCCTCGAGTGGCTCTGGCGGCTCAAAGAACAGCCTCAGCGCCTTCCCCGCACTTTCCTTTCAGTCTGTGTTTTCCCAATTCGCCTTCTTTTCGGTAAAATAGAGCCATGAAGACCGACCAAAAAGTTCGGGTTCGTTTTGCGCCTTCGCCCACCGGTTTTCAACATATCGGAGGCTTGCGCACCGCCCTCTATAATTATCTTTTTGCTGCCAAAAGAAAAGGTGTTTTTATTTTGCGTATCGAGGACACGGATCAAAAAAGATATGTGGAAGGAGCGGTGGAAAATACCATTGATTTCCACCAGCGATTTGGTCTTACGTACAAGGAGGGGCCAGTCCGACTCCAAGAAAAAGGGGAAGCCGAAGGATCTCTCTCAACCCGATATCATGGCGTTTTTGAAATAGGTCCGTTTGGGCCCTATATACAATCGGAACGGTTGGAATTATACAAAAAGCATGCCGAACAACTTGTTCAAGATGGAAAGGCCTACTATTGTTTTTGCACCGAGGAACGCTTGACTGAATTACGCCAAAAACAAATTGAAAGAAAAGAAGCTGCTCGCTATGATCGGCGCTGTGCCACGCTCACGGCTCATGAGTCAAACAAACGCCGTGCCGCAGGAGAGGCGGCAGTAATTCGATTTCGGGTTCCGGATGGGCGCGGATTGGTAGAGTGTCAGGACCTTATTCACGGTGCAGTGAGTTTTGAATCGTCTCTTCTCGATGATTTTGTTCTCCTCAAATCAGATGGTTTTCCGACGTATCACCTGGCAGTGGTAGTGGACGACCACCTCATGGAAATCTCACATATTTTTAGAACAGTCGAGTGGCTTCCCAGTCTTCCCAAACACGTGCTCGTGTATGAGGCCTTTGGCTGGCCTATGCCTCCCATCGCCCATCTCCCGACTATTCTTGGGAGCGATGGTAAGAAGAAGCTTTCCAAGCGCGATGGCGATGTGAGTGTTGAATATTTTGAGAGTGCCGGTTATTTACGCGAAGCGCTCCTTAACTTTGTTGCCCTCCTCGGTTGGAATCCTGGAAAGGGGAGTACGCAAGAAATTTTTTCTTTGGAAGAACTCATCGAGCAATTTGATTTAGCCAATGTACATCGTGCCGGCGCCGTCTTTGATCGGAAGAAACTCGATTGGATGAATCATCAGTATATTGCGAAAAAAAATATTCAAGAACTTTTGACTCTGGTTCGGCAAGGGAATTTCCTGGAAAGAGAGGATTTCTACACAACCGCTTCTCCAGAATATAAAACCGATGCGTATCTCCTCCGAGTTCTCACGATTGAACAAGAGCGCCTCAATCGCCTTTCCGACGTGGGTGCCGAAAATCATTTCTTCTTTACCGATGAATTTTCTTATCCGAGCTCGCTTCTTCACTGGAAGAAAAACACGCCCGATGAAACCAAAAAAGCGCTTGAGAACGCCAAAACAATTCTTCAGGGGATAGAACAAGCTTCCTGGACTCGTGAATATCTCGCCGAAACGCTTCTCGCGGCGGCAGGGGAGAAGAAGGGTGATCTCTTGTGGCCACTCCGGGTGGCTCTCACTGGAAAGGAGAAATCACCGTCTCCCATGGAGGTGGCGTGGGTGATTGGCCCCGCCAAAACCAACGCGCGCATCGAAAAAGCCCTCCTTCTTTTAGAAGAAACATCCACATGAGAGAAAATATGCTCCCCCTCAAAAAACAAACACTCTTTCTTATTTTCCTCCTTGCAGTCATCTTTCTCGGGACGCACCCATCGTTTCTTCAGGCGGCTTCTTCAGATGACTTGAATGATCAGCTCGACGATATCAAAGCCAAGATAAAAGCCTATCAAAATATTATCGATCTCAAAGAACGCCAGGGGACAGCTCTCACCACCGAGTTGGCTCGGCTCGAGGCTCAGGCGGCGACCCTGGAGAAACAAATTCAGTCCAATCAAGAAACCCTCTCGGGTCTCGAACATGACGTGACTGTTTTGGATGGCCGCATTCGCGAAAAAGGCGCGATCATCGAATCGCAGAAAAAAATTCTCAAAGAGCTCTTACAAAATGATTATGTAGAACAATCGGCGCTCCCCACCGAGATTGATTTGGTGGCTCGTTCATCGACCCTCTCACTCTTTCAGTCGAGCGAATGGCTTTCACAGACGGGTGATCGGGTGCGAGAGCTCCTCAAATCGGTTCAGGATCTCCAAAAAAGTTTGGTCGAAGAGCGAGCTACGGTAGAAAAGAAACGCTCCGACGCCGATACCATCCGCATTCAGCTGGCTGGCCAAAAAGATTATCTTGAGAGCACCCAGACGGCCAAATCAACCCTCCTCGCCAAAACCCAGAGTGACCAGGCCAAATACAATGCTCTCGTGGACGATCTCGAAGCCCAGCGCGGAGAAATTGAGAGTGAAATTGAATCCATTGAATCAGGCAAAGTCGGTAGCCTCGACCTCAAAGACATTCCTAGCTTCAAACACGGGCGCCTTCAATACCCCTTGAAAAATATAGTGATTACCCAAGGCTACGGGAATACTAGCTTTGCCAAAAAATCTGGCTTCTATGGAAAGGTAGCCTTTCACAATGGGCTTGATTTCGGGGCTTCCACTGGGACCACCATCATGGCCGCGGCGGATGGCAAAGTGATCGGGGTGGGAAATAATGGGAAATACGCGTATGGAAAATGGGTAGCCATTGATCATGGGAATGGCCTTGTCACGCTCTATGGTCATATGAGCAAGCAAAGTGTCAAAAAGGGTGAGACTGTCGATGCTGGCGATAAAATCGGCGAAGTCGGGAGCACTGGCAATGCCACCGGTCCCCATCTTCATTTCAGTGTATTTTCTGAAAAATCATTCGATATTGTGCCATCCAAGAGCATTCCAAGTGTTAAGGACATCCCGGTCGGTGCCACAGTCAATCCAAAAGTGTATCTTCCTTAGAGTATGCAACAGTCGACTAAGCTTTCGAAAAAATATCCCTTTGCTCTCGTGCGGTTTGCCGACGAAATTGTCGCCGAAGTTGCTTTCCCTGCGCGTCAGACGGGGAGAGTACTCATTCTCTGTTCTGGAGCTCCCACATCACCATTCAAGCCCAAGGCTCTTACATTTTGGGCCCAGCATGGGTATGTGACCATTCTTCCACGTTATCGAGGCACATGGGAGAGCCTCGGCCATTTCCTCGCTCGTTCTCCCCATGAGGATATTCTGGATATTATTCACGCTATTGAATCCGAGAAAAAAATTCTCTCTCTCCGGGAAAATACATGGAAAAAAATTACTGTAAAAAAAATTTTTCTGCTGGGCGGCTCCTTTGGTGGACCGGCCGTGCTTCTGGCTTCACGCCATCCCAGAGTAGTCCGAGCGGTCGCCCTCGCACCAGTAATTGATTGGCGGGTTTCAGGACCAGATGAGCCATTCAGTGCCTATAAGTGGCTCAGTCAGACCGCCTATGGTGGCGCCTATCGCGCCAGTGAGAAAAATTGGGAGAAACTAGAACGAGGATCATTTTATAGCCCCCTTCATGAATCCTCCACTATCAATGGGAAAAAAATTCTTATTCTCCATGCCCGAGACGATAGAAACGTTCCCTTTGAAACGAGTGAACATTGGGCGAAACTTGTTCAGGCGAGACTCATTCCGTTCAAAACAGGCGGCCATTTTGGTCTCACGAAAATGATACAAAAGCGGTATTGGAAACATATCGAACCGTTTCTCAAAGGAAAATAAGTTATCTTTTTAAATTTGTACGACTCCCCTGGTTCAAAGTTCAAAAAATGGGGGAGCCTGATTTTTCACAAAATATCTGGTCAATTTTTCGGAAGATTCTCTTCATGAGCATCATTATGCTAGAGAAGGGGTGAACGAGAGGGAGGGCGAGGGAAATGAAAAGGACTCGCTTTAAGAAGGAGCAAGCACAGATAGTTTACTCAAGGAATGAAGAAAAAGGCTTGTCGAATCTCTCTGTATATAATGTCGTATAAGTTACATAAGGCGACGTATAATATACCGGAAAAGGCTTGGCTAAAGCCTCTCCCCGATCTGCTAAAATAAGAGGAACACCCCAATTTTCATTTCCCCATTATTTCTATGCGATTATCGTATTCGAGTCTCGACACCTATCAGAATTGTGCCCTCAAGTACAAGTTCCGTGAAATCGATAAACTCCCCGAGCCCAAAAGCAAGGAGGCTGTTTTTGGGACGCTCATTCATGGCACGCTCAAATTTATCCATGATCCCTCCCTCCTTCCCCCTACCATCGAAGAGGTGCTCGATTATTTTGGGAAACATTGGAATGAAGATGTATGGGAAACGCCACTCGAGGAGCGCGCCGCTTTTGCACAGGGGGTGGAGATGATACAGAAATATTACGCGGCCAATAATCCAAAAGATTTCACTATTGTCGATCTGGAGAGTCGCTTTGCTCTTGAAATTGGCGATGAGAAGCGCGGGATGCATACCCTCTCTGGGATCATTGATCGCATCGATAAGACAGCCGATGGATACGAAATTATAGATTATAAGACAAGCAAGAAGCTCCCATCCCAAGAAAAAGTAGATCATGATCTCCAACTCTCCATTTACCTCAAAGCATTTCTGCATCGCTATCCAAAAGAAAAAGCCCATCTTGAGAAGATTACGGTCAGTTTGTATTACGTGAAACATGGAGTGAAGCTCTCGTCGACGCGCACCCAGGAACAACTGGATAATTTGGACGAGACCTTTCTTTCGGTGATTGCCGATATCGAAGCGGCTAAATTTGAGCCCACCCTCTCACCGCTTTGTGATTGGTGTGGCTATCAGAGGATTTGCCCCCTGTGGAAGCACAAATTCAAAGATGAGCGGAAGGTAGACACGGCGGAGGTAGAAGGGGCCATCAAGGATTTTCTCGAAGTACGAGCCCATATGGCCGGGGAGAAACTCCGTTTGGCCAAACTCCAATCACTTATTCTCAGGTATATGGAAGAAGAAGGAGTCGATCGGGTTTTTGGTGAAGCTGGCATTATTGGAAAAAGCCTCCGAAAAACATATGGTTATGATGAGGAGAAATTACGCGCTCTCCTCGAGCCACTCGACAAATGGGAAGACGTGCTCAAGGTAGACGGGGTAGCGCTCCGAAATATTCTGGCGATTCTCCCGCCGAGTACGCGTGAGGCGGTAGAAAAAACAAAGACGCTCGAAAAAGAGAGCGTCAGTTTGTCGGTCAAGAAGACCAAATACGAAGATTCCGAATACGATCCAGGGGAGTGAGCCTCCCCTTTTCTCTAGGCCCGTGTTTTGCGACGGGCGGTTTTCTTGGGAGCTGTGGCTACTTTTTCAGCCGCTTTCTTTACTTTGGTAACGGCGCCTTTGGAGGTCATTTCAATTTCCTTCTTGATATGCTGCCAATTTTTCTTGAGTTCAGCCGCGGCTTTGGCCACATCTTTGGCATCCATAGATTTCATTTTTGAGTATGTTCGAGCTGCTTCACTCACAATCATGCTGATGGCTTTCTCATCGAGCTTTTTGACCTGTTTCGCGCGCATAAGTACATCCTTTTTGAGATCTGACGCCCATTTCACTGCTTTTTTTCGATGAGTCGCAGCCTTCTTCGTCCCAAAAAAGTAATATCCAGCCGCCGCGGCCGCGACAGTCGCTACTCCAGCTCCGGCCAATGCCATTTTCTTTCCCGTACTCATCCCTTTTTTCCCTGCCATATATTTGACATTACTTTTTAGGTTTACAGTATAGCACAAAATAGACTTATCGTGTAGGAACGTCATCCCATATTGAAAATACTCCACCTTGCAAAGTTTTTCTTATATATAATAAGAACAAGAGATATGTTAATCGTTATAAGATAAAGCGGAAAAGCATACTCAGAAAAGGTCCAATTTTTTATGACGAAGAGGCTTGTTATAACACTTACTGCCGCAGCTGAATAAGCAAGCACAGTCTCCGTTTCTGGGTATTTCCAAGCCTTTACGACAGTGGGTATTGCAGCAAAGAAATCACTCAATATTGCAAAAATAATAGCTATCTCTAGGTTTCCTGTGATACCCCAAAGGATAAGGAAAGAAGTCCCCCACACATTGATGAGCACCCCGATAAAAACTAGAAATTCAAGCATAGTTATTTTTGGCTGAACTTGAGGGGTGAAGGTAGAACTATTATTTCACCAGGATAGATTTTGCTTGTCTAGGCGAAGTGAGCTTTATGATTTTTTCTTGCTCTTTTAATTCGGATAGAAATCGATTTAGAGAAGTTGCCTCACCTTTTGTCCAAACGAGCTTCATAAACTTCCAATCAAATTTTTCCGGACTGCCTTCTAATTCGGGACGAGGATTCTTTCTGTGCTTTAACCATCGTTTCAAATAGCGGATCGTAGCGGTTAGTGCAGGATAATCCAGATAAATGATTGTATCTGCGCGTTCGAAAACAAAAGCGCGTGCTTTTGTACTAATATACCCTTCTATAATCCACTCATTTTTACTACTTATCTCTTCTAATTTTTTTACTGTTTCTTCGTCTCCAATATACTCCCACCCAGGATTCCACATTATAGAATCCATGAGGAAAAGAGGAAGCTTTATTTTTTCTGAAAGCTTTCTTGCAAATGTTGATTTTCCGGAAGCGCTGACTCCTACTATAACAATCTTTTTTCCAAAGTTTTGCATATATCGTGGCTGGGGAGGCAGGGATCTCACTACTCGCTCATTTATTCGCTGCGTTCTCTAGGGTTTCCGCCCTCGAGCCCTCGTTTCACTCGGTCACCCCACGCGGGCAAACAAATGTTTTCCCGACCCCTTTCTTGTTCGATCCTACCCTACACCAACGATAAAATCAAAACCGCATCCATGAGATGGATAAGGTTTTGCTTATGCTGGGGAGGCAGGGATCGAACCTGCGAATGCCGCGTCCAGAGCGCGGTGCCTTACCACTTGGCTACTCCCCACAAAAAAACACTCCCGCATCCTAGCGAAAAAGGGACGGGGTGGCAACTCCCCTCTTCTAGACCTTGAGATATCGACGAATAGCGATAAAGCTGGAGAGAACCCCGAGGAGAATACCGAGGGCGACGAGTCCAATGCTCATGAGAGGGAGTTCCTCGAGAAAAAGATGGAAGAGGCTCCCCTGGGGAAGAGCGCGGGTCAAGGATGAGAGAGAATAGGCGGCGATCCCCACCGCTATGAGAGCCAGGAGAGAAGCAAAGAGGCCATAGAGAAGTCCTTCAAAAACAAAGGGCATACGGACATAGAGATTGGAAGCTCCGACGAGGCGCATAATCTCAAATTCCTGGCGATGAGAATAGATAGTGATACGCACGGTGTTAAAAGTGATGAGAATGGCGATAAGGGCAAAGGCTAAACCGAGAATGAGACCGAGTTTTCTCGCGATACTCGCCAGACGATTGAGCCGAGCAAAAGCGTCTTTGTTCTTTTCATAATTGATCGAACTGATATCATTTTGATACTGCGAATTTTTGAGAATGCTCGCAATTTTTTCATAATCTCCCTGATCTCTTGCATGGATATCCAGTGAAGCGAGGAGCGGGTTTTCGCCGAGAACATCCACCGCTTCCTGGATAGAAGGGTTGTCTTTGCTCTGGGCGAGGAAGGAGTCGAGGGCTTGTGTACGCGACGTGTATTTGATCCCGTCTATTTCTCGAAAATGAGAGAGATCATCCCGCATGGCGAGAATCCGATCCTCGGGGATGTCGGGGTTAAAAGAAACCGTCAGGCTAATATTTTTCTCGAGACTGCGAACGAGCTCACTCGTGCCCCGCGATATGAGATAGGCCATCCCGAGGATGAAAAGCGAGAGCGAAAGAATGGAAATAGTGGCAAAGGAGAGCCAACCATTGCGACGAAAGTTTTGGAGTCCCTCACGAAAGGTGCGCCACAATTTGAGAGATTTTTTTTGCATACTACGATTTCAAAATATACTTGCTCCGACTCTGATCATGAGTGACGCGACCATGCGAAAGGGTGACCACTCGCCGATTGAGCGTATCCACGATATCTTTTTTGTGCGTGGCCACGATGATCGTCGTTCCGTATGAATTAATCTCAAGGAGCAGATCAAAAATTTCTTGAGCAGCGACGGGGTCAAGATTTCCGGTGGGTTCATCCGCGCAGATAATCTTGGGGTGATGAATAAGGGCGCGGGCGACCGCCACGCGTTGCTGCTCTCCGCCAGAGAGTTCGCGGGGAAATTTGTGGAGCTTATCTCCGAGGCCGACAATCTCGAGGATTTCCGTCACCTCTTCTTTGATTTCGGCTGCCTCACGACCATCCACTTCGAGCGCATAGGCCACATTTTCAAAAGCCGTTTTTTGGGGAAGGAGTTTGAAATCTTGAAAAATTGACCCGATATTGCGCCGATAATACGGAAGATGTTTGCGATTGATATCCTTCACGATCCGGCCATTAAAATAGACTGTCCCCTCGCTCGGGTGCTCCTCCGCGTAAATGAGTTTCAAGAGCGTGGATTTGCCGGCGCCGCTTATCCCGACCAAAGAAATGAATTCGCCGGGGGCAATACTCAAGTTAACCTCCGAGAGAGCCGCGATGTTTCCGGGATAGATTTTTGAGACATTTTCAAACAGCACTATGGGTGTCGAATCTTCTTTTTTTTGCATATTGTGGTCCAGCTACCCCCTACTCCGGTATTCTAGCGCACCCTGAATAAAGTTGTCCAAATCTCCCTCTAAGACTTTTTGAGCGGCCGTCGTTTCAATCCCGGTTCGATGGTCTTTGACAAGCGTATAGGGATGGAGGGTGTAGGTACGAATTTGATGGCCAAAAGCAGTCGGTTTCACTTTTCCCCGGAGTCGCGCTTCCTCTCTCTCTTTTTCTTCAAGGGCGTGTTGGAGGAGTTTGCCGCGCAGGATTTTCATAGCTTGCTCACGGTTTTGGAGCTGGGAACGCTCACTCTGGACGGACACAACTGTATTCGTCGGGAGATGCGTAATGCGAATGGCGCTCTCTGTTTTATTCACATGCTGGCCCCCAGCACCGGATGCGCGAAAGGTATCGACGCGGAGATCTTCGGGTCGAATTATGATGGATTTCACCTCATCCGTGACCGGGAGCACTTCGACGGAGGCAAAAGATGTCTGGCGCAGATGATCCGCGTTAAAAGGAGATAGTCGAATCAAGCGATGCACTCCGGCCTCACCTCGGAGAAAGCCATACGCATAACGGCCACTCATTTCGACAGTGACACTTTTCAACCCGGCTTCTCCCCCTCGACTCTCATCGAGAACCGATGTTTTGAAAGAATGTTGTTCGGCGTACCGTATATACATGCGGAGGAGCATCTCGGCCCAGTCTTGCGCATCGGTTCCGCCCGCTCCGCTTCGTATAGTGAGGAGGGCATCGCGCTCATCATATTCTCCGGAAAGAAAGGTGTGTGTTTCCCATTCTTTCATCTTTTTCTCAATACCCCCCATTTCTTTTTCAAGCTCTCTTTCTTCTTCGCTCCCCAGATTGGTCATGGCGACAAGATGGGAAAGGTCCAAGAGGTTTTTCTCGAGATCAAAAAAATGAACCCGCTCATCTTTCAAGCTGGAAAGTTCCTGGAGGAGTTTGCCTGCCTTTTCGGAATCATTCCAGAGATCGGGCGCCTTCGCGCTTTCTTCGAGCGTCGCGATGCGTTTTTCTTTGGCTGTCCAGTCAAAGAGAGTCTCGCAGGCGTTTCATACGCGCCTCGAGATCGGCCACTTGTTTTCTCAGTTCTTCCATAGGCCTATTCTAGCATTCCTTGCATATTTACCACCTTCTGATACGATAGAGGGCGTTTCAACATAGAAAAAAGCCACCTTAGCTCAGTTGGTAGAGCGGCGCATTCGTAACGCGCAGGTCCGCGGTTCAATCCCGCGAGGTGGCTCCCATATCACTTGGAGAGTTCCTGATCGATGAGTTTCTTGAGATCGTCTTCGGTAGCCGCGCCGAGGATGAATTCATTGTTCACAAAGGTTGCGGGAGCGGCCGAGAGGTTGTAATCCTGGGCCAACTGGAGATCAGCCTGGACTTTTCCGCCGTATTTGTTGCTATCCACACAGGTAGCAAAATCCCGGCCATTCATCCCCTTGATGGTCCAGGCATAGTTCTTGAATTTCTGCGTGCCGGTACTTGCACCCCAATCGGCTTGGCGGGCATATAGGACATCGCCATATTCGATGAATCTTCCTTGGTCATTGGCACAGGCGGCGGCGAGAGCGGCGTTTTCAGCTTGGGCGTGATTGGGAAGCGGAAAGTTTTTGAATATGAGCTGTACCTGATCGGGGTAATCAGCCAATATTTTCTTCACGGTTACCATATAATCTTTGCAGTACTGGCATTGGAATTCGCTGAAGACCATGAGCTTCACCTTGGCATCGGGATTGCCGATTTTCACATCGTCATCAGAGTTCCCGGGCGCGGCGATATATTTGCCGACAGGGAGACCGATTTTGTTCATGTCGAAGACGAGCTCATTTGATTTTTCAGTAAAGAGGGTCTCGGCTTGTTTGTAGAAATCCGTGTCTTTGACCTTTTCATCAAAGACAAAACTGGGAAGTGTCCGGAGATCATGCGTCGCGATGAGCTTCTTCCCTTCATCCGAGCTCGCCTCCACTTTCTCCACGTCCACGGTGGGGAGAATACGCCGGAGCCACGTGAGCGCCTCGTCCGGGTTACAGTTTTCGCAGGTAGAGTCACTCACTACTTTGAGAGAGACCTTGGGTACGGTAAAGGCGACCCATGTTTTTCCTCCAGCCTCGAGAAGATTGTGTTCGCGCACTGCTTTTCCAGCAAATCCCGCACCGGTGAAAAGTTGGGCGACATCGATGAAGAGACTCCCCACAATGAGACCAGCGGCCAGAATAAGAAGCGCGATGAGATTCTTTTCCCGAGCACTCCGATCAATCGATTCAAACAGAGGTGTTTCTTCCATACTTATTGATTAGGGATAAAAGATTCAGCGGGAGGAGTATTGTCTTCCTGGTTGGGCGGGACCGAAGCTTTCTCCAGCGCATCACGCTCTACCTGATTCAAATCATAGAGGCGCGCAGCCGGGAGGAGTGTGTAATCATCATGCCCGATGGTAATAGAATTCCAGGCGAGTGTTTTTAACCCGGCACCCGCGATCACGCCTACGAGAAAAATGAGAATCCAAAAGCGAGTGGGAATACCACCCTTAAGGACTGCTTTTCCGAGTTGCCAAAGCTTTTCTCCCTGGGTTCGAAGCTTCTCTTTCCCCTTTTCAATTGCCTGTGGCATTTCCATATGAAGAACCACTCTAGCATAGCCTCCCCCACCCTGCAAGAGAACACTTTCATCAAATAATATTAATTTTGTCAAGAGCTTCTTTTTATTGACCAAAGAGAGGCTCGATGATAGTTTCAAGCCACCGTACTTTTCATGAGGTGAAAATGAAAGCCATACCGAGACACGGAGTCAAGGTGGTTTCGGGTTTTCGAAAGACACCCTCTCTTGAAGACCCTGCTTTACCCGGCTACCTGATGGCCGAAGACTTCGTTTCCTTTCCCCTGGGAGAACTCAGCCCCACTGGTCTTTTCTGGTGTCGCTGGGAGAACCAGGATACCGAAGAAGACCCTGCGGGTGAGGATGTGGATTCTCAGAGCAAAGAGAGGACGCGCCTTGCCGTCATCACTGACGTGCTGGGGATGCTCTTCTTCCTGTACGCGCCCGATATGGGAAAGCCCTATCAATCGGTGTTTGTCTGGGGGCTTACCGTCAAGAAAAATATGAGGTCGATCGATGCGCGACTTCTCGAAGAACTCCATCGCGTTCTGGTGCGCAAGGAAAAGTCCCTCCGTCAGGATTTTCCAAATCGTTTTTTCGCGAGCGATATCATCCGCATCGAACCCCGGGGCACCAACGCCGCATCTATCAAGAAAGCCCTTCTCCATCTCAAATTGGCGCAAACGTATGTGGTCAGCAGGGGTTTGTGGCTTCGCCGGACGCGATGAATTCTCGCGTCCCGCTTTTTTATACACCCATGTCGTCGAGGAGGGCGTCCAATTTTTCTATACTTTGAGAACCGAGACCATCGGCGCGGCAGGAGGGATCGAGGAGTTTCTCACGAATCAATTCAACCGCGAGAAAGGGCGTCACATCGGTGACGAGATTGTCATTCAGGGAAAGATTGGGTCCCCGCTCACAGGCTCCGAGGCAATTGTCTTGTTTGAGGACGAGGGCCTCTTCGGAGGGAATTCCCTCTTTGAGATTTTTATAAATATCAAGCGCTCCTTTTTGAGTGCACTTTTCGCCGCAACAGACTTTGATGGTGGCCCGGGTGGGTATGGGTTGAGAAGATGATTCCATAGAAAATATCAAGCGAGCGTAATATAGGCTATTTGGGTTCCGATGGCAAGCGGCTGATCGCGGCGATAGGAAAAATATTTCTCGGGGAGTTCATAGGTGCACTCGTCCATTTCGGTGATGGAGACAATCCCCTCCTCCTCGAGCTGTTGTATGATAACCGTTTTTATATTCAAAAAAATGTGTCCGTCTCTTCGCACCACCGCCTCTGGATAATCTTGGAAATACCCGGCCCTTTCTTCTGAAACAGAATAATGTTCTCCACAAATCCCCGGGCCGATGATTATTTTTATATTTTTTTGTGTTACCCCTTCATCTCCCAGTTTCTTCAGCATGGAAGCAAGAATGTTCTGGGTCGCGCCTTTCCACCCAACATGAGCGAGACCGACCCAGCCGACCTGGCTCGCGTCAAAGAAAACAGGAAAGCAATCCGCTCCTCTCACCGTCAAAACAACACTGGGATCATTGGAGAGAAGTCCATCACACTTTTGGATAAGTCGTTCGGAATTTTTATCCCCCGCGACGATATTTTTCCCATGGACCTGATCGGCACTGATGACCACGCGATCACCCCAACTCTTCTTTTCAAAGAATTGCAACTGATTGGGAGATGGCATCTTCTCCCCTTCGTCGTTCTTGACGAGACTCATGGACCCGTCTTTTCGTGTAGAGATTCCGTAGTGCATAATCATATTCTAACAAAAACAAAGCCCGGCGTGTTTGATACTGCCGGGCAAAAAGGGGTCGCGTGGGAGCCGAGAACGATGGTTACGTCATTGCCGCCCTGTCGTAAAAGATCGCGTTGAGGCAAAGGAAGAGCTCCTTGGCTGTTATAAATCCATTGTATCGAGGCCTTGATGGCAACCCGTGTGCAGGCTCTCCATCGAAAAGAAGAGTCGGGTGAGCGCAATGCGCAGGATCACATCGCTCCAGTTTGGGCCGGGATTGAGATATGGCGTCCAGTTATGCCGCATGAAAGTGGACAGTGTGAAAAGCTCTTCCCGAATCTGGTCGCAACTGTGGGCTGACGCAGGGATCTCGAGACATTCGTCCCAGCGGAACGAGGCGAAGGCGGGAAAAATATTGCTCGGTGGCTCCCCCAGCCAGCCGAGGACCAGGCATTCCTTGCGCGGGCTCTTCTGCGTGGCCCAGGTGAGCTCTTCTTCGTTGATGAGTGGATAGCCCCGATCGGCTGGGATGACCACTCCGGCATACGGAGGCAGTGTGACGGTCTGATTCACTACCACGAGAGTTCTCTCGGGATAGTCGGGAAGCGGCGGAACGAACGATTGCATGGAATGAACCCCTCCATTTTTGCGATCTCAACGGGGCGTCGAGATACCACAGTCGGTCAAACAATAGCTTTTTCTCCTCCCGTTTGTCAATGAAAGCTTGACGACTAAGACATTTCAGCAGTATATTCACCGCAACCAAAGCAGAACCTTGCTTGGATCAAATCTCGTTCTTTCCTTAGGGCGCGCCCTCCATCGCGCCTTCCCCTAACTACGTGGGAGATTGGACAATGACTGAAACCCCGAAAGAAAGCCAGTCTGAACAAAGAAAGCTACGCGCCATGCAGCGGGCTAACCGGGCTCAGGAAGAGCTGAAAAAAATCGACCACACCGACCCGCTTCTTCTTCCTTGGGTTTATACCAAGGCGGGACTGGAGTTCCAGAAGAAAAGGGGTGGTTGGGTCGAGTTCTGCAAACAGTTCGCTTGCAAAACTCCTCAAGACAATCCCGAGCTCGCCGACATGTTCATGTGGAACAACTATGCCCGCGCCATGGAAAGGAGAATCGCCGAACTCTCGGCCACTCGCTGATCCACGCCAATCCCCCACTAACACCATGCATTGCGAGAACCCCAACACTGAACACTCTCAGCCGCGGGGTTTTTCGTTTTATAGATAAAAAAAGACCGCAAGGGTGTTACCGTACGGCTTTCAGTGTTTCGTGATTTTCTCTCCGGCGAGATAGGCGCTCACCTCTTCTCCCTGCAGGGGCAAAATAGTGCCCAGAGGGAGATTGCAATCGATGCCTATCGGCGTGTCCTTGCTGAGATGGCTCACTGCCCACGCGATGGCCTTGTCTGATTCGTCAATCATAGCCTGGATGCCCGGGAAATGTTTTCCCAAGTGGTGGAGAAGCGGCTCGAGAGCATCCGAATCTTTCTTGGCCGCCAGCAACAAGGCAGACGCATGATTGATCGAGGCTATGACGTCCGAGGTGTCCCCCGTCTCCTTGGCCCTTTGGATGGTGTCTCGCAAGAAGGCCACTCGCCTTCCCAGTTCCTCTTCCGTAACGGTCTCCCCGAGATCTTCGAGGATTCTTCGTACACATTTTGTCAGTGTCATTGCACCTCCCACAAGATTGTGAACGTTCTGACCATAGCAAAAAGCCACTCCCCTGGCAATCTTTAAAAATTTATAAATCTTGACCGAAGGAGCAAGGCGTGATTCAATATCACGTTAGTCAGTACCTTAACCGGAGTGCTCATCCGAGCATTCTGCCCGCTTCTTCTCCATGGAGACTGACATGCTTTTGGTACCTGCAAAGCTTCAACCGAACATCCTGGCCGACTTCCGCCTTCAAATGGATATCGAGCGCCAAGTCATACGCGCGCGGCAAAGAGAGATGGCAGCTCTCCTCCTCAGCGCTGTGCCCGAGCGGTTGCAGGCATTCATCCAAAACGAACGGGTCATCCACGATCTCGTCAAGTATGGGTTCGCCACCGTCAGCTATATCTCCGCGGATCCAGGGAAATACGTCGAACTCACCCTCGAGCAACTCGAAAGCCTCCTGGCGGAGCTCGGTCGCCAGGGCTGGAAAGACATCGTCAGGATCAAAATGACGAGGTTCGGAAAAGACGAGCCGCTTACGATAATCTTCCAGGCCGTCGTCTGACCTGGCAACGCAAACGAAAGGAGTCACCATGCCGCGCCAATACAGTCGCAAGAGACTCGCCGCGATACATCGCACGACGAGCTGGTTTGCCCATCAATTCGGCACTCTCCCGGGTTTGCCAATGATCGAGCTGCCCGTATCCGCCACCAAGCAGGGCATCACTGATCTTCCCGAGCCGTACCCGGCGATGTTCCGTTGCGTGGAAAATATCAGTTTCGTATTATGGGATGTCGATCTCTCCTACCGTCTGCAGGTTCGCGCCTTCATTGAGGCGGCGACCGAAGCACGGAGGATCAAGGCTCCCGAAACCAAAGAGTAGGGCCACGCATCAACGCATGCGACGACCCCAGACAATTGCTGTACTGGGGTTTTCGCTTTTTTAGACAACTTCTGGATCCCCTCTCTGACCCTTGATTTAATCCTGGATTAGTGCTATAATATTACGTTGGGCAATCCGTGCCCAGCCAGGATGAGACAGCTTGTCTCTCTTGCCCTTTGTCCCAACTAGGAGCCTCATGAAGCTCGATCGGAGTGGTTTGGTAGGGAAGCATGACAAGGCAACCGAAGCGGTCATCGCTGTGGCCAACGCCATCGTGAAGGCCGGCGGACAGTACTCCCTCGGTTTCATTTCGGCGGGAGGCCAGATCCGTTATTCGGGGAAGCGCATCAAGATCCTCGTTGACGGCGCGAGCGTCCTCCTCACCGTGGTGAGCAAGCTCGGTAAACAGGAAGTGCATGTTTACAAGATGAACGAAAGCTCCGTTCGGCAGACCCTCTCGGGCCTCACCGGTTACTCGATCACGTAGTACCAAACCCATAGGAGGCCAAACATGGCCGCAACCGAGACCCGCCGCACGCCGGCGCATTGGCTCGGCCGCCGCCCCCGGCGCCGCCGACCACCTAGAGATCCATCTTCGGATGGATCTTTTTTATAGGCAAGCTTGATTTTTTCGCCTATCAATGTTAGAACTTTGAGTTGCTCATGGGGAGCAACGAGGCCAAGAGTGTCGGCCTTTCGGTAACTTACCAATGGAGAGAGTCATGCAGATCATCAATCCGTATTTCGTGGGACGGGAGAGAGAGCGGCAACACCATCACCATCGTCGCAAGAAGAAAGCCCAGAGGAAAATGGTCAAGGAGGGATCCGTCCTGGAACCTATCCGCGGCCTTCACCCGCTCCGCTTTTCTTTCTACAACGATGGCTACACGGTGTTTTGGGTACTCCGCAATCCTTGGCCGGGAGAAGAACGTTTTCTTCGCCGCCTGGACTACGAGAATTTCCATGAGCTCCGCCCGCCCTTTCCGCCTGATAGTCAGGTGCAGTGCAGATATGTCGGGCCACCCCCCACGGGACCCACCGCTATCCCGCTACATATCTGGTGGAATGGGAGTTTCAGGAAAACGATCACCCTACGGCAAAACGAATGCCTCGCTGGCATCGAATTTCCGGACGGTATCCGGCTGTTCCGAAGCACCCGGTCGCCAGAGAGTTTTCTCTACACGACTGATTGATAGGTTTGGCAAAGATGGTAGAGGGAGAATCCTCTCTCAAATATTCGGCTCACTGAGCCACAGAATAACGACTTTTCGTCGAAAGGTATATTATATTTATCTTTCACTTATACGAGAGTCGTTTTTCGTTTCTACTTTACTACTTTCTTTACCCACTGGGCGTACGGGGCGTGGGATTCGACGGAGAATTTTTCGATGCAGGGAATGTCGTAACTGTGGAGATGTTTGATTTCTTTTTGCACTTTGCTCCAATTGGAGACTGTAGTTTTCATAAAGGTGGCGATCTCTTTCTCCTTCTCAATCTTCCCCTTACCGTCGGCTTTTACCGCCGAGTCAGGCCACCAGTATTCACTCTCAATCGGAAAATAATTCACACAGGCAATGAGTTTTTTCTGGAGGAGCTCCCCCGCCACCCGCCGCGCCTCTTTCATTGAGGGATGAGTGGAATAAATAACAATCAGTTTCATAAGTTTCTTGTTTTTATCCTTGGAAACCAATTGTCCCCGTCGGGGCCTCGGAGGGCTCTACTTTGCCGAACTGTGCTTCATATTTCCCGAGATTGTCGGCGAGAGCGGCCACAATGCGTTTCATATGGCTCGGGGAGACGATGACACGGCTATTGAGTGTCCCGGTTGGTGGAAAAATGTTGAGGAAGTCCATGACAAACTCTTCCTTGGTATGCATCACTTGCATCATATTCGAGTACTCCCCGCGTATCTTCTCATCACTTGCTTTGATCTGAATCTGTTGTGGTTTCTGGTCCATAGTACGTGTATAAAATTAGATCATTCTACAATCGTGCCACTTACTCTTTAAAAAAACGCTCAAAAGGGTCTTCCATACCTTTTTTCTTTAGATTTTCTTTATAAATTCGATAGGACTCCTCGGATAGAACGGTTGCGCTTTGTGGCGTTGAATGTATGGCAAAAACTTTAGCGCCTGACAAATCCCCGCTAGGTGAATATCCCAATTCCTTTTCAGATTCTTTATCCATTCGCTCTAGAATCTCCAGAAGTCGATCCTTGGAACTTTCTTTTTTGAGAATCTCTTGTTTTGCTTGGTCATGGTAAGATTTCGAAAAATCTTCAAAGAATTTAGTAACATGAATCAAAAATATTCCCCCTTCTTCAGCTAGGTGATGCTCTCTTTCACTTTCTGCCTTGAGTATTCCTACGCCTGGCTTGGAAAGATACAAATGCATAAGGCCATGCCTTAAAAGCCGAAGAAAAATATTCTTTATTTTTGCATCAGAATACTCTTCTGATTTGGCGAAAAGAAGATCCCAACCCAAGGGAAAATTCCTACTGGTTGAGGGTTCATGCTTTTTTGGATAGGGAATGTCAGAATACAAGGCGCCTAAAAGTTCAATGCCTGCAAGGAGCGCCATTAGCATTGGGTATCCGCACGCACCATTGCCATCTCTCAGTGGACCAAGCATGGACATGTTTTCTACATCGCAAAGCAAGTATCCATCTATATGCTTTTCAAGAAAATCTTTTACGAATCCTTCCATATAAGTTAGCGGGGCCCGAAGGCCCCGCGTTGTGATTACTGTTTCGGTTGTTCAGCGGCGGGTGTCTCACCTTCCGCAGGTTTGTCCTCCACTTCTGCCTCCTTGGGCGCTTCGGGAGCACCAGTCGCTCCTTCAGAGCCAGGAGCGGTCTGCGAGGCACCTGCGGCAGCCTGGGCATCAGAAGCGGCCTTGTAGAGTTTCTCCCCTATTTTTTGAGCGGCGGTGGAGAGTTCTTCGGTCGCTTTCCGGATCGCGTCGACGTCGGTGGACTCTTTCATAGCCTTGAGGGCCTCGAGTTTCTCCAAGACCGGTTTGCGCTCGTCATCGGTAATTTTATTCCCGGCATCTTTCAGGGCTTTCTCGGTATTGTAGGCGAGAGAGTCGGCCAAGTTTTTCACTTCGATAAGCTCTTTTTTCTTGCGGTCTTCTTCGGCATGGAGCTCGGCGTCTTTCTTCATCTTCTCAATTTCCTCTTTGGAAAGCCCGGTCGAGGACTCGATACGGATGGACTGGGTTTTGCCACTGGCTTTGTCTTTGGCCGTGACATTCAATATGCCTGAGGCATCAATATCAAAGGTTACCTCCACCTGCGGTACTCCCCGCGGTGCTGGTGGAATGCCATCGAGGATGAAACGCCCGAGAGACTTGTTGTCGGCGGCCATTTCACGCTCTCCCTGGAGGACATGGATTTCGACACTCGGCTGATTGTCCGCGGCGGTGGAGAAGACTTGCGATTTCGACGCTGGGATAGTCGTATTGCGCTCGATGAGAGGGGTGCGGACGCCTCCCAGTGTTTCTATGCCGAATGTGAGCGGCGTCACGTCGAGGAGAAGGACGTCTTTCACGGATCCTTCGAGGACTCCTCCCTGGATCGCGGCCCCGACAGCCACCACTTCATCGGGATTGACGGAGATATTGGGTTTCTTCCCGAAAAACTTTTCCACCGTCGAGAGAACGAGGGGCATACGGGTCATACCACCGACCATCACGATTTCATTGATGTCTTTGGTCTCGAGTTTCGCATCAGCGAGAGCCTTCTTCATCGGCTCAAGCGTTTGCTCCACGAGATCGCCGACGAGTTCCTCGAGCTTGGCTCGCGTGATTTTCATGACGAGGTGTTTCGGCCCATCGACGCCTGACGTAATAAACGGCTGATTGATTTCGGTTTCGAAGCTCGTCGAGAGTTCGATCTTGGCTTTTTCGGCCGCTTCCTTGATGCGCTGGAGAGCGAGCGGGTCATTCGAGAGATCCAAACCCTCTTGCTTTTTGAATTCATCGAGAATCCAGTGGATGATGCGCTGGTCAAAGTCATCGCCTCCGAGATGCGTGTCGCCATTGGTGGATTTCACCTCAACCGTATCGGCTGATACTTCGAGGATGGAGATATCGTACGTTCCTCCACCGAGATCATACACCGCGATTTTTTCTTCTTTCTTTTTGTCGAAACCATAGGCGAGCGCGGCGGCCGTCGGTTCGTTCACGATACGGCGGACATTGAGACCCGCGATTTCACCGGCTTCTTTGGTGGCTTTGCGCTGGGCATCGTCGAAATAGGCCGGAACGGTGATGACAGCATCAGTGATTTTCTCACCCAATTTTTCTTCGGCATCTGTTTTCAGTTTCTGTAGTATCATGGCCGAAATTTCCTGAGGGCTATATTCCTTGCCGCCCATGACGACTTTCACGCCTTCGCCGGCTTGGACGATTTTGTAGGGAAGGGTTTTCTCATCCCGAGTCACCTCGGGGTCATCAAAACGGCGCCCGATGAGACGCTTGACCGAAAACAAGGTGTTCTCCGGATTGGTGACTGCCTGACGCTTGGCCAAGAGACCGACGAGGCGTTCACCCGTTTTACTAATGGCGACCATCGAGGGCGTGGTGCGCGCTCCTTCTTTGTTTTCGATCACCGTGGGACTGCCGCCTTCGACAATCGCCATGGCCGAATTGGTGGTCCCGAGATCAATTCCTAATATCTTACTCATATGTTTTTAGTTAACGAGTTAAAAGGTTTAAAAGTTACAAGTTAACGGATTTATGATTTTCTATACCCTATAACCTATCATCTATTTCACTATTACCTTGGCGGCCCGCACGACTTTGTCTCCGATCATATACCCTTTTTGAATGACTTTTTCGATAACATGCCCCTCCGAGGTTTCCGCAGGCCCTGAGTCTATTGAAGGGTCGGCTTTTTTCATTTCTACTGCTTCATGCCGGGTCGGGTCAAAGGGGTCGCCGGGTTTTACTTCGAGCGGCTTCACCCCGTAATTCCCCAGGACATCTTCAAATTGTTTCTCAATGTAGGTGATGCCAGTGACCCAGGGACTTTTCTTTTCATTTTCGGGGACATGCGTGACCGCGGCGTGGAAATTGTCGAGAATGGGGACGAGATCCGAGACAATGCCCTGTATCATAAATCGGCTCATCTCGCTATTGTCCTTGGCCTGACGTTTCTTATAATTCTCAAAATCCGCCTGGAGCCGCTTCAAATCATTTGTTCGCTCATCTGCCAGGATGATAGTCGATGCATTCTTGATCACGTCTTTGAGCCAGGGATAATACTCATCATTCTGCTCCACTTCTTCAGCGGTTTGCCAGCGCATTTCAGAATGCTCATCGCTTAGAGTAATTTCACCCTCTTTATACAAAGCAAGATAGACAAGTCCTACTCGACTTTCTTCAGAAAGCTCATAAATATAGCCCCCGATAATATTTTTTATCTCGTATTGAACTGTATCGCCGAGTTCTTCAGAAATTTCCCTCTTAAGTGCTTCAGCAGGATTCTCTCCTGTCTTTATTCTTCCGCCAGGGATCTCCCAGTGACCGTATTTTTTACAAACCTCCAAGTCTCTTGGGTCATACACGAAAAGAAACTTCCGATCTTTGGCGTTATAGAGAACGATCTTTTGGCTGAGCTGAAATTTAGTATGTTTGTCTTCCATATTTTTTATTTCATCAAATAAATAACGTTTCCGAGGAGAACAATAACGAGCGATGAGGAAAGGAGCTTTTTCATATACTCGATGAGGGATTTGTTTTTGGCGTATTCCATGCGCTTGGGTCCGATGATGGCGAGGATACCGCGTTCGCCTTCGCTATTTCGATACGGCGAGACCACCATGGCGCAGTTTTGGATAGAGCTAATCGGATTTTCTTCTCCGATGAAAATACTCGTTTCACCATCTTTGAGGCGACTCATGAGAGAATCCAGTTTTTCATCGAGCGTGTCCATGGTCTCGACGAGGCGCGAGAGCTCATCCATTTCTTGAAATTCGGGTTTTTCGAGAAGCTCACGCATCCCAAAGTCATACACCTCATCCTTGTCAATAACCCCAGCGACAGCGAGATTCCCCGAGAGAGCCGAGAGGAGGCGAGCGGTGGTCCGGACCGTCCGTGCATGTTTGGCCCGGAGCATGAGAAATTCTTTTTGGAGTTTTTCCTGATCTTTCTTCGAGAGCGGCCGTTCTCCCATCATTTCCTCGACATAAAAGCGATAGCCACGATCAGTTGGAATGCGTCCAGCCGAAATATGCGGTTGATAGAGATACCCCGCTTCTTCGAGCGCGAGCATATCGTTCCGAAGCGTCGCCGCACTCACCTTGAATCCGCGCGTGGCGAGCAAGGCCTCGGAGCCAACCGGCTCGGCCATATCCGTATAGAGTTCAACGACAGTCGAAAGAACTTTTTGTTGACGCGTATTCATACCCGGTGGTACTACTTTGACTTAGAGTTGCTTGACATCTCGTAAGGACAAGAAAACTAACAATATTTGCTCTGCCCGATGAAACTGTTGACTTATGAGTTCTGGTCAGAGTTGTCCCACCGGGCATACTTCTTTAATTTTAATAAAAATTAGCACTCTGTCAAGTCGAGTGCTAATAGCCCATTTCCCCTCTAAAAGCAAAAACGGGGCACCGGTCGGGGTACCCCATTTCATGGTACAACGTTGTGTTGTTATTGATGACTTCGATTACGAGGCGAAGGCCCGCAGGCAGGCATCTCCTTTCTTGCCGCAGGCAAAGCATTCAGCCGACCCGGGTGCATGGATTACACGTGCTTCACGAACGGGAATATGGCAGTTCACCTTGAGGCAGTGAATGGTTGAGCCCTCTTCCTTCCCATTCATCCCATTCGACGAAGCGATCGACGAGTGATACTTCATTCGATGAGGCATGGGCGCTCCTAGTCGCCGAAGGTGAAGGCACCGGGGCCCGGGTCCGAGCGACCGCGCTCCGTGTAGCTGTCCGACGGATCGCGATCACGAGAGTGGGCCCCCTCGTCAGAGGATGCGCCAATGCGCTTGATGCTCATGCCATTGTTGTCGCCTTCCACGAAGGTGCATTCCTTGGCGTGGTTCAGAGTGACACTGCGGATAGATCCTCGTTGCGGCATGGTCTTCATCTCCAAACAATTTGCATTTATTCCCACCAGATGTATTTGGTGGGGCCGATTGTGAATCTACTTCTAACGGTCGGGTATAGGATCATACCCGCCGTCGTTCCATGGATGGCAGCGCAGGACGCGCAAAAGCCCCAGCCAACATCCTCGGAATACGCCAAAGCGCTCGATCGCTTGATAGGTGTATTCGGAGCAGGTTGGATGAAAACGGCAGTAGCGCTCGGAAATAATTTTTCCGAGAAAGCCGTGATTGAGCGAAAGCGTTTTTTGATAGAGACGGATCAGGCGAAGAAGCAACGCTCGCAACATATCTTGGAGCTTACTCTCGTCGGAAAATATGTCAATGCTCAAAAATTTTTTTGTTGCACCTTGTGATATAATCAGAAGAAGACCAAAACAAATGCATATCCTGAAACACAAAAATCTTACCTGGATTGATTTTGATAATCCCGGGAAGGAAGACGTGACCTATCTTCACGAGAATTTCAATATTCATCCACTCGTGATTGAGGAATTTGTCATCCCCACCTATCAGCCCAAGGTTCTCCAATACGACAACTGCCTCTTTTTCTCTATTCACATCCCCCTCTTTGACACCAAGGAGCGGACTACCTACTCGGGTGAGCTCGACATCATTCTCACGGCCGATCATCTCATCACCTCCCACCGAAAAGCGATTTATCAGATTCATAAATTCAAAGATGAATTGGCCGAGAGCGTTGGGAAACGTCGGACCTATATGGAAGACACCCCGGCCCATCTCCTCCATGAGCTCCTCCGTATCCTCCTCAACTCATGTTTTCCCCGCCTCAATCATATTTCGGAGAAACTGGACCGAATTGACACCGAAGTTTTTGCCGAGCATGAAAAGGAAATGGTCAAAGAAATCTCGCTCGTGAAGCGCGATATCTTGAATTTTCGCCGAACGCTCAAGCCCCAGCGCTCGATCATCGAGTCGATTGTCGCTATTGATCACCCCTTCATACCGAAATCCATGAAGCTCTATTTTCAGGATCTCGTGAGTGTCAATGTCCGTCTCTGGAATATCTTGGAGAGTAACAAAGAGACGATCGAGGCTCTCGAGAGCACCAATAACTCACTTTTTCAGGACAAGCTCAACGAAACGATGAAGGTGCTCACTATTTTTTCGGCTACCCTTCTTCCCCTCACTGTCTATTCGAATGCCATTGCCATGAATACCAAGGTTCCCTTTCTCAACAGCCCATGGGGATTTGAAATACACATTGGTATCATGCTCCTCGTCGGCCTCATCACGATTTCTATTTTCAAGTGGAGAAAGTGGCTTTAAGAGAGGAAGAGAAGCGGGCTTTGCGCATGGGCGAAAGCCCGTTTTTTTGTTACCATGAAGGCATTATGCGCCTCTACAACACCCTTTCTCGGAAGAAAGAAGAGTTGAAATTGCCCGCCGACCAGGGGGAGATAAAAATGTATACGTGTGGGCAAACGGTCTATGACTACACCCATATCGGAAATTGGCGCTCCCACATCGCAGCGGACACCGTGCGCCGCACTCTGGAAAACGCTGGCTATACGGTGCATGCGGTAAAAAATATCACGGACGTGGGTCATCTCACGGCTGATGACCTGGCTCAGGGTGATTCGGGCGAGGATAAAATCGCAAAAAAAGCGAAGGCGGAAGGAAAGACCCCGGCTACGATTGCGCGTTTTTACGAGGATTATTTTCATGCAGGAGAAGCCAAGCTCAATATTCTTCCGCCACGGGAAGCTCCTCGAGCAACAGAGCATATTTCTCAAATGATAAAGCTTATTGAGAAACTGATTGAAAAAGGACATGCCTATGAAGTAAATGGCAATGTTTTCTATGACGTCACGAGTTTCGGTACATACGGAATGCTTTCGGGGAATACGCTTGAAAATTTGAAAGTGGGTGCCCGTCTCGAGGAACATCCGGATAAACGCCATCCGTGGGATTTCGCTTTGTGGCTCAAGGCCCCGGAGGGTCATCTCATGCACTGGCCCTCTCCCTGGAGTGAAGGCTATCCAGGTTGGCATATCGAGTGTTCGGCCATGAGTATGGAATATCTGGACGAAACTTTGGATATTCATACGGGTGGCGAAGATAATATTTTCCCACATCATGAAGCCGAAATAGCCCAGAGTGAGGGTGTCACTGGAAAAACTTTTGTGCATATTTGGATGCATACGCGGCACCTTCTGGTGAATGGAGAAAAGATGTCCAAATCGATGGGGAATTTCTATAAGCTAGAAGATCTCAGAGAGCGGGGTTACTCGCCTATGGATCTCCGTATGCTCTTTCTCGGCTCACACTATCGCTCACAAATGAATTTCACCTGGGATGCCCTTGATCAGGCCAAGAAGAACAAAGAAACACTCTTCGCTGCTCTCACCAGAGCGCGAGAAGGAAAAGAGGGCGGCGAATATACTGGAGAAAAAAAAATGGGGAAAATCGAAGAGGCCATGCAGGATGATCTCAACACCCCCCTCGCTCTCTCGTATGCTCTCGAAATGTGCCGCAAGGTAAATATGTTCTTGGATAAAGGAGAAGGAGTAGCCAAAGAAGCTCTCGTCAAAAATTTTGAAAAACTTTTCTTTCTCTTTGGTTTGCGTGAGGAAACAATTGAAATTCCAAGGGACATCCAAGATCTTCTCAATGCACGGGAAAAAGCCCGCCGGGGAAAAAACTTCGAGCAATCGGACGATTTGCGAAAGGCCATTGAGGCCAAGGGCTTTCTCGTGGAAGACACCGCTACGGGTCAAAAGGCACGCAAGAAATAATGAGGTGGACAATATGTGTAAAAAATGAGCTTTGGAGCTCGTTTTTTTCTCTCTGTCAAGACTAGGCCATCTTCTTCCCCCTTGATACAATGACTGTCACTATGGCTTCCAAAACTACGAACGAACATCTCCGTGTTCCCCCGCACAATCTTGAGGCTGAGCAATCGGTTCTCGGCTCGCTCATGCTCGACAAAGACGCCATCATCCGGGTGGCTGATCTCGTCAAGGTGGGAGATTTTTACAAGGGTGATCACAATACCATTTACGAAGCGATGCTCGCCCTCTATGAAGAGCGTGAGCCGATTGATGTGCTCTCCTTGGCCAATCGCCTCGACGAACGACATGAACTCGATCGAGTCGGCGGATCGGGGTATCTCGCTTCCCTCGTCAACTCTGTTCCCTCGGCTTCCAATATCGTTCACTATGCCAAGGTCGTGCAGAAGAAATCGCTTCTTCGCCGCCTCATTGCTTCGGCCGCTGAAATTGTCGAGATGGGCTATGACGAAAGTGAAGATGTCCAGGCCGTTCTCGATGAAGCTGAACAGAAAATTTTTCAAGTTTCCCAGAAATACATTCAGCAGGATTTTGTACCTATCAAATCTATTCTCGAAGTGGCCTTCAATCGCATTGACGAGCTTCACAAAAACAGCGGTGCCATGCGAGGCATCCCCACACATTTTCCCGATCTCGACAATCTTTTGGCTGGTCTTCAGAAATCCGATCTCATCATCCTTGGTGCGCGTCCTTCGGTCGGAAAATCGTCTTTTGCCCTTGATATTGCCCGGCAGATCGGGGTGCATGCCAAGGTTCCTGTCGGTCTCTTTTCTCTGGAAATGTCCTCGGATCAGCTCATCGATCGTATGCTCGCTGCCCAGGCCGGAGTCGATCTGTGGCGCCTGCGCACCGGACGACTGGAGAGTGAAGGAGCGGGCAATGATTTTGAAAAAATCTCGGATGCCATGGGCGTTCTCTCCGAGGCCCCGATCTACATTGATGACACGGGTTCACTCAATATCATGGAAATGCGGACCATGGCCCGGCGCCTCCAGGCCGAGCACAAACTCGGTCTCATCATCATCGACTACCTCCAGCTCATGGAAGGCCGGAGCCGTCAGGGGGATAACCGCGTTCAAGAAATTTCGGAAATCTCGCGCGGTTTGAAACAATTGGCTCGGGAACTCAATATTCCCATCATGGCCCTCTCACAACTCTCCCGCGGCGTCGAATCCCGACCCGATCAGCGGCCGAAACTCTCGGATCTCCGCGAATCCGGTTCCATCGAACAAGATGCCGATGTTGTCATGTTCCTCTATCGAGAGGATCGCGTCCGCCAGGATACGCCGAACAAAAATATCGTCGAGGTGATTATCGCCAAACACAGAAATGGCCCGGTGGGCTCGGTTCAGCTCTATTTTGAAGAAAATTCCACCACTTTCAAATCTCTCGAGCGAGCTCGAGACGAAGCCTAGAAAGAGCTCTCTTTTCGGATTACAATACACACATGCATTATCCGCGCGCTTTTCAAAACCTCATCACGCATTTTTCCTCCCTCCCCTCTATCGGTCCTAAAATGGCTGAGCGCTTGGTTCTCTATCTTTTCAAGCAGGATGAGGAGAAGCTTTTGTCTTTTGCCGAGGCCCTGGAGAGTGTCAAGCATCTCTCCGCCTGCAAGGAATGTTTCTATATCTCTGAAACGGAACGGTGTGAATTTTGTACCGATGCCAAACGAGATCACTCGGTAATTTGCGTCGTGGAGGAACCCCTCGATGTCATCGCCATTGAGCGGACGGGAAGCTATAGCGGTCTCTATCATGTCCTCGGGGGAACGATGGAACCCGGCCGCAATGGAAATGAGAATACCCTCCGCGTCGCCGAGCTTCTCGCTCGTATAGAAAAAGGTGGGGTCAAAGAAGTCATTCTCGCCACCAATCCTACCACCGAGGGTGATCTCACCGCTCTTTTCCTCAAGACAAAACTCAAAAATTACCCCGTCAAGGTAACCCGCATCGCTCGCGGTCTCGCCACCGGCGGAGATATCGAATACGCCGACGAAGTGACTCTCACCGCTTCCTTGACAAATCGTCAAGAATTGGTATAATTTTCATCAGTTCTTGAAATCAGGCAGCGAGTGGAAGCTCGCTTTTTTGTTAACGTGCAAAGGGATTTCCGTTATGAATCAAGCAACTTCTACGCCTCTCGCCGAAGCTTCGGAAGAGAGCGATCGCCAGATCACCGTTCTCGGCGCTCACGAACTCACCGACTATATCCCTCATCGTCGGAAATCTCTCGTCCTCGACCGTCTCACCGTCAATCACGAAGCGAAGTCTGGCATCGGGATCTTCGCTCTCCACGGACCAAGGGCTGACCACTGCATGGAGGATCATCCCTGGGGCTTCCCGGGCCATTGGGCCTTCGAAGTGGCGGCCGTGACGGCAGCCGGTGTCATTGCGGTCATTCGGAACATCAAGATGACACCGGAAACGGGTATCATGCTGGTCGGCCTCGACGGTGCACGCTGGAGGAGTCGGGCCATGCCAGGCGACACCCTTTACTGCGCCGTCAGCGTGAAAGCTTTCAAGAGGGAGGTGGCTTTCTTCGATATCAGGATGACTGATGGCCATGACAACGTCGTCTTCGAAGCCGACAAGCTCGTGGGAATGGTCAAGCAAGCCTGATTCGCTCCCTCAAAGAAAAATAGGGACATAACAAAGCCCGCCGGGAACTCCGAGCGGGCTAGTAGTTTTTTTAGAGAGATCTTTTAACCGATCTTGGTAATCTCGACTTCCGTGAAAGACTGACGATGGCTGTAGTGAATAGCTTGGCCTTTTTTGGACTTGTGTTTCACACCCCGGACTTTGGCCCTGCGGCCATGGCCAACAATTTTTCCCTCGACGACTGATTTCAAAAGCGGGGCACCGAGCTCCACACCCTTTTCATTTCCTGAAAAAAGCATTTCGAATTTGACTGGCTTTTTCTCATCGCCAGTGATTTTTTCCACCTTGATTTTGTCGCCGACGGCCACCTTGTACTGTTTCCCCCCGGTTTGAATGATTGCGAGCATAGAAATTTTGATACCTGCTCACTGTAGCCTATCCCTCTTCTCCCGTCAAGAAAAAGGCTTATTGTGGGGTGATTTGGCTCTGCGGCGGAGAGTTTCTCTTTTCTGGTGTTTTTCCTTATTTTTTTGTATAATACAATGTATGAAATCCAGGCGTTTGTGCCGGATTTAGCAGGGTGAGGTGTTTTTTGCCTCCCTTTTTTTGTTTGTCTCATCGAAAGTGAGGAAACCATGGATCATAGCTTACAGGCTCCACCTTCCGTCATGGGCTACATGGGAAGATTGGCCGAGCGAAGAAGAGCGGCGCCAGTCCCCAGAAGAGACGATTTCGGACATGAAGAGGTAGTGCATTTTTCTGCCCGAACCCGCGACCCTCTTCAGCAAAGACTCGCGTCACAGTATCGTGCCCTGCGCTATACGCGTTACAGTTGTGATCGCCCCTGGGAGATGAAGGGACCGGTTGCAAAAGTCCTCAGCCTCTTTCAGCGCATGGCCGTCGGCCAACAGCCAAAGTGGGAGGAAGATTGGGCATCGTTCGATGCCTACAAAAGCACTCGCTATTTCGTGCTTACCCAAGGTGGTCGCTTCAAGGCCGGCCTCGCCGTCGTCGTCCGGCCCACGGCCTTGCGGAGGTATGCCCAAGCCTCTGCTGACATTAGCATGGAGATTGTCCGGGCCGTTGCCCACAACAACTGTCTGGAGTGTCTCATCCCCCTCTTTGGTCTCGGAGCGAGAGAAATGATCCTTCAAGGTCATTCCTGTGCGGGGGCTCAGATGCGGCGAGAAATGCAGGTATTCTTGAAGCGGAAACTGGGCGTCAGCGTCTGTCCGTTTCCCGGAGAGGTCATGAAGAGAAGCTCTTCCCAACGACCAATCGCCGAGTTTCCCTGGGTCTGGTTCCCTCTCGAGGAGGTTGAGGCGGGGGCGCGCCGAGCGATGAGGGGATAACGTTCGATGGACGCATCGGGCGAGAACCTCGCTCGATTGGGCTGGGGCAACCATAGGAAAATCAATGATTTTCTGCCCCATTTTGGCCGGCTGTGGCGCCAGTCAACATACACGACCTCCCCCATCCGGGATGTCGTGTTTTCTTTTATTTTCGGCTTCATTGACACTTTTTCTCTTTAGGTATATAATGTTAAGTTATCTTAAAAAATCATAATCCCCCCCTCCCTCCTGTTCCCCTTTCACGGTGCGCCCCCGGGCGCAAAACAAACAGGAGGCTTCATGAGCAAGTTTTATGCAGTCATGAATTTCGGCCACCCCCTTTCGCCGAAAGACAGGGAACGGTTTCATCAATCGCTCCGGTTACGGTATGAGGTGTACAGCCGAGAGAATGGGTGGGAGAAGCAATACCTGCTCATCCTGCGGGCGCTCCTCGCGTGTCTGTGGTCCTTCCTCAACGGCCGTGGTCTTGAGCCTATCCTGGGGATAGAAAGAGACCGCTTCGATAGGCGTGCCATTCACCTCGTCCAGGTTGTCGACGGGCGAGTGGCCCTCAGCGTTCGGCTCATCCTGAACGCGCAGCGCCAGTTGGAGCTCTCGCGGTTCGTAGTGCAGGACGGCCACAAGCATCGTCTCACTGATTTTCTCCGCCTCGTCTATCTCTGGGGGAGAAATCAAGGCTATGATGTCGTAACGGTGACCATCCGCGAAGCTGTTCTCCACAAGCTGAAACGGAGAGGGTTCAATTGCTTCGCGAAGCTGAAGGAGGGTGGATTTACTCGTCTCACGAAGAAGAAAAATGGGCGGGAGAAATTGGAACGTTTTATTCCCTGCCGTATCGAAATCCGCCACCTCAGATGGTTGGCGGCGGCATGAGGAATGCGCCACGCGCAAGAATTCGGGCGGTACCCACCGGTGCCGCTCTTTTATTTACTCCAAAATGGCTTTGACACGGCGGATGCCGGCAGAACTAGCTTCTTCTTTCACTATTTTCAAGTGCCCAAACTTTTGGATAGAGCTGGTATGTTCGACATGGGGGCCACCACACAGTTCTCTTGAGTAGACTTTTCCATCCGGCCCCTCCACTTGATACACCGTCACTTGATCAGGATATTTTTCCCAAAAACTCCCTTCGACCCCGCTCATCTTAGCCTTGGCCTTGTCCATCACGACGGTCGTGACTCGAGCGCCGGCATCAATGGCTTCATTCACATATTTCTCCACTTGATCGAGGAGTTCGCGGGGTACCTTTTCGGGATGAGTGAAATCAAAACGAGTGCGTTCGGCGGTGATATTGGATCCAGCTTGATGGACATGCTCACCCAGGACATGGCGCAATCCAGCGAGCATGAGATGCGTGGCCGTATGAAACGCGGTGACCTTGGCGCTATGATCGGCCAATCCCCCTTTGAATTTCCCCGCACTAGCGGTCCGCGAGAGATCTTGGTGAGCCTTCATTTCTTTTTCAAATTCTACCCGATCTACCGTGACGCCTTTCTCACGGGCCATCTCTTCCGTTAATTCCAACGGGAAACCATAGGTTGAAAAGAGAACAAAGGCGTCTTTTCCCGAAATATTGTGGTTTGAGAGCTTTTCAAACTCCCTTTGTCCGCGAGAGAGAGTAGCTCGAAACTTATCTTCTTCCTCTCGGATTATTTTTGCGACGCTCTCTTTTTTCTCATATATATCTGGATAAGCTTCTTTATACATCTCCCCCACAGCTTCGGTTACTTCGCTCAAATGACTGGCATGCATACCGAGGACATCCGCATACTGAACACTGCGGCGAATGAGACGGCGCACATAATACCCCTGATCAGTATTGGACGGAAGAACACCCGAAGCGATAAGAAAAATAGCGGCTTTCATGTGATCGGCGATGATACGAAAGGCGCGCTGATTCTCTCTTTCAGAATACTGCTTACCGGTTTCCTTTCCAATCACCTCAAGAATAGGGCCATGCGCTGAGAGAAAAATGTCAGGAGTGTTATTCACGGCCATGGCAATCCGTTCTAGTCCGCCCCCGAAATCAACGTTGCGCTTGGGAAGTTCAGAGAAAATGCCGTCAGTATTTTTTATATACTGCATGAAAACAGAATTCCCGATTTCAAGAAATCGTCCGCAATCACAGTTGGGATGGCACTCTTTTCCAAATTTAGAACCATGCGGCGTACCAAAGTCATAAAACACTTCGGAATCGGGTCCGCCTGGCTCTCCCGCCGGCATATTTTCTGGTTTTCCGGCGCGACTCCACCAATTCTTACTGGCATCATAATAGAAAATTCTCCCTTCCTGCATCCCTTTTTCACCGCCATCTTTCTCACTTCCTATGAGGATATCTTTGGCTTCAATGCCTTTCGTTTTAAAAAGTGTTTTCCAAATTTCTACTGATTCGGTATCGCGAGGCAAATTATTCTTTTCATCTCCGATAAAAACAGTCACATAGAGATTTTTGGCTTCAAGACCAACTCCTTCGGTGAGGAATTGAAAAAACCATTTCAATTGATCTTCTTTGAAGTAATCCCCCAAGGACCAGTTGCCGAGCATTTCAAAAAATGTCGTGTGGCGATTGTCTCCCACTTCCTCGATATCCATGGAACGAAAACATTTCTGGGAATCCACGAGGCGGGTTCCCGAAGGATGAGGTTGCCCCAAGAGATACGGGAGAAGTGGCTGCATCCCTGAACCCGTGAAAAGGGTTGTCGGATCGTTTTCAGGCACAAGGGATGACGAGGGAATCACCGCATGACCGCGGTCCTTGAAAAAAGCGAGATAGCTCGCGCGGATTTCATTGAGCGTTTTCATGAGAGCGTATTGTATTCTTTGCGAAGGTGGAGAATTTCGGCATCCTTGTCCTGAATATCTCGGGCGAGTTTTTCAAACTGGCCTCTTTTCTCTTCATATTCCCCTTTTTTGAGCTCGAGATCCCGATTGAGAGAGCGTAACTCCACTTCGATAGCCTCTTTCTGATGAAGGAGTCTCATCCGATCAGCGTCCAAAAGTTGCCGCTCAGACTCCAGGCGCCGTCTTTTATGGCGGACATCGTCATCGTTCGGTTTTTGTGATGAGAATGGCATAGAGGAGAAGTTTATCACGAAACACCCTCTGGCTCAAGAGATTAGGAACCAGAATCTACCACACTCACCGTGACTCGCTTGGGATTCGTGGGAATGGAAGCGATGAATACTTTGGGCTTGAACTCAACCCGCAAACGTTTTACTTCTGGATGCGCGGAGAGGATGCTCTTGATGCCGTCCTCATTTTTTCCCAAGAGATCTTTCTTGAGAGCTTCCGTATCAATAGAGGCCCGAAGAACCGCCTTGGCCGTCACGGAAACCTCCACTCGACCTTCGTCAAAGTGAGAGAGGGGCGTGCCGTATTCAAGATCATAGGAAACGGGTTGGAGCACGACCGATTCAGCGTTCGGGCTCTTGAGGGATTCTTTGGCCACTACATCTCGGATCGCTTGTTCATGAATCACAAAGGCTCGGATTTTGTAGTGAGTCGAATAGTCAAAGTGTTCGAGTGCAGCCCCCGGAGCGGGACTCGACGGTGTCCCTGAAGGAGTGATCTCTAGTGTTTCCTCCAATAACTTTTCTCCTGGTTCCAGTTTCTTATTTATTTCTTCAATAAAAGCCTGACGAGCATTGTCAAGAGCCGTATCACTGGCTTTTGTGATATCTTCCGGACGCACGATTTTGACTGTCCCGCTTCCCCCACTTCCTCCACCCGTAAACGCTTGGGAAGACTTTCCGGTAAAGGTTGTATATTTTGCCCCTCCTTGAAAACCAGGAATGGTAAAGTCTGATGGCGGGATATTGAAATCACTTCCGCCTTGATCAGCCACTACTTTGACTTCGATCACTCCGGGTTGCCCGCCTGACATACCGGGCACAGTGACACCATCGATCAAATGGAAAAGTTTCCCGTCGGACGAAAGAAGCCGCGTTGTCGCCACAAGAGGCTGGGGATCCGTGCTATAGCGATTGGTGATAATGACACTTCCCGTTGCCTTGGTATTGCTCGCATCTCCCGTCCCGGTGGCGTCCTCGGTCAAGGTGATGGTTTGTTCGTCTGAAACCACTCGCGCGTTCATGGGGTGAGCCGTGGCACTGTCTGTCGGCGGAGTACTCGCTCCCACAAACGTATATTTGAAATCTTGAGCGGCTCCTTGGGGCTCGATAAAAACATCAGCATGAGGGAGAAAGAGAAACAGAATGGCGCCAAGAAGAAGGGCAACGGCTCCTCCTCCCAACAATACAAAAAGCCAGGGAAATTTTGCATGTTCTTCTTTGGGGAAAGCGGCGCGTGGCGGGAGAGCAGGAGGATTATTTCGGATGGGTGGGGTGGCCTCACGGCTTCTGGCAAAACGTTCCAATCGACCCCGTGTAGGTATGTCTTTTCGTAAGGGCGTATTCGGTGGAGAGACGATCGGCGGGGAAATAACAGGAGGGGCAATATTTTGTGGTTGATTTCTCTCCGGTGGAGTCCAGTTTGAATTGAGGCTGGTCCGCGCCGGTGGGCTCATATCACGAATCCGAAGGGGCTTGGCGGGGGGAAGGGGCCGGACACTCTTGGGTTGGGGAAAAGAAGGTTGAGGAGGCGTATCCTCCCCGGGAACGAGAAGATGTTCGGGTTGAGAAAGAAGTTTTTGGGCGGGACGAGGAAGTGGAACCGGCGGCCCCGGATCTGGCTCACTCGCTCCATAAAACTCATTGCTCCCGATGCTCGTGGAACGAGGGAGGGAAACGGGGGCGTGAGAAAGAGGTTCTTTGGGAAAGACACGCGGAGCACTCGATTCACGCAGGGTTTGAGGGTCGAGGGTTTGAGTGGCGAGGCCAGCTTTTCCCGCCAGAATGAGGCCGTCGTTATCCTGGGTTGAAATAATAATGCGTTTCCCGAGCTTCCGAGCCTCACGCTCCAAGAGTTTGAGGTTAATAATACTCTGGAGGATGAGGGCGCGCTTGGGAAAGACAAAGAGATTGTCCACTTCTGTGGAAGCGCGCAAGCGACTAATGGTACTAATCACCTCTTCATCTACCTCTACAAAATGTGTGGCGGCCATAGTTTTATTTTTGTTCAATACTTTCCATGCTCCGTTGCAAAAGTCCCGTGAGCATTTTTTCCTCATCGAGAGCGTCGAGAAGGGCCAGGTGTGCGAGCCCGAGAGGCGTGATATCTTGAGGATTCACCAACTCTCCTGTTTCATCTGTCATTCGTACAATATCACGGGGCTGGAGATATCCCACTTGCGGCGGTTTGGAAAAGGGCAGTATTTTGACCCATTCTGACGCGGTCAAGACTTGCTTGATGCCCGGAAGCGCCGAGCCGCCGCCACAGAGAAAAATGCGAGAAGGGAGAAAGTCTGTCTCGGCAAATTCCATGAGCGAGAGTTCCACTCCCCCGAGCCATACACGGCAATCTTCGGCGAAAATACCGGTAATACGCGCGGCATCCTCTGGCCGCAGTCGTCCATGCGAATAGTCGAGTTTCATTTGTTCAGCCACGAGGAGATCCACCTGAAAGGCTTGGGCCAGTCTTTTGGTGAAGGCGCGACCCCCGAGAGCAAACATTTTGGTTCCCTCGAGTCCCCCATTTCTCACGACGGCAATATCGGTAGTGCCACCACCGATATCTATAAAAATAGCACTAAAATCCATAAGATCCTCAACTTCCACTGATCGCGCGACCGCATAGGGCTCGGCCACAATAGACAGGAGATCGAGATCGAGCTCATCCGCAATCGTCTGAAGGGCGCCGAGATGGACCATGGGAGCATAGGCATTAAAAACGCTCATCGAAACATCGCGTCCTTGGAAATTGAAAGGGTTGAGCACCCGGTACCCGTCAATCCGCACATCGACAAAGGCGGCGCTGATCAGTTTGACATCGATTTCATCTTGACCGGTTTCCCAGGCGAGCTGTTTTTTGATGCGTTCATAGGCTTTCTCCTGAACCTTGCCAATAATCAGTTTGAGCTCCGGGAGGGCAATCTTGAGTTCGGGATTGACCCGCTCATAATGGACGGTGGTCGTCGTTCCCTTGACGAGCTCGCCCGCGATGCCAATGATACTTTTCTCAACATTTTTCACACGGGCGCTTTTCTTGGCTGCCTCGATAGCCTCCCGCGCCGAAACGATCACTCCCTGAATATCAGTGACGGCCCCGCTTTGCATATTGCCCGCTTTCTGTTTGGAGCGACCCACGCCGATCACCACTCCCCGCCGATGTTCTTTATCAACACGAAAAAGCAAGGCCTTGACAACCTCGGTTCCAATATCCAGAGCGAGAAAAAGTTCCTGATTATCGCTCCAGGGCAACTTTGAAAAAATACCCATAATGAGTTGCTTTCATTATATATCATTTCGCCTTTCTTTTTTTCTAAAGAGAACGAATAGGGATATGTCTCTTCAGAAAAGGAGCCACGTGAATGTGAGAGAGAGCCTGGGTCATTTGTTCCTGATCGAGCAACCCTTCGATAGCTCCGTAAAACCCGGCCACGGAACCCCCATTGGCAATTCCATACGCCAAACACGTTTCGAGCGGAAGGTGATGCACATGCGCCGAGAGAAAGCCCGACCCGAACGCATCGCCCGCACCCGTGGTATCCACCACACCGTGGGCTTCATAAATATCTGCATGGAGACAGGTTTTCCCATCAAAGGCCCAAGCCCCCCGTTTGCCATCGGTAAGAGCTACGAGAGCCGCTCCCCGAGCATGGAGCTCCTCGACGAGGAAACTTTCGTCATTGAGCTTCTTGGGATCATCCTCGACCCCACCCTTGAGAAGCATTTCGATAGCCTCGTCTTTATTGAGGACGAGAACATCCGTTTCATGGAGTGTTTCGAGGAGAAGGCGCGGATCCTCCTTGAGATTATGCTGGCCCGGATTGAGGGCGAGTTTCAATCCGCGCTCTTGTTTAATTTCAAGAAGAAGCTTCAAGTTTTTTTGCCACCGACCATTGAGGGCAGTGATATAGAGCCAGTCGCTCTCGGGAAAGCGGTCCGGAAGAATTTCCAATTTTTCACTGGCATCGCGATGGTGAAAAATCAAACGATCGCCACTCTGCTCGATTACGATAATGGCCGAGAGATCGCTCTTGGCTTGCGGATCAATAAAAAGCGTTTCTGTTTCCACAGCATGGCTCTCGAGCTCCTGCTTGATCCAGCGGCCTATATCGTCATGCCCGACTTTGGCATAGCAGTAGGCAGTCACCCCGAGACGCGACAGCCCTACGGAGAGATTGCCCGGGACACCACCCGTCGCCTCGTAGCGCACTTTGGCACGAAATTTTCCGCCGAGTTCAAAGGCTACTTTTTTCTGAGAAATGAGATCTTCGGGAGTATCGAGAAGCACTCCCTCGCTCGTCGGAAGAAAAATATCTTTGGTCACCGAACCCACACAAACGACGCGCACCATAAAAAATTTTATTTTACTCTCCTCGAGTTTCGTTCCAGATTTCGAGGAGACGGTTGTATTTGACGAGGCGCTCTCCACGCGAAAGTGAGCCACTTTTGATAAAAGGAGCGCCTACTCCCACGGCGAGATCCGCAATAAAATCATCCGTCGTTTCCCCCGAGCGGTGTGAAATCATACAGGCCATTTTATTCCTTTGAGCCAATTTCACGCAGGCAAGCGTTTCCGACAGAGTGCCGATTTGATTCACCTTGATGAGTACGGCATTGCAGGCTTTTTCTTGGATAGCCTGCTTCAGGCGTTTGACATTGGTCACGAGGAGATCGTCGCCAATGAGAAGAGCCGGTTTTTTCCAGGCCGTGGTTTCTTTCATTATCTTTTCGAGCATCGCACTCCAGCCGGAAAAGTCTTCTTCTTCGAGCCCATCCTCAATAGAGACAAGCGCATATTTCTGCATCCACTCGCGATAGAGATTGACGAGACTTTCGCGAGACAATTTGACATTTTCCGGCTTGAGAAGATACGCGGCATCATTTTTCTCATAAAAAGAGTTGGCCGCCATATCGAGACCGAGAAATACCTCTTCGCCAAAACGATAACCGGCTTTTTCCGTGGCTTTTTGAAGGAGTTCAAGGGCTGCCGCATGACTTTCCAGATGGGGAGCGAAACCGCCCTCGTCACCCACGGCCACAGAGAGGTGATTTTTTTCAAGAAGTTCTTTGAGCGCATGAAAAATTTCGCTGCCCGCCCGAAGCTGTTCGGGATAGTCAGCCATTCCCGATGGAATGAGTTTAAATTCTTGCGCAGAAAGACCTGAGTCGGCATGTTTCCCTCCATTCAAAACATTGAATGCGGGAACCGGAAAAGTCTTGATGTCTTTCATGCCGTGAAGTTTGGCAATATATGCATAGAGCGGAAGTTTCATACTCATGGCCGCCGCGCGAGCAACCGCCAGGGACACTCCGAGAATGGCATTGGCGCCGAGACGTTTCTTGTTTTCGGTTCCATCCAGCTTGATAAGCGCCTCATCAATCCCCTTTTGATCGTCCGCATCGTGCCCGAGAAGAAGATCACGGATTTCGGTATTGACATTTTTTACCGCCTCGAGAACTCCCAATCCCCCGTACCGGTGGCTGTCTCCATCGCGCAATTCCCAGGCCTCGTGAGCTCCCGTCGAAGCCCCCGAAGGGACACCGGCCTTGGCTCGCGTGCCATCTTCGAGGACGAGGCTCACCTCAAGGGTTGGATTCCCTCGCGAATCAAGAATTTCTCGGGCTTGGACATTGGTAATCTGGGACATACAAAGAATGTTAGAGGGTAGGGTGAGGGGGCTGTTCGAGAGCTATGAGGCCCGGGAGCTTGCTTCCGGCGAGGTATTCCAACATAGCTCCACCGCCGCTTGAGACAAAACCGATACGATGAAAGACACCCGCTTTTTCGAGAACGGCGAGCGACTCTCCGCCTCCAATAACGACATTGGCCGAACTTTCGAGAATAGCATTCAAAATCACATTCGTACCAAAATCATACGGCTTTTCTTCGAACTTTCCCATAGGCCCATTCCACACAATCGTTTTCCCCTTCTGGATAATCGCGGCATAGTAGGCCGCAGTATTGGGTCCGATATCGAGGCGTTCAGGGGCGTTGAAATCTTGTGGGAGAAGCACTTTTTCCGAAAAAGAGATTTTTTGATCGATAGCTTCATTGGCAATCTTTCCACCGACGAGAATACAGTCATAGATTGGCTCGAGCGTCCGAATGAGCGGGAGCTTGGTTTCAATTTTCGCACCACCAATAATGGCAATGGCCGGCCGCGGGGGATTTTGTTTGAGGGCATCCAGTTTTTGAATTTCTTTCATCAATTGGATTCCTGCAAAGGACGGGAGAAAGGCCGTCACGGCCGACACCGAAGCATTGGCTCGGTGCGACACGCTAAAAGCCTCGTTGATGTAGATTTCGAAAGGAGCGGCGAGGGCCTCGCCAAATTCCGGATCATTCGTTTCCTCGCCCGGATAAAAACGCACATTTTCGAGAAGCCATATTTTTCCTTCGGCTGGAACGGAGAGAGCCGCCGCTACTTTTTCCCCGATGCAATCCGGGATGAATTCAATATTATATTCCAAAAGACGCTTGGCTTCCTCGAGAAGACGAGAAAGCGAGTGTTTCGGATCGGGTTTTCCGTCCGGTCGGCCATGATGAGAAAGAAGAGCGATGTGAGCCGCTCCTTTTTCAATGAGAAGATCAATAGTCGGTTTGACGATTTGAAAGCGGAAACTCTCCTGAACATGGGCAACGTCGTCCAATTCAACATTGAAATCAACGCGGAGAAGCACTTTTTTCCCTTTGACATCCGCCTCCGCAACACTCTGTATGGGCATAGCAAAAAATTATATTTATTTCCCCATCCCCATGATACCAATCATCACCCCAAAGAGAGCTGTGATCGCAGTGAAAATCCAGGCACGCATAACCACTTTGGGTTCCGGCCACCCTTTGGCTTCAAAGTGATGATGCAAGGGGGCCGCGAGAAAAACTTTGCGGTGCAGAAATTTTTTCGAGAGAAGCTGGAGAACGACACTCCCTGATTCGAGCACATAGACAAAGACAATGAGAAAAAGAACGAGAGCCGAATTGGTGAGCATGGCGACCACTCCGAGGGTTGTCCCGAGAGAAATAGCGCCCGTATCTCCCATAAAAAAGCGCGCCGGATACACATTGAACCAGAGAAAAGCGAGGAGCGCCCCAGCCACCGCCGCGCAGAAACTGGCGAGATCAATTCTGTTGTGCATAAAAGCGAGAAGGGCAAATGAGGCAAAGGCCATGAGGAGCACTCCCCCGTTCAAACCATCCAGCCCGTCTGTTTCGTTGGAAGAAATGGCCGCGAAAAGGATAACAAAGAGAAAAAGCGGGATATACCACCAGCCAATCGAGAAATCCCCGACAGCCGGAAGATGGAGCGTATCCCAACCGAGTTTGGAATAAAACCAATAGGCTCCGAGCGCCGCTATGCCAAAGAGCCACCAAAAACGAAAAAGAAAGCGCATCCCGCCGCCTTTATTTGTTCCCCTCCCGCGAATACTCATGAAATCATCGATGAGTCCGAGGACTCCCGCCGTCACGAGCGTGAAGAGCGGAAGCCAGGTTTCCGATCGATTGAGAAAATCCAGGCGCGCAATAAAATTGATCCCCACCCAGCGGGCGACTATAGGAAAGAGAAATTGAGAGAGATAAATGAGAACGAGAACTGATATCCACACGATAACGCCTCCCATGGTCGGTGTCCCGGCTTTCCAACCATGGAGATTCGAGACATAGGTGAGGGGTTTCCCATCGACACTCGTTTCCTTGATGCGAATCCCCAGGCGATAGCGATAGAGAATATACGTCCAAAGAGGTGTGAGGACAAAGGCCACCATAAAAGCCAAAAGGCCGGTGGTGAGGACTTTCATCACATTCACCACAACGGGAAGATATTGTATCTGGGCCACTTGGACGATTTCCATAATAATTAGATCCAGTCAAAAGATTGAAAACTCCAGTCAAACATAGAACGAATACTTTGCCAACGATACGGATCGTTCAAGACCACCACGACCACGGGGTGATTGCCAGTCGAGGGATCTGTCGCCACGGCGAGGAGCGAATACCCGGCGAGCGGGGTAAAGCCCGTTTTGGTTCCGATGAGGTTGGGCATTTCCCCGAGGAGCTGATCCGTATTAGCAAGTTCGTGTGAAACACTTCCATCAATGGAGGTGATGGTCATCTTGTCCGTTTGCATGATTTTCCAGAGCTCGGGATGTTTGAGGGCCTCGGCCGCGATGAGTGCGACATCACTCGCACTCGAATAACACTGGTTTTCCTCGCCATCAATTTCAAGCCCTGATGGTGTACAAAAATGCGAGTGGGTCAGCCCGAGCTCCTTTCCGCGTGCATTCATAATATCAGCAAAGCCCGCTTGAGTCCCTCCCACATGTTTGCCGAGGGCGATGGCGGCATCATTGGCGCTATTCATGAGAGCGGCGTGGAGGAGGCTGCGCACCGAGAGTTGTTCGCCAACTTTGAGGCGCTCCCCATTGCAAAATCCGGAACGCGGACAACCGACACGGGTTCCTTCGGCATACACTTCCTCTTCGTCGATGGTGACGGGCTCATCGAGATCTTTGACCCGCTCGACGACAATGAGAGAGGTGAAAAGCTTCGTGAGTGAGGCTATCTGGCGTTCGTCATTGGCGTTTTTGCTATAGAGAATCGCGCCCGTTTGGGCATCCATGATGAGAGAGGCATGTGCGGTCGGGACCGAGAGTATGGGTGCAAAATGTTTCAGGATTGGCTGAAAGGCGAGAGCGAGGGAGCGGTCTTCTGAAACAAAAGGAGCATGGTCCGGTTCGACGCTTGGTTCTTCCTGCTCATGCTGAAAAACACTCCGCATTTGTTCCCAACCCGATTTAATTTTCCCAGTCAATGGGGCAAAACTTTGCTGTTCTACACTCCACGAGAGAATGGAGCCAACGACTGTCACGACGATGAAGAGAAGGCGTATCATAGCTCGATTTTTTCTCCTTCCAGTGAATGGAGGCGCGCATCTTGTGAGAGGGAAGCATAGTCCGGGAGATCGTGGAGGGAGTGGAGACCCATTTTTTCCAGAAGAGCAAAGGTCGGTTGATAGACATACTCCCGCGCGTCCTCGGGGTTTTCCAGCCGCTCGATGAGACCACGGATGAGGAGATTGCGGAGAGTAAAACTGCAGTTCACTCCCCGGATAGCATCCACTGCACTGCGCGTCACCGGAGCCCGATACGCCACAATAGCGAGAACCTCGAGAGAGGCTTGGGAGAGATTCTCCTGGAGGGTGCTTTTGGTAAGGAGCTCAATCGCCTCTCCATATTCACTCTTCGTGGCCAGTTCAAACTCATTGTCCTTGTCGAGAAGAGCAATTCCCATGGTGTCATTGGTAGAAAGTTCTTCTCGCAACAGAGCCAGAGCCTCGCGCACTTCTTTTTGTGAAGCGCCGGTTATCTTGGCCAAGCGGCCTAAAGCGATCGGTTCACCCGAAACAAAAAGGAGAGCGTGGAGTTTTCCGGAAAGTGACATAGTTTAGGAGGATGAAAATCGGCGAATACGAATATCTTCGAAAAAATTTTCTTGCTCAACCGTAATGAAGCGCTGTTTGACGAGTTCGAGAAGGGCGAGAAAGGCTACGATATGTTCCAGTCGGCTCTCCGCCTGCTCCACCATTTCTCGAAACGAAGACTCGGCCCGCTCACGCAGGGTTTCCTGAAGCTGGGCAATTTTTTCTTCAAGACTCATGACCGTAGCGATGGTTTCTTCCTCGAGTTTTTCAAAAAGCGGAATAGACCCCAGGACATTCTCAAAAGCCATGCGCAGATCACGTGCTTTGAGATCCTGTGGCGGGTGAAAGACAATCTGTGTTCCGAGAAAACTTTCTCGAGCATAGGCTCTCTCCCCTCTCGTGAGTCGCTCGCGAAAGAAAAGGGCCGCCTTCCGAAATCGTTGATATTCCTTGAGCTGATATTCGAGATCCTCGATGGCTGTCTCTTCTTCATCGCTAAAAGTGAGAAGAGGGAGAAGGGCCCGGGATTTGAGAAGGATGAGACGCGAAGCAACCGAAAGAAAGGCCGCGAGATGTTCGAGACTCACATTTTCCTCGCGCTCCACATACTCGAGAAATTGATCAGCCACACGGGCGAGACTCACCTCCGTAATCGGCAGCTTTTCTTTTTCAATGAGAGATAAAAGAAGCTCAAGCGGGCCCTCAAATTGCTCAAGCCGCACATGATACACCATAGATTTCTTCTCCTAGTATAGGCCAAAAAAAGGCCTTTCTCAAGGAGACGAGCGGACGAGACGCCTCTTTTCCTCCTCACTCACGCTGTCTTCGAGGGTCCAGGCCGAAAGGGCCGCGGTGAGAAGGACGAGCACAATCACAAAAAAGAGAGCTTGGAGCTGGAAAAAAAGAAGAAGAATCAGCGCTATGAGAGAGCCAAAAATATTAGCGAGAGGCCGGGCTGTCCGAAAAAAAGCGATGATGTCTGTGTCCCGACTATCTATTTGTTTATAGAAATATGAGTCACGCAAAACCTCGATGGCCGCCGTTCCCACCCGGGTGATAAAGAGAATAAGCGCCCACACAAAAACGCTTTTCATTGACACCCCCCCCACGAGAACCGTGCCAAAAGCCATGATGAGAAGGCCGGAGAAAAGAAGTTCTCGTTCCCCCCAGCGCGTATCGGCCAGAATACCGAGCGGATATTGGAGGATGACAAAGGGAATGAGCATAATAGTGAAAATAGTCCCGATCTCTTCCCAGCCAAAACCCACCACGGTGAGAAGGTAGAGGGGCGTATAGACAATCATAATGGCGTAAAAGAATTCCATGGCAAAAGAAATGTGATAAATTCGAGCGAGATTCCCCCGGCGAATGAGTTTTCTCCACGTCGTTCCAAAATGAAGCATGCTCGGCTCAACACGACTTTCATTCTTGAGCCCGATGAGGACAGTGCCGAAGACGAGAGCATATCCGATCGTCAAAACAGCAAAAATACCGCCATATCCATAAAATTCCAAGACATGTGTCGCGAGAAAGGGAGCGAGGAGGAGTCCCGCGTTCATTACGGTGAGGTACATGCCTCGGACACGCCCGGTGAGATGATCGCTTGAATAATCCTCGAGGAGGATATCGAGGACAACCCAGAGAGTATTGCTCATGGAGAGGAAAATAAGAACAAGGGCCGCCCCTGTCCATGAAGGATCACGCAGCGAGAGAAACGCCGATGCCCCAAAAAGTATCATGAGAACAAAAAGAAGGGTGCGAATTTTCCCCAAGAATCGCATCACTCGGGCCAAAACAAAAAGAATTCCAAAAACAACGAGGAAGATAACGAGATAAAATCCCCCGACATTGTCACTCCCCGAAACGAGCGCGAAATACGATGAGGTGACATACAAAAAAAAGGCGTCGAGGAAACCGAGAATAAAAGAGATACCAGAGAGGAAATGAATTTTGCGCCGATTCATTCTCTCCTGGTGATGTTTTTCAATAGGTGGCATATATCCATTATGCCACACAAAAATGTTTTTATTCTAGACAGCCCGGGAGATACCCGCGCGCCTTGGCCGCATCGAGCGAGGCAAAACAAATCCGATTTTCAGGTTTTATTTGTTTCGCGCAGCGTGAAGTCGGCGCATGATATTTATTGGAATTCTTACTCCCCACATAGGCACAGACCGAATTTTCTTTTGTATCTGGTGCAGTTGTTGTTTTTGAGGTCGTCACCATAGGCGGCGAAACTTTTTCGGGGAGTGCCGGGGCAGGGAGAGTGGCCGGTGTCCTTATCACTAGTGGGTGGTTTTCCCCGAGGCTCTGGTGAAGGAGTCCGGCTTCAAAGGAAAGGGTTCCGACAAGAAGAAAACCGAGACCGAGTGAGATTTCCCGCCCATATTTCTTCCCCCACTCTGTGAGACGCGTCCAGTCCATATTCATTGACATATCGAGAATTATCCCCTAAAATAAGCCTTACCTCTTTCGAAGGAGGTATTTTAGTAGAAACCTACCGTTATGGCAACCAGAAAAGCCGGTGGATCAACCAGTTATGGCCGTGATTCGGTCTCCAAGCGCCTTGGCGTCAAGATTTTTGGCGATCAGAAGGCCGAAAAAGGGAATATCTTGGTCCGCCAGCGCGGGACCAAATTTCATTCCGGAAAAGGCGTCATGCGCGGAGAAGACGACACGCTCTTTGCTTCGGTGGCTGGAGTCGTACAATTTACCACTCGTAAAGTAAAGAGTTTCACTGGGAAACTCGTCACGCGGACCTTTGTTTCCGTCGTTCCCGCCAAAGCCAAAAAATAAATCCTTTGGAAAATGAAAGCTCCCCTCCCGGGGAGTTTTTTGTTGCTCCGCCGACTGGACGTTATTAGAACCTGTTTAATTCAGGCTGCTTATTTCTATTCTTAACTTTTCCTGTAAATCAGCCGCGTCTTTATATTCTACAAATCGGTCCGTCACCATCTTGAGAGAACCCGAGGGTTGACCTCCAGCTTTGTAAAAACATACTACAGGAACTTTGAAGACATCGGCGTAGGCAATCTCCATTCCAAGACCTGTAGCTGGATAACTAACTTCCGCAATAAACAAATCACAACCTTTTTGAAAAAGCTCTTTCGTATCTACCACTTTTCCTCCTTCTTCATGAGGTAAGAGTATTTCTATATTTTTATCCAGCTGTAATTGGTGAACGGGAGCATATAACTCCTTTTCGTAATTGAAGCTTCTTGAATGGCCGATGTATATAGTTTTCATAGTTTTAGTATATCAGTTTGAGCCCTATCTCAGGTAACAAAAAATGAGACTTAGACAAGCCTCAAATTTCAGTGCTCCAGCGGCTGGGCTCGAACCTATCTCTTTCTCTCGTTAGCCGCTTTGAGGAAAGCGACGAAGAGTGGATGAGGAGAGAGAAGGGAAGATTGAAATTCGGGGTGATATTGGGTGCCGAGAAAGAAAGGGTGAACCGTGCGGGGAAGCTCGGCGATTTCCATGAGGACGCGATCGGGTGAAGTACCAGCGAAGACCAGCCCGGCTTTTTCAAGGCGTTCGATATACTTCGGGTTAACTTCATAGCGATGGCGATGCCGTTCGACGATACGCCGCCGGCCATAGGCCTCACTCGCTATACTCTTATTTTTCAAAAGCGCCGGGTACTCACCGAGACGCATGGTGGCGCCATAATCTTTCTTGGCTAGTTTTTCTTTTTGATCGGGCATGATATCAATCACGTTTTGCGAGCCATTGGGCTTCACTTCATTCGTATTGGCTTCACGAAGACCGGCCACATGTCGAGCAAACTCGATAACCGCGAGCTGCATGCCATAGCACAGGCCGAAATACGGAATTTTATTCTTGCGACAGTATTCGATTGCCGCAATTTTTCCCTCCACGCCTCGTGCGCCAAATCCTCCAGGAATGAGTACGCCATCAAATTGAGACAATTCTTTCAATTTCTCCGGAGATTTTTCGTAGTCGGTTGAATCAATCCACACAAGCTCTGGCTTCGCCCCGAGTGAATAGGCAGCGTGCTTGAGCGATTCAATCACAGAAATGTAGGCGTCGGTGAGAACATAGTCGCCCGTGCGAAAATATTTTCCGACAATACCGATTTTGACTTTCTTTTTGGCCACCCGGATAGCTTCTGCCTTCTTTTTCCATTGGCCGAGCGTATTCCCGCGGGGCGAGAGACCGAGGCGTTTCAAGATGAGGGTACTGAGATGATCCTTCTCAAAATTAACGGGTACATCATAGACCGTTTCAACGTCAGGAGCGCTGACGACATGTTCGGGTCGGACACTGCAAAAGGTAGCAATTTTTTCCTTGCGCTTCTCATCGAGAGGGCGGGCGGCTCGGGCCACGATGAAATCCGCTTGAATCCCAGCGCTATTGAGGGTTTGAGAGGCATACTGTGTCGGTTTGGTTTTCATCTCCCCCACGGTTGTAGGGGTGGGTACATAACTCACCATAACCGTGATGACATCTTCAGGACGCATGGCCTTCATCATGCGCACTGCCTCGAGGAAGAGAATATTTTGATACTCGCCGATTGTTCCCCCGACTTCGATAATCGTGATATCGGCTCTCGCTTTGTTGGCCGCCCGTTCGATACGCCCGATGACTTCGAGGGGAATATGCGGCACCACTTCAACACAACGGCCTTGATATTCGAGGTTACGCTCTCGCTCGATGACGCTCTTGTACACTGACCCCGTGGTCATATAATTGTCACGCGTGAGCTTGAGCCCCATGAAACGCTCGTAATTGCCCATGTCCTGATCGGTTTCATATCCATCCGAGAGGACAAATACTTCACCATGTTCGGTCGGATTCATCGTACCCGCGTCGACATTGATATATGGATCGATTTTCATAGCCGTGACCGAGAGGCCTCGCGCCTGCAGAATTTTTCCGATAGACGAAGCAGTGATCCCCTTTCCGACACCGCTCATCACGCCGCCGACGACAAAAATATATTTCGGTACACGCTTGGCGGTCCGAACAGTTTTCTTTTTTATTACTCGATGCTTCTTTTTTGCCATAGTCCTTTATTAAAACAAAAAATACCCAATAAGAGAAGAAGCCGCACCCCTCGAGTGAGAAGAGACGGCTCCTTCTTGTCAACGATCTTTCAACGTTTATTCTTCGGCTTCGACAGTCACGGTAAATTCAGCTTCGGTTTGAGCGGCCTTGGCTTTGACGGTATGCTTCCCGACTTTTTTGAGGGGAGACTTCAAAACAATCACGTCTTCAGTCACGTCGTACCCTTTTTCCTTGAGAGCTTCCACAATCAGGGTTTTCCCCACTGATCCAAAGAGTTTTCCATCCTTGGCCTTCATTTTGACCTTGAGAGAGACTCCCTCGAGCTTCTTGACTACACCGACGAGTTTCGTTGCTTCGGCTTCGCGCTTTTTCGTTTCACGGCTCACGAGAGCGAGAATACGCTTCACATTGGCAACGGTCGCAAGTTCGGCGAGACCCTGCGGCAAAAGAAAATTAAAACCATAGCCCATGCGGACTTCTTTGATATCACCAGCTTGCCCGAGTTTTGGCACGGCTTCACGGAGAATGACTTTCATAGAGAAGCATCAAATACTTAGACTTGAGTATAGGTCTTTTCAGGGATTTTGGCAAGGGGTTTGGGTGGCTTTGTAGAGGGGAAAAACAACTTGACAAACCCTCTCTTTGAATGCTTTGCTATGAACATTCCCAACTGATTAGGGATAGGTGAAGTTTCGATCAATTCTGGTAGGAGACAGCTTGATGGCTTCAAGAGAGAGAGACGCAAGACAGGCCGTACGCCAAATCGCTGAAGTCTGGGGAAAGAAGAAGAAGTGGACCCTCGAGCGAGTGAAGCAGGCGCTCATCGACCTGCGGGAAAGTGGGGAGGTGCAGACCGCGGACGAGTTTCTTGGCTACGGTCGGATTCTCTCCCGTACTTTCCAGCACATTGGGATCCTAAGCTTAGAATTCCACGTGGACAAGTTGTCGCG
>JADMIO010606993.1_pt1 | contig 60862 bp, 50 predicted proteins | sample 8958161 | NCBI WGS metagenome assembly JADMIO01 (sample SAMN16585339, study PRJNA669376) | soil metagenome | isolation source: Crop rotation soil | place: USA: Cullars Rotation, Alabama | collected 2011
CCGCGACTTCAAGTCACGTGAATTCCAAGCTTCGGATCCCACTGTGCTGGAAAGACTTTGCATATGGAAAAAATAATATAGGTGACATTAATGTCCTTAAACAATTAAATGATATCCCGCTTGATATTAAAAATGTTATGGAAGTCTGCCGGACGAAGTATTGTTATTCATTGAAGGATCACTATACTAAAAACAGGAAAGAAATGATAGAATCATATTCTAACTTCCCGGAATCAGAAATGGAGAAGTTGTATAAGTCTTTCAAGATTAAAGATTTCACAATTGAACAATTTGTTGACTTTCTTATACTTGACGGAGAAAAGCAAGACGAATTATGTAAAATTGAAATTGCGAGAACTACAGAAGAAATCATAAGCACTGAAAATATTTTTTCACGATGGAAATACGAAGAAATAAACAACGGATATTATATTAATAATCTCAATTATTTTAGCGAAAATGATGGTTTCAGGGTATCTGCATACAATGATTTAGTGTGGATTACTGGTTCGTTTGTATTATTTTCGAGGTACGGCATGTTAGCAAAAGGCATTCCGGCAGAATCTAGAATTGAAATCCATAATTATTTTAAGAATATACTCAGAGTCTTTAAAAGTGATTTCATCTTGTATGCACATGAATGGTCTGGATTAGATAATGAAGACAATGATGATTTTAATTATAATGAATTAATGGAATCTGTCAAGATTGGTATTAACACAAGTCAAACACTTGAAACGATGAATACATTTTATTACGAAAAAATAGAATAAGTATTCTCGTCACGTATGTTTGACCACGAATATTAGCATGAAATACTGTTCAATAAATTTATTAAATCTTTTACTTTTGTAATACAATGATTTACAAAACTATCACATTCACTATTTTCTTCTTACTTCAGTTCTCCTTGTATGCACAAATAAAAACCACCCACCTCACAGCCGACAAACTACCAAAGGAAATTGTATACGACGGCAAACTCAAAGATGCTATACATTTTAAAGACAAGCAGAGCGAGCATTATGTTCTTACAACAGAAACTGGTATTTATAAAAATAATAAATTTAAACATGAGAACGATGGTTCTGATGCAGAGCTTTTTGCATATCATTATATTTTGAATGCCGGCAAGCCAACCGAAACATGGAAGGTGTACGACAATATTGTTGACTGTGATGTAGACCTGGAGGCAAAATTTATCAAAAAAACTTTACAGGCAACTGATCTCGATAAAGATGGTATAGCCGAAATATGGCTGATGTACAAAACAGTCTGTCATGGTGATGTAAGCCCCTGCACAATGAAAATAATTATGTATGAAGGCCAGGAAAAATATGCCATGCGAGGTGAAAATAAGGTGCAGTTTTCTGAAAAAGAATACCAAGGTGGTAAGTATAAATTTGACAAGGCATTTTTCTTTGCACCTGCTGTTTTTAGAAACTTTGCAGAAAAATTATGGAAAAAGAATATTATGCAGGTGTGGGAGTGATCTCACAGATTTACACAGAAAAATTTCTTTGCACCCAAGACTTTATAGTTAGAAACAAACAACTATTCTTCCCAGTTTGTCTTATATCTCTTCAGCCTGCCTTCGGCGCGATTAAGCTTACCGCTTACGCGTTGTATTTCTGCGCGATTCCAGTAATTATCCGCATCTGCAATATCAATATACCTTTTGATGGTGCGTTGCTCATCCATCAGTTTACGATATTCGTTTTCTGTTATTTTATTACGCTTGTATGCCGAACGTATTGTTTTTTCCTGTCTTTGTTGCTGACGAACAAGTTTGTCGCCATTGTTAGCAAATAATATATTTGCCTGAAATAAAATGATGATGAGAATGAATATCTTTTTCATGTTCGTTGGTTTTTGTAATACAAATTTAAATAATTTTTTTAGCAAAATCTAACAGGGTAGGACTGAATTCATCAATCGCTTCATGTACATCTTGCTGTGGATTGGTTGTTTGCAGAAAAACAGTTTTCATCCCCAACGTTTTGCCAAACAGCATATCAGAAATATTGTTGCCTATCATAATGCTCTTAGCAAAATCAATATCCGGATGATCTGCTTTAGCCTGCATGGCCATGCCGGTATTGGGTTTGCGATTGATAGCATCCGTTTCTAAATCAGGTGCATAATAAAACGAATCGATATTGCTTCCTTTACTTGTTACTTCCTTTTGTAGGTGATGATGTATTGTATGCAAATCATCATGCGTCATGAGGCCTTTGCCAATGCCACGCTGATTGGTAACAATAATTATCTTATGAAATTTATTTGCAAATAATTTAAACGCTTCCAGCACACCTTCATAAAGTGTAAACTCATCCAGGTTGCGGATATAATCGTCTTTTTTTTCAAAATTAATAACGCCATCACGATCTAAAAACAGCGTCCAAGTATTGTCTATGTCTTTTAAAAAATCCATTTTTCAAATGTACAATGATAAAATAAAAAACCCTACAGACATCAGCCTGTAGGGTCTATTATTTTTTTGAAATTGAAATGTTTATTAACAGCGGGTAATTAGTCTAAATACTTTCTACTAATTACTAAATACTATTAATTAGATAATTTCAACTTCAGCGCCTGCATCTTTCAGTTTTGCAGCGATATCGTCAGCTGTAGCTTTGTCTACGTTTTCTTTAACGTTACCAGGAGCGCCATCCACTAAATCCTTAGCTTCTTTCAGTCCAAGACCGGTTAATTCTTTTACTACTTTTACAACACCAAGCTTAGCAGCACCTGCGCTTTTCAGCACAACTGTGAATGATGTTTTTTCTTCAGCAGCAGCACCGCCGCCACCGTCGCCAGATACCACTACTGCAGCAGCAGCTGGTTCTATACCGTAATCAGCTTTTAGCACATCAGCTAATTCCTGTACTTCTTTTACTGTTAAGCCTACTAATTGTTCAGCTAAATTTTTTATGTCTGCCATAATTTTGTTTTTTAAATTTTGTTTTTGATAAATATAATTAAAGTGAGGAAGCCGTTTTTGTTATTCAGCACTTGCTGTTTCTGGTCTGTTTTGCAAAGCAGAAAGCACACGCGAGATAGGAGATTTCAATAATCCGATCACTTCGCCTATCATCTCGTTCTTCGTCTTGATGTTTTTCAGTGCCTTCAGGCTGTCATTACCCATAAACACATCTTCACCTATCAATGCTGCTTTTAATAATGGTTTTTCAATGTTGAATTCGCTGCGGATAGAGCTGATCAGCAAAGCCGGTTCTTTTGGGCTGTCGCTAAACATAAGCGCTGTAACGCCATGAAATGCATCCATGATACCATTATATTTTTCAGCATCCAGTTGTTGCAATGCTTTTACGATAAGGGTATTTTTAGCCACTTTCATTTCTACTGCCTTGTCGAAGCAAAGGCCGCGCAGCTTATTTGTTTGCTCTACTGTAAGAGATTCTGTATCTGTAACATAGAAGTTGCTGTATTGCGAAAACTTCGCCTTTAAAACTTCTATCGCTTGATTTTTTTGTTCAGTTGTCATTGTTTAATTTTTTTGTGGTGATAGAAATTAATTAGATGCAGTTTTAGTGTCTACATAAATGCCCGGGCTCATGGTAGTAGCCATGCTGATACCACGTACATATGTACCTTTCGAAGAAGATGGTTTCAGTTTTACGATAGCATTGATCAATTCCTGACTGTTTTCCTGTATTTTTTTAGGCTCAAAAGACACACGACCGATAGAAGCGTGTATGATACCAGATTTATCAACCTTGAAAGCTATTTTACCACCCTTCACTTCATTTACCGCACTTGCAACATCGTTGGTAACGGTACCGGTTTTAGGATTCGGCATCAGGTTACGAGGGCCTAATACTTTACCCAAACGGCCAATTTTCGGCATCACAGATGGTGTAGCGATTATTACGTCTACATCTGTCCAGCCGCCATCAATTTTTGTTACATACTCGTCTAATCCTACAAAGTCAGCACCTGCAGCAGTTGCTTCTGCTTCTTTGTCGGGTGTGCAAAGCACCAGTACTCTTTTTGTTTTACCTGTTCCGTGCGGAAGAGATACGGTACCCCTGATAGCCTGATCGGCTTTTTTAGGGTCTACACCCAAACGTACGTGAATGTCAACAGAGCTGTCGAATTTAGTACAGTTGATATCTTTCATCAGTTTAGAAGCTTCTTCTAAGCTGTATATTTTAGCAGTGTCAATTTTAGTCTGCGCTACTTTTCTTTTTTTGTTAAGTTTCATTGTGTTACTATTATTTTGTTGCTAAAAAAATTAATTTTCCCATGGCGCTTTACCTTCTACGGTAAGACCCATACTGCGTGCAGTACCTGCCACCATGCTCATAGCGCTGTTGATCGTGAAACAATTAAGGTCAGACATCTTGTCTTTTGCAATTTCTTCTACTTGAGCCCATGATACCTTACCCACCTTGTTACGGTTAGGTTCTTTGGAACCGTTTTTCACCTTTGCAAATTCCATCAGCTGTACTGCAGCCGGCGGTGTTTTGATGATGAAATCGAAACTCTTGTCTGAATAAACTGTGATAAGTACCGGTAATACCTTACCCGGTTTGTCCTGTGTACGGGCATTGAATTGTTTGCAGAATTCCATGATGTTAACACCTTTGGAACCTAATGCCGGACCGATTGGTGGCGCAGGGTTTGCCTGACCGCCTTTACATTGCAGCTTTACGAAGCCGCTAATAGTTTTAGCCATTATATATTTTTTTTTGGTTCAAACGTGCCGTTTTGGTTATTGTCGGCACTCCCAATTCTTTACAAAATAGTATCGAAAAGAACTTCTAAGGGAGCGCAAAGGTAAGGAAATATTATTTTTGAGCAAATTTTTTTTCTTTTTTATTGAAAAAAATAAGCTATAAGAATGACACAGCAACGATTTTCGCCCAAAAAAGAAAATGTAAAGATAACTTGTATGCGTATTTATATGTAATTTCGATAAAATTTCACGGATGAAAAAAAATCTATTCCTACTGCTTGTTATTCTCTCTTTTTACAATATAAAAGCCCAGATGGTCTCTAAACCTACCGGTACTTTCAGCGGCATATATACCGAACCCTTGTTTTTGTCTACTTCAAAAAGCGATCTCGAAAAGCCGCAGTTGCATTATTCTTTTCAAAGCCTTTACCAGAAAGGCAAAAGCAAGATCATGCATACCGGAGATTTGAAAAATGCTAAAATGCAGGAAAAACTGGCTTCTATCCGGAATCATGATTTTGAAACAAAATCTTACAAAACAGCCGCTACAAACCCAAGTATAGGGACAAACTTTAAAGGCAATGAACTGAAAACATGGACGCCAACAGACAATGCAATTGCTATTTCAAATAGTGGTATAGTGGTAAGTTGCGTAAACTATGGCGTAGAATACTACCAAAATAATGGTGTTCCAATTTTGCAAAACCATACCTGGAATGATTTTGTAAATAACGCGGCTTTAAACCAGGCAAAATTTGACCCCAGGGTATTGTACGACAACTATCATGACAGGTTTATTATAGTCATTCTTCATGGATTTTCATCCACTACATCCAAGCTTTTGGTTTGCTTTTCAAAAACCAATAACCCAGTTGACGGCTGGAATATTTATCAATTATCAGGTAATCCATATCAGGATAGTTCGTGGAGCGATTATCCGAATATTGGTATCACAAACGATGATCTGTTTATCAATTGTAACCGCTTTGGCGATGCCCCTACTTATGGCTGGAAAAAGACCTACCTGTACCAGATTGGTCTTAGTGAAGGTTATAGCGGTGCCTCGCTTAATTATGGTCTTTGGAATAATATTTATACACCCGATAATAATGACGGCATTACACTTTGTCCTGCATCGGAAGGTATGGGCAATACCATGAGTGAAAGCATGTATTTTGTACAACTAATGCCAGACTCGGGCAGTAATGTTTATTTGTATCATGTAACGGGAAAATTGACCAACCCAAATAAAGCGCTCACCGCCTCGCAATTTTCAATACCGCATTTTGAAGTTTGTGCGAACGCACTGGAAAAAGACCCGACAACCGGAAATCTTGATTCATTGAGTACCGGAAGCGCCTGGACGCAAAATGCTTTTTACCTGAATAATATTGTGCATTATACCCATGCAGCAGATATGGGTAATGGATGGTGTGGTATTGTATATGGCAGAATTTTATTAGACTCGGCAAAAGCAGTTGTAACGCAATATGGACAGCAGGGTACAGATCTTGCATATCCTGCGCTGGCTGCCTTTGGACATGACAGCAACGACCCTGGTGTGGCAATTGCTTATATCCAATCAGACAGCACCATAACCCCACAATGTGGTGTGATAAGTGTGGACTATGCGATGACATGGAGTAATTTGCAAGTTGTAAAAACTGGTGATACTGTGGTGAATATCTTGTACCCGCCTGCGTATGCTGTGCAGCCCGAACGCTGGGGAGACTATACAGGTATTTGCCGAAAATATAATTGTGTACAGCCCGAAGCATGGATGGGTGCCGCCTATGGTGCCAATACACCACCCAGACTTGCATCTTATGGTACATGGATAGCACAAATACTGAGCAATGAGCCTGTAGAGATTTTAGGTTTTGAAAGAGAAAAAATAAAAGCCAAAATATTTCCGAATCCGGCTACGGATATGTTTACATTGGAGTTTGAAAATAGCAAGGCAGGTGTGGTTTCTATTATCATGTATGATGCTTCAGGAAAAATGCTGAACTCTTTGCTGAATGACTACTTGCGGGTGAGTAAAAATAAAATTACGTTTAATAAGCTTGCAATACCCAATGGACTTTATCATATCGTTATCAGCAGGGAAGGGCAGCAGATACACAGTGAGAAGCTGGCGGTGCAGCATTAGGTTTTCTTTACTTCTTTATATCAGATTTTATAAAAGTATCTATTTTATTTCTTGTATAGAAAAGAATAATGCTGAGTATAAATTTGACAATGGCAGTGGTCATATTTCTTTCATTAAAATTTAAATAAGTATTATAACTGCCACTGGTCTTATTTTGAAAATAGTAATAAGATTCGGTAATTATATCCGTTAAGCTATCTAAAAAAACATAGCCAAGCACAAGTATAAGACCCAGCATAAATATATTTTCTTCCTTAAAGGGAATGATGACCTCATCTTCTTTTTCTTTTTTGCAAAGAAAACCAGCCAGCTTATCTGAAAAAAAGATAACAAAAAACAAGAACGCCAGATACAGTATTTTTTCAAAAATAAAATAAAATGAAAGCACTTTATCATAAGTGTTTTCATGATTGAAAATCTCTCCTATCAAAGTGTATACAGACAAAACAATATCTGCATGTCTCATCAACAGGAATATGGCTAGTAATTGAATGACTATTTTGACAAGTGATTTTTTTCTCATAATGTTGCTATTTTGCTATTGCTTATTGTTTCCCTGCACTATTTTCTTTATCAGCGCTATCTGTCCTAAGTGATAATGCATATGCTCGATGATACCTGCAATATTTCTGTAGTAAGTGCCATATTTATTGTCAGAAAAATCTTCCGCAAATTTACTATCAGGTAGTTGTTCTATCAGCGCAACAAAAGTTTCTGCATCTGCCCATATTTTATCCTGCATCTTTTGCCAGTCTTCTTCCGACTCAATAGGAGGATGGGTAAAACTGAATTTGTCATTACCCACCAATGGCCCGCCCTGCAATACTTTCATCGCTACATCAACAAAATAGTTTACATGAAAAGCTAAAATTGCAATAGTATTAAAATCATAAACCTGCGTAGTAGCTTGTTGCCAGGTGACATCTTTCAACTGGTCTTTGAGATTAGAGACTGTCCAGTTACCACCAAAGTGTACATCGCGCATGTGCTTGGCAATTTGTGTTGCGAGGGTCATAGCGTTAGGTTATTTTTAAAAACAGTTTTAATTGTTTCTATAAATTTAGCAAACTCATTATGTTTACGTAAAATCGCTTTTATATCCCTTGGCTTATTTTCCACGGATTTTAATTCTTTGAATGAGGAATATTTCTTTACTGTTATCATAATTTTATTGACAATATATCCAAATATAAAGCAAACTCTTATATAAAGCAATGCTTTATCATTGATATTTTTTATTTATAAACCCCACCAACTTTCAGCGAATCAACCAGCTTCTTTGTAAACAACTCGGCCCCGTTTTTATTTAAATGGCTGGCATTGTAAAAATATTTTTTATCAAAAGAAATAGAGTCGTTTGAAAAATCATAAAACGGGATATTATATTTTTGACTAAAATAATTAAACTTCTCAAAAACCTTCTTTCTATTTTTGACGAAATCCTGTCCTTCAATGTACTCTGGTGAGTAAACAAATACAAGACCTATTTTATCTGTTTGGCATTCATTTATAAATTTGTCAAAGAGCTGAATAGAAGCTGTATCAAATTTTACTACTATTTTATCCAGTTTATTTTTTGCATTTTCAAAATCCGAATTCCATTCTGCTACTTGTCCTTCATAACCCCTTACTCTGGTGATGTTTTTGTCTTTTTCCTGTACTAACATTTTAAATGCTTCTTTCACAGCCTGATACTTTCCGGTATAACGCAGTAGCGGAATTTTAAAATCATAAAAACCAAATCCTTTATAACTTTCTATACTTTCTTCTATTTCATTATTCCAAAGCATATATGGCAAAAATTGATCGCCGTTATACAGGTCTTCTCTTTTTTGCAATGTAAATATGTCGAGAGAAAAAATGATCAGTTTTGGTTTTGGATTATATTTTAAAAATAACTTATGTCTTAAGTACGACAGCCAGAAATTATGCCCGTCCATACCAAAATTATATGCCTTTGCATGCAGGCTATCGCCAAGCATTGTAGGGTCTATATGTACCCATGCACGAGAGCTGCCATCAATAATGATATCCGAATTTACCTTGCCGGCAAGTATATCATTCCACACCGAAAATTCTTTTCCGGCATATGTATTCGATTTTTTCAGGTTGTAGGATATAAGCATATCGAGCGGATATGCCACGATAATGATGGGCAATGAGATAAACAATAAAGCGCGAAGAAATTTTCTCATATTTAAAATTGAAAATAAATAAACACCTGATTGGAGCCGGCAAACAGGAAGATGAACAATATGAGTAAATAATAAAAAGCATACCTGCTTGCACGTTTTTTCAGAAATGCCATATTCTCAATTGCATACTGATGTTCACGGCCAAACCATTCCACTATAATAAAAAATAAAAGCAATACCAACACCGGTACCATAAAGCCAATGCCCGGGTAATATGGTTTGGTAAATAATGATTTTGAGAATATTTTTTTGATATATCGAAATGCACTCACTATATCTACCGACCTGAAAAATATCCAGGCATACACTGTGAGGCCAAACGTCAGACAAATTTGCCACAACTCTTTTAATGTAGGGAAGTATCTGCCCTGTGCTACAATATTCAAGTTAGCCCTGTTGGTATTGAATACGATAGATGGCATGATATATATTGCGTTTAGCAAGCCCCATACTATGAAGGTCCAGTTGGCACCATGCCAAAATCCGCTTACCAGAAAAATGATGAATGTGTTTCGCACTTTCCCCCATGGCCCTGTCTTGCTGCCGCCTAAAGGAATGTAGAGATAATCTCGAAACCATGTAGAGAGTGAAATATGCCATCGCCGCCAGAACTCCGCGATATCTCTGGAGAAATATGGGAATGAAAAATTGCGCAGAAGGTCTATACCAAAAAGTTTGGCGGTACCGATCGCAATATCTGAATAACCAGAGAAGTCGCCATAGATCTGGAATGCAAAAAATATGGCGCCCAATACCAATGTGCTGCCCGAATAATCGCTATAGTTGTCAAATATGATATTGGCATTGGTAGCACAATTATCAGCAATAACAATTTTCTTGAACAGTCCCCACAAAATTTGCCGCATGCCACTCACAGCTCTTGCATAATCAAATTTTCTTTCCTTTTGAATTTGTGGTAAAAGATGGGTAGCCCTTTCGATAGGTCCTGCCACTAGTAGAGGAAAGAAACTTACAAATACGGAGTAATCAATAAAGTTTTTTTCAGCCTTGATCCTCTCTTTATAAATATCTATTACATACGACAAGCCATGAAAGGTGTAGAACGAAATGCCAACGGGCAATATCACCTGTAGCGTCCAGGGGTTTACCTGTACACAAACTTTTTCTAATGCATCAGCAAAAGATTCAGCAAAGAAATTATAGTATTTAAACACACCCAAAAAACCAAGATTAACACCAACACTCAGCCAAAACCAAAACCTCTTGCCTTTTTTATCTGCCGCCTCCGACATTTTGAGACCGGTGTAGTAATCCAATACAGTAGAAAAAATAAGCAGGAACAAGAATCGCCAGTCCCAGCAGGCATAAAAGAAATAGCTCGCCACCAGCAGTAAAATATTTTGCCACTTGTATGATTTGTTTGCCACAAACCAATACAGCAAAAAAACTATTGGAAGAAAAATTGCAAAATTGACCGAATTAAAAAGCATGTGCGTTCGTCTGTTTCTTTAATGTTATTTTTTTGCTGACTTGCAAGTGCAAAAGTGTCAAAAGTATATACTTTAGGGCTTAACGGCAAGTTTAAAAGAAATTATTTGACGGAATTTTATATTTTCAATCTCCCTGAATATTTGCTGCAAGTATGCAAGGATAGATAAGACATAAAAATATATTTCTCTTTAAAACTTTGTATCTATTTTTTTATTTGATAAATTTACATAACCCCTAAATAAAAGTTACCGTATGAATCGTTGTTTGCCTTTATATAAAATTAAATTTTGCTTATTCTTTTTATTGTTAGGTACTTCATTACAATCTAAATCACAGGATCTTGACAGCACTTTTAACGCATCCAACCCTTACCCTTCACACCCTGGTGTATCTGAAGAATTCCCCGGCAAGTGGAGTGGCAATTTTAAAGGAAGTATGTTAACCTTGCCTACGGGGAAAATTGTGTCGGCTTCTTATAAAAGCCATCCTGCATTCCTTCACTCCAGTGGCAGTATCCCGGCAACTCCTGCAGGCGTAGATCGCATACATAAGATAGTTGCACTGCCTGATGGACGGCTCGCAGCACTGAAAGACTCCGCCTTTAATCTGAGTTGGGCTTCCGGCTTTTGGGTTATTTATATGGATAGTACTACAGGTGGCGTTCTTAATTCGACGTTTATTGGCATTCCTCCGCCGTACAACAATAGTTCACAGTTTGGGTCTTATGAAATTAAAGCAATGGCTAATTCGAGTGTAATTGTATCGGCAATGCTAATAGGCTATGATCCTCCTAATTATTCAACCGAAGAAAGGATTTACAAAATTAATGCGAATGGAGTAATAGATTCCAGTTTTGGTACGGATGGCTATATTACTTACTTCTCTGATATAGTACCTCCAAATCATTTTATGTTCGGTCCAAACTACCAGGAATATATTTCCTTACCAATTGCAGTGGACCTGATGGACAGAATTTATGTTGCGATCGTAAACGCAAATCAAAAGAAAACGGTATTGCGCTTTTTTAATACCGGTATTCCTGATACTGCATTCAACTTAAATTCACAATTTCACAATATTGGTACAACAGATAAACCATCCAGCATTACACCAGACTTTAGCGGTCGTGTTTATGTCACAGGTTTCAGTCATTCTGTTTTAAGATTAAAGATGAACGGCGTGCCTGATTCCAGTTTTGGTGTAAATGGGCACATGCAGAACGTTATGGGCAATTCCGCGCAACTGTTTGAATCATTTGTGGAAGCGGACAACAAACTTGTATATATCGCAAATCTATTTCCCGGTTTATATGCCCGAAAGCTAAATGAAGACGGATCATTTTTTAATTGGACAATAAACAACTATTGGCATACCTGCTGGACAAATCATGTCGCATATGCAGAACCTTTAGCTGCGTGTATTCAAACTGATGGCAAAATTTTGGTTCACTACATTAAGGGGCCAAGTGTGTGGTGTGGAGACGATGATACATCTGTGGTTGCAAGGTTTAAAAATACCCCCTGTAACAACGGCAACACGCCGGCAAGTGCTCCTTCGCCTAGTATTAACAGTAATCCGCTATGCCATGTTAATAGTGCCATACATTTAGCAGGACAACTTAACAATGCTTCCTACTGGACCTACTATACCAATGCAGATGCAACGCCAAAAATATTTTATGGAAACGAATTGCCAATTGCTCCAACACAAACCACTACATACTATTTTAAAGGTATTGGAAAATGTGTAACAGATGGGCCCATAGATAGTATTACTATTGAGGTGGCATATTCGCCGTTTACGGTGCTTTATGAAAGTATTACAGTAGGTGAAGCGTATAACTTTAATGGACTAAGTATAAACACTGCGGGTACATATAATGATACACTTGTAAATAGCAATGGCTGTGATTCTGTTGTTACACTTAATCTATCTGTTTTGCCAAAATTTGATATACTAGTTTATCCAAATCCTGCCTCTGAATCTCTAACAATTCAGGTCACAAATAAACTATCCTGCAACGCGGCGTTTATTCTTTATGATGCAATCGGCAACAGAATAATTTCTGAAAATTTAGATAATAAAGAGAAAGTCACAATACGAACTAACCAGTTCGAAACTGGTGAATATTATTATGTCATCATCTGTGATGGCAAAAGAATAGAGAAAGGGAAGTTGGTCTTCAGGCCGTAACTCGTTTATTAATTTTTATAAAACCACGAAGGCTCAAAGTCTTTAAAGCTGCACCAGCCTTAGCGTCTTAGTGGTTTCAACTCTCATTTTTAAAATAAATAAAATGTACTTATAAAACCACGAAGTCGCAAAGTCTCTAAAGCTGCACCAGCTTTGTGCCTTAACGTCCCTGTCTGCCGATAGGCAGGTTAGTGGTTTCAACTCTCCATTTTCAATTTTCAAATTTTGAATTTTCCAAAAATGTATTAGTTTTGCACATGGCTACAAACTCTAAAATCTTAAAAGAAGGTCTTACCTTCGATGATGTACTCCTCGTACCTGCTTATTCCGCTGTTTTACCACGCGAAGTTTCCATTCAAACACAGCTTACTAAGGCATTGAAAATCAACATCCCTTTGGTGTCTGCTGCTATGGATACTGTAACGGAAGCACAGCTTGCGGTAGCGCTTGCACGCGAAGGTGGCATCGGTATTTTGCACAAAAATATGAGCATTGAAAAGCAAGCCGAACAAGTGCGCAAGGTAAAGCGTAGTGAAAGCGGACTGATTTTAGACCCTATTACCCTGCATCCGGATGCGACAATCGGCAATGCCATGATGATCATGAAAGACAAGCAAATTGGCGGTATTCCTATTATAGATGATAATAAAAAACTTGTAGGTATACTCACCAACCGAGATTTACGTTTTGAAAAAAATATGAAACAAAAGGTAAGTGATGTGATGACAAAAGATAATCTTGTAACTGCTCCATTTGGTACAGATCTCGTGAAGGCCGAAAAGATTTTACAGCAATACAAGATAGAAAAATTGCCTGTTGTAGACAAGGCAAAAAGGCTTATAGGGCTTATCACTTACCGTGATATTTTACAATATAAAAGTCATCCCCACGCCAGCAAAGATAGTATGGGTAGGCTGATGGTAGGTGCCGCTATTGGTATCACTGCAGATATTTTGACCAGAGTAGAAGCCCTCGTACATGCTGGCGTAGATGTGGTAACGCTCGATAGCGCACATGGGCATTCAAGGGGTGTGATAGATGCAGTAAAAAAAGTAAAAAAATCTTACAAGGAGTTACAATTAATAGCAGGCAATGTGGCAACTGCTTCAGGTGCAAAGGCATTAGCCGATGCCGGTGCGGATGCTGTGAAAGTAGGTGTAGGTCCTGGCTCTATATGTACTACCCGTATAGTGACCGGTGCCGGGGCACCACAGCTAACAGCTATCATAGACGCCAGCGAGGCATTGAAAAAAGCAGGTATACCGGTAATTGCAGATGGCGGTATCCGTTATACAGGCGATCTGGTAAAAGCATTGGTGGCAGGTGCATCAAGTGTAATGGCAGGTTCAGTGTTTGCAGGTGTAGAAGAAAGCCCGGGCGAGACTATCATTTTTGAAGGAAGAAAATTTAAATCATATCGAGGCATGGGCAGTATAGAGGCTATGCAGGAAGGCAGCAAGGACAGGTACTTTCAGGATGTGGAAGATGATATCAAAAAACTGGTGCCTGAAGGTATAGTAGGTCGTGTGCCATACAAAGGTACATTGAATGAAGTAGTACATCAGTTTATAGGCGGGCTTCGTGCGGGCATGGGTTACTGCGGTGCCAAAGATATCAAGACTTTGCAAAAGGCAAGCTTTGTCCGCATCACCAATGCAGGTATGAAAGAAAGCCATGCACATGACATAGTAGTAACGAAAGAGTCTCCTAACTATTCACGCTAATATTCCTGATGAAAATTAAATATCTCTCTTATCTTTTTCTTTTTTTCTTTTTTGCCAAAAATGAAATACAAGCACAGGATAGTTGCGGCCTGCAGATAAGCATACTAACTTGCGGAGTGGGAGAGGAGCTTTACTCAAGTTATGGGCATAGTGCAGTAAGGGTTATTGACAGTTGTAACCATAGCGATATTGTATACAATTATGGCACTTTCAATTTCGGCGATCCTGATTTTATTTTAAAATTTACAAGAGGAAAACTCCCATATTATTTATCAGTTACTGATCTTGCTTCGTTTATGGATGAATATATAGTGGACAAAAGAAGTGTATCGGAACAAGTGTTGAATCTCAATCAGACGGATGCAAAAGCAGTGGAAGAATTTTTGAAAAATAATCTAAAAGAAGAGAATAAATATTATAAATATGATTTCCTGTATGACAATTGCACAACCCGTATAAGGGATATGCTGGACACACTTTTTAAAGGGAGAATAAATTTTCCGAATATCATTTCAAACGACAGTGTTAGCTTTCGCACAATATTAAATCATTATGAACGCAATTTACACTGGACACGTACAGGTATCAATTTGCTGATGAGCAATGAAGTAGATAGAAAAATGAAAAGCTATGAGTCTATGTTTCTGCCTGATTATCTGCTGAAAGGATTATCTGTAGCCACTTTAGACGGAACTAAATTAGTAAGGGGAACAAGACAGCTGCTGCAGGGTGCACCAGTTGCAAAAGACCAGCCAAACATACCTCGTATCTGTTTCTGGGTTTTACTGCTTGTTATATTTCTTTTTTCTTCTTCAAAAAAAATGCAAACCCCGCTGATGTATTTCGATGTTTTGTTTTTTCTGGTGCTTGGCTTGCTGGGCTGGATGATGTTGTTTATGTGGTTTGGTACCGATCATAAAGTTTGTGGCTGGAACCTGAATTTATTGTGGGCATTTCCTTTGCATGTAGTTTTTGCATTTATGATTCCGCGTCACTCGAAAAATATTTCACGATATGCAAAGAATGCTACATGGCTGCTGATTGGCGCCATAGTTTATAATTACTTTGCTGAACAAAAATATATAGTGGAAATTACTCCCATCATCATTTTAATATTGTTGAGATTAAGTTATTATTCAAGGCAAAAACAGTATCTTTCGGCATAAATTTCAGTATGAATATCGAATTGCACAGCGACCGATTTAATCAGTGCTTTTATCGCAAATACGGGAATGGGTTTCCTGTTGTTTTGCTGCATGGCTTTGGCGAAAATTCAAATATTTTTAAATACCAGATAGAATTTTTAAAAGAAGATTATACCGTCATTGTTCCTGACCTGCCGGGCTCAGGTATGTCTGCTTTACCTGCCGAAGAAATGACAATGGAGTTGCTGGCAGATTTTGTTCATGAAATTCTTTTACAGGAAAAAATGCAGAAGGTGATCTTGCTTGGGCACTCTATGGGAGGCTATGCTACCCTTGCATTTGCTGAGAGATATAGGGATGAACTACTTGCCTTTGGCCTTATACATTCATCCGCTTACGAAGATGATAGTACCAAAAAAGAGAACCGGAGAAAATCGATAAAATTGATAAGAAATGAAGGCAAGGAGGTTTTTCTGAAAGCTATGGTACCAAATTTGTATAGTGAAAGATCAAAAAGAGAGATACCGCAGGAACTTGATTTTCACCTAACAATGGCACTTGAAATTTCGTCTGATAGTTTAGTAGCATATTATAACGCAATGATAAACAGACCCGACAGGACACATATTTTAAGAGACAATAATTTGCCGGTGCTGTTCGTTATTGGTAAAGAGGACAATGCAATTCCGTACAGGGATATGCTGGCACAAAGTATCATGACAAACATCAGCAGCATAGAATTATTCGAAGATACAGGCCATACAGGTATGCTGGAAATGCCTCAAAAAGTAAACGAAACCCTAAATAATTTTTGTAAATATGTTTTAGCCAACAATTTTGCTTAATTTTACACATCACATGAAACGACTCTTAGCGTTCATATTGTTTTTTTCAGTTTTGCAGGCGAGTGCCTCTCATATAGTGGGCGGCAATTTTTCTTATATCTGCCTCGGAAACAACACCTATGAATTTACACTAAATGTTTACCGCGATTGCCTGCCACCACAACAGGGAGGTGGCAACCCTTCAGCGCTGCAATCTGACGATCCGGCATTTATCAGCATTTATAACGGTAATAATTTTTATTCTTTTGACTCAATCTTTTTTTCAAGCAGTATAGTTATACCAACTAATTTTTCAAACGACTGTATCAATAATCCCCCTGCTACTTGTTTAAGCAGGCTTCAGTTTAAGATGATAAAGGTATTACCTCCAAGTGCAAATGACTATACGCTTGTTTACCAGCGTTGCTGCAGAAATGAGACTGTAAATAATATTCTTAACCCGGGTACTACGGGCGCCAGCTATACCTGCGTAGTACCTGGCAATATAGCATGTAACAACAGCGCAAGCTTTATTAATTTTCCTCCGCAAATAATTTGCATCAATAACCCCTTTATTTATGACCATTCGGCCATAGACCCTGATGGAGATTCACTCGTATATTACTTTTGTGATGCAGCAAAAGGCGGAGATGCAACTAATCCCAAGCCAATGCTGATAGGAGGTACTATCCCGTTTTTATCTTCTGTAAATTATCGCTCACCTTATAGCCCCTCAAACCCAATGGGTGGTAACCCTGTTTTAAAAATAGATCCTAAAACAGGTATTATTACCGGTACCCCAAACATTCAGGGGCGTTTTGTAGTAAATGTTTGTTGCGACGAAATACGGAATGGTGCGGTTATCAATACCAGCAAAAGAGAGTTTCAGTTTGTGGTAACTAATTGTTCAAAAGCAGTGGTAGCAAATATTCCACAATTTTCAGAAGAACAAAATACCTACATTGTCAATTGTAAGTCAAAGGATGTGCATTTTGTAAATAATAGCACTGGCGGTTTCAGTTACTTATGGGATTTTGGTGTTACAGATATTTCTACAGATACATCGAGCTTGTACGACCCCACATATACTTATCCCGATACGGGCACTTATCTTGTAAAACTGATTGTAAACAAAGGCTCTACTTGTCCTGATAGTATTTCAAGGCTTGTAAAAATTTATCCTGAATTTAAGTCTGATTTTAGCTATGCTGGTTTGCTTTGCCCTAATTCACCAATTAACTTTACTGATCTTTCCTCCTCTACATTTGGCAATATCAATTATTGGCAATGGAACTTTGATGACGGAGGCGTAAGTGCAGACCAAAACCCCACACATTCCTATCCTAACATTGGACGAGATTTTAATGTTACGCTTATTTCAGGCAATAAGTATGGCTGCAGAGACACAAGCAATGAAATTCTGCAAGTGCCATTGGTAAATGTTTTTGCTGGGAATGACACAGTAATTGTAAAAAACCTGCCATTCCAGTTTAATGGCACTGGTGCACAAAGCTATGCATGGTCTCCCTCTACATATCTTGACAATCCTTTCATTTATAATCCCAATGCAATATTTCCAGATACGGGCTCTTATGTCTATAACCTGCAAGGTATTACAGCCAATAACTGCTACGGATATGATGATATAAAAATTATTGTGGCAGATGAGCCGTATGTTACAGCCCCTAATGCATTTAGCCCTAACGGTGATGGCCTTAATGATTTATTCAGGATTTTATCTGCAGGATATAAAAAACTAAAAGGGTTCAAGATATTCAACAGGTGGGGTGAGGAATTATTTGCAACCACGGACTTCAGAAAAGGCTGGGATGGTAGAAATGGCGGGAAGGATTGTGAAATAGGTACCTATTTCTGGCTGGTAACTGCTGTAGATATAGCTGACCGTGAAAAAATGATCAAGGGGGATTTAATACTAATCAGATAAAAATGACGCATAGAAAAATAGTCTTTATATCGGGGGCTACATCGGGGATAGGAAAAAGCTGCGCTTTTATTTTTGCAAAAAACAATTTTGATTTAATCTTAACTGGCAGAAGAAATGACAGACTTAAAGACATTAAACACGAACTGGAAGAAAATTTTAAGATAAAAGTTTTAGCTCTTTGTTTTGATGTTAGAAACCTGGAAGAAACAAAAAAAGCAATTTCGTCTATTGATAAAAATGAATTTCCGACGATAGATGTCTTGATCAACAATGCAGGCCTTGCTTCAGGTCTCAGCAGTATTGATGAGGGTAACTATGATGACTGGAATATAATGATAGACACCAATGTAAAAGGCTTGCTGCATGTAAGCCGGGAAATAATGCCGCAAATGAAAGCCCAGGGTTTTGGACATATAATCAATATCAGCTCCACAGCAGGAAAAGATGCTTATCCAAACGGAAATGTTTATTGTGCAAGTAAACATGCAGTGGATGCACTCAGCAAAAGCATGCGGATTGACCTGCTGCATTATGGTATCAAGGTTACTTCTATAAATCCTGGTGCATGTGAAACTGAATTTTCATTAGTTCGTTTTAAGGGTGATGATGAAAAGGCAAAAAAAGTGTATGAAGGCTTTACACCGCTTACGCCTGATGATGTGGCTGACACAGTGTTTTACACGGCAAACTTGCCAAAACATGTCTGTATAAATGACCTTACCATTACCTGTCTTACACAGGCAAATGCACATTATAATATCAAAAAAATAATTTAAAAATATAAGAGATGTACATCGAACAACTTTATACAAATTGCCTTTCAGAAGCAGCCTACTTTATTGAATCAGAGGGTGAAGTAGCCATTGTAGACCCACTACGTGATGTAGAAAAATACATCCAGATGGCAGCAGAGAAGAACGCTAAGATCAAATATATTTTTGAAACACATTTTCATGCTGACTTTGTGAGCGGCCATATAGACCTGGCAAAAAAAACTGGTGCGCAAATTATATATGGGCCAAATGCTGAAACAGGTTTTGAAAAATATTCTGCAACTGATAATGAAGAATTTTCTTTAGGGAAAGTAAAAATAAAAGCTATACACACACCGGGGCATACACTCGAATCAACATGCTATTTATTATCTGATGAAGAGGGGACACCGAACGCATTATTCACAGGAGACACTTTGTTTGTGGGCGATGTGGGCCGTCCGGATCTTTTCAGTGGAAATCTTACTAAAGAAGAACTTGCAGGCTATATGTATGATTCTCTGGAAAAAATAAAACAGCTTCCTGCTAATGTAAAAGTTTATCCTGCACACGGCCCTGGCTCAAGCTGCGGAAAAAATCTTGGCCCAAATACACACAGCACCATTGCAGAAGAAATGGCGAGTAACTATGCACTGCAGCCACAAAGCAAAGAAGAATTTATAAAGGCAGTAACTGAAGGGTTATCTACACCTCCTGTTTATTTTCCTATTAATGCAAATATAAATAAGCAAGGGTATGACAATATTGATAACGTAATTGCAAGAGGCATGCAGCCATTAAGCGTTGAAGAATTTAAAAATGCTATGCTGGCAGATGCTATTGTTTTAGATAGCAGAAAAGCAGTAGTGTTTACACAGGGTTTTATACCTGGTTCAGTAAGCATTGGTTTGGAGGGCCGCTTTGCAGAGTATGCAGGCATACTTCTTCCATTTCATCAGAAAATAATTTTAGTAACCGATGAAGGAAAGGAAGAAGAAACGATTATCCGTATGGCAAGGGTAGGCTTTGACCAGATCGCTGGTTTCCTGAAAGGAGGGTACAATGCATGGGCAGATGCCGGAGAAAGTATCGACATGATAATAGATGTAGAAGCAGATGAGCTGAAAATGGATTTGAATTATGATGAACATATGGTAGTAATGGATGTTCGTAAAGAACTTGAATTTGACAATGGCCATTTGCAAACTGCAGTGAACATTCCTTTGCAAAGCATGAATGATGTAGCAGTATTAAGCAACATAGAAGATAATGACAATGTATACATTCACTGTGCAGGCGGATACCGTTCAGTAATTGCTGCATCTATCCTGAAGAGAGAAGGATTTCATAATATCCGGAATGTACTTGGCGGATATGAAAAAATTAAACAAGTTCCCGAAATGCCATTGGTTGCCGCAAAAGAAGTTCTCAACTAATGCAAGCCATCTTATTAAATTCCTGCGCATTTAATATACCCGCAGTTTCTGCTGTATTATTAAAAAAAACATAAGCTTCCTTAAGCCTGTCTGCATAATGCAGCGTTCGGCAAAGTGTCATCAGCTGCGTATAGCTATACTCAGAAAAAAACAGTCGGGGACTGCCATGCATGCGAACATATGCTACACGATTATTTACAATAATATCTCTTGGCAGAGTGGGGTGGTCTGAACTGCAAAAAATGATATCGCTTTTATCAAGTATTTCATATACATTTTTATTCCACCAGCTCGCATGCCGAAATTCTACAGCATTTTGCACACTTGGCTTTAAAGAACCTAATATTAGTTTCAGGTTTTGCTGTGTGTATGTGAATGTCGGCGGAAACTGAAACAACACGCAACCAAGTTTTTCTTTTAAAGCAGACTCACATACGCAGTAAAAATCATGGAGCATGTCATGACATTCTTCCAGTTTTTTATAGTGTGTAATTATACGGGGCACTTTTACCGAAAACATAAAGTCTTTTGGCGATTTATCATACCATACGTTTAATATTGCTTTTGTAGGAAAATTATAGAAAGTTACATTCAATTCAAGCGAATGCAGGTCTTCTGCATAGTGCTCAAACCAATTCCCCTGTGGTACACCGGCTGTATAAAAAATATCTTTCCAATGGTTGTTGTAAAAACCCGAACAGCCTGTCATTATTTTTTTCATAATTTATTACGTAGTTTTTTTACAATTTACATGATTTACTATTTTATAATTTTTCAATCAATTTTAGCGTCTTTACAAGATTGATTCCCCTTTTGATTACTGGTTCCCATAAGTCACCGATTTTTTCGATCCGCTTTTTAATATTCTTTATTGTGAACATTTCAGGTGATAATTGATGATTTACTTCTTTCCAAAGCAGGGGAGTAGATACTGTTGCGTGTGGTCTTGGGCGCACACTGTAGGGCGCTGCTATGGTTTGTCCCTTGCTGTTTTGCAGAAAATCAATATATACCTTGTCTTTTCTTTTTGCCACAGCACGCTCAATACTTGTAGTGTCTGGTAATCGCTGGTGTGTTATCGTTGCCAATATTTCTGCAAATGTTTTTACATAATCATACCGGTATTTTGCAGCCAGGGGAATATAAATATGCAGGCCAGTGGCGCCGCTGGTTTTGCAATAGCATGGAATATTTATTTCATCACATATTTCTTTAATTGCGAGAGCATTATCTACTACATCTTTAAAAGAAATATCAGCGGGGTCCAGATCAAGCATTACATAGTCTGGAAATTCTGTTTTTTGGTATCTGCTGTGCCAGGGATTAATTTCTATACATCCTAAATTAGCCATATAAATAAGTGTAGCAGTATCATTGCAGATTAAATAATCCAGATCGGCATCATTTGATTTTGAATGTATCTGAACTGTCTTTGCCCACACGGGTAACTGCTTTACTTCCATATCTTTTTGGTAAAAACTTTCCTTATTAATTCCATTTGGATGACGATGAAGAGACTGAGGCCTGTTTTTCAGGTAAGGTAAAATATAGGGTGCAATATCTAAATAATAATTAATAAGGTCGCCCTTTGTAAAGCCATCTTCCGGCCAGTACACCTTATCAGGATTTGTACATTTCACTTTTTTTCTTGAAAAGCTGATTATCTTTTCTTTCATGCTGTTTGATTCTGTTTCAGGTGACGGCTTTACGCTTTCATGAATTACTTCTTTTGCTTTCTTGTCTTCCCGAAGACCCATAAATACAGGGTTTCGCAAATGCTTGTCATTTGTCCATTCCAGAAATTTTACATTACATACAAGCTCAGGTTTTGTCCATACAGGTTTGCCTTTAATGCCTGTCATTTTCGGCTTCGGTACAAACGGGCATTCAGTAATTTTTATTCTTTCAAGTTTATCATGCAATTCTTTCAGTGATATATCAGTAAATCCGGTTCCGCAGTTACCTATGTATTTTAATTTGTTGCCGTCATAAATACCAAGAACCAATGAGCCAAAAAACTTACGGCTGTTTTGTGGTAATGTATACCCTGCAATTACTGCCTCCTGCATCTGTGTGGTTTTTACCTTCAGCCAACTGTCTGTTCTTTTACCGGGATAGTACTTACTGCCGCTGTCTTTCGCTATCATTCCCTCATACCCTTTTTTCGAAAATTTATTGAAGATTTTTTCGCCGTCTCCAGTCAGATAATCCGACTTGAATATATTTTTAAAAGAATATTTTTTAAAAAACAACTCAAGCAATTCTTTCCTTTCCATTAATGGTAATGACGTTACATTATATCCGTTCAGAAACAAGATGTCAAAAACATAGTATTTTAATTTACCTTCTTTTGAAAGCCTGAAATTTTGCAACAACTGAAAATTGCTTTTGCCTTTTTCATCTTCTATCACTACTTCGCCATCTAATATAACGGAGTCTTTTATTTTTTTTAGTTCTGAAGAAATTTCACTATACAGCTTTGTATAACTGTTTCCATTGCGTGAAACTAGTTCAGCACTCCCGTCATTAACAGCTGTAAGAATTCTGTAGCCATCATATTTTATTTCATAGATCCAGTCGGCATTATTCACTACTTTATCACTTAACCTGGCCAGCATAGGCTGTGGAAGCACATTTGGGAAATTTTGTTTCTTTTCTGGAGGCTTATTTGCTTTCTCTTTTACAACTTTTGCTTTCGCAGACTTATTTTTTGCTATTACTTTTTTTTTATCTGGAGATTTTAAAGGTTCTATATTTTCGATCTTATATTTTTTTTCTGCAAACTCATCGTCCTTTTTTATCAACAGCCAGTTTTTTTCATCACCCATACGTACCAGCGCAAATGCCCCTTTGAGATGTGTGCCATTCAAAATAAATTTCAAGTCTCCTTTATGTAATTGTGCAAGGAGATTTTTTTCATTACTATTGCTTTCTTCCATCGGCTTATAAGTACCATTATCCCATATATGCACTGTACCTGCGCCATAATTTCCGGCAGGTATTTCACCGTAAAATTTTCCATATGATAAAGGATGGTCCTCTACCATTACTGCCAGCCTTTTTTCACCTGCCACCATAGAAGGGCCTTTAGGTACAGCCCAGCTTTTGAGTACACCGTCCATTTCCAGGCGAAAATCATAATGCAGGTGAGAAGCGTGATGGCGCTGCACTACAAAAGTCAATTTTGATTTTCGCACCCGCTTAGCCGCTTTTGGTTCGGGTGTGTTGTCAAAATTCCTTTTTCTTTTATATTGTGTTAAACTCATGACGTTAAGATGCTTTTGTCTTTTTGGATAAACTGGCTTTTAGCTGCTCCATCAGGTCTTGTGTTTTATTATGTACTATTTTCAGCTTTACGGGCTTTCTCTTTTTGCCTGTAGCTTTTGCCTTTATTATTTTCATCAATGCACTTGCATATTCATCTTTATATTTTTCGATATTAAAAGGGCCCGTATACTGATCTATTAGCGAGAGTGCCATTTTTAGTTCGGCAGGCTTTACAACTGTTTTTGCAGGAAGCTTAAAATCTTCTATACTCCTTATTTCTTCTGCAAAGCGAATCTTGCTTAATACCAGTATTTTATCCATTGGTTTTATAACAGCCAATGCCTCTGCAGTGCGCAATACGAATTGTGCAATGCCAACCTTTCCTGACTTAGCTAATGCATCACGAAGAAGGGCATAGGCACGCTCACCAGCCTTTTCCGGTTCTATGTAATATGAATTTTCAAAGTATATGGTATCAATTTCCTCCATTTTGATAAAGTGATTCACTTCTATCACCTTGCTTTTTTCAGGCATGGCAGCTTCAAAATCCTCATCTTCCAGCATGATGTATTCACCCTTATATAGAAAAGCTTTTGCAATGTCTTCCCATTTTACTTCCTTGCCTGTTTCTTCATTTACCCTTTTAAAATGTACCTTACCCAAGTCTCTGCTATCTACCATGTCTAAATCAATAGTGCTTTGCTGGGTAGCGCTGTAAAGCTTTACAGGAATATTTACTAAACCAAAATTGATAGCCCCCTTCCATATCGCTCTCATAAATAGACTTTTTTCGACTTATCAAATGATAAATCAACACAAAGTTTGCTAAGTATATCCGGCATACCTTATATAATTTGCTTAAAACATTATATTATTTCTATGTTAGCAGCGCTCAAGTATCTTCAATAATGTTTTTTCCGTTTCAGTAAAATTGCCTTGCTGGTTATTTCTTTTTTCATCAGCTTCGCCAAAATATTTCATCAGCTTTTTACTTTCATACAGGTCAATGATAGCCGGATGTATATAATATTTTTTACAAACAGCCCTTGTATTTCCTAACTGCTTAGCCACCATGTCCAGTGCAGTATTTATTTTTTGCTTCTTTTCGGGCTCAGTAGCGTAATCACCGATCTCCCTGAAAGCAATCAGTGCCTGCACACTGCCTGACCATGTACGAAAGTCTTTTGCTGTAAAATTATCTTCTGCTATATTGTGTATATAATTATTTACCATACCGGAATCAATAGTATGCACGTCACCATTCTCATCATAGTATTCGAAAAGTTTTTTACCTGGAATATCCCTGCATCCTTTTACAATTCTGGAAAGTTTTTTGCTTCTTAATGTGATTTTGTGCTTTATTCCCTTTTTACCCTTAAAGGAAAAATTCATACTGCTTCCCTGGATAGTTACATGCTTATTGTTCATGGTAGTGAGCCCGAATGAACCATAGAGCTTTTCGTATACTTCATTGCCAATACGGATGTTAGTGCGGTCGAGCAGGCTCACAATGGCTGCCAGCACCTTCTCCTGCGGATATCCCTGCAGGGTCAGGCCTTTGTGCAGCTGCCGGCGAATAGAAGGAAGCTGCTGGCCAAATTTCAGCAGGCTGTAAAATTTTGTATTGTTGCGAAGTATATTCCAGCGAGGATGATACAGGTATTGCTTTCTCCCCAGCTTGTCGAAACCAGTTGCCTGCAAATGGCCATTCGGTAATTTGCATATCCATACTTTTTCCCATGCGGGAGGTATCACTAATTTTTTGATCCTATCTAAATGATTTTGTGCTGTCACTCTTTTTTTACCATCTAAATAATGTACATCATCTCCGTTTTTGTGCCTTGTAAAGCCTGGCTCCTTATCGCTAACATACACAAGGTCTGCAACGCCTGCACTTTTTACTACATTATCTTTTGCGGCAATCATCGCACGCTTTCCTATTTTTATATTTTCTTCAATTTCTATCACTTGCCTGTTTTTTTTATCCGTTAATAATTTCTCCTCCATTTACATGTATGAATTGGCCTGATATATAACTTGCACCATCACCTGCCAGAAATACATATGCTGCAGCAAGTTCAGCCGGCTGTGCGGGGCGTTTCATGGGAGAGTCTGTGCCAAAGACCGCTACTTGCTCGGCAGGAAAACTTGCAGGTATGAGCGGTGTCCATACAGGGCCTGGTGCTACACCGTTTACACGAATCCCTTTTTTTATCAGGTTTGAAGACAGGCTTCGTGTAAAGGTCACTATAGCCCCTTTGGTTGCGCTGTAATCAATTAGCCCGCCGCTGCCCCTGTATGCAGTTACAGATGAGGTGTTGATGATGTTTGCACCTTTTTTCATAAAGGGCAGGGCAGCCTGTGTAATTCTGAACATTGCAAGAATGTTTACTGCAAAGGTTTCCAGTAAATGCTCGTCTGTGATATTTTCAATATCCTGTTCGGGATAATGAACCGCTGCGTTGTTTACCAGCACATCTATCTGCTTAAATGTTTTTGTGATCTTATGTATGGCAGATATGCAATTTTTCTTTCTGGACAGATCGGCTGCTACAGACAAACATTTTTTATGATAATTATCCTGAATATATTGCATTGTTTCATCTGCATCTTTTTGTTCTTTTTTAAGATGTATGATAGCGATATCTGCTCCTTCTTTTGCAAATGCTACTGCTACTGCGCGCCCTATACCGCTGTCGCCGCCTGTAATGATGCATTTCTTTCCGCTTAAAGATTTCGATGCCTGTTCGCTATCAAACTCAGGCAAAGGATCCATCTTATATTCAAGGCCAGGATGGCGCTGCGACTGTTTTTTGAATATCTTCTTTTTTGGGCTGCTCTTTTGCATAAAATTTATTTGCTTTTCTTTTTAGGAATTTTAGCACCAGCCTTTCTTGCTTCGCTTAAGCCGATGGCTATCGCCTGCTTTTTGCTGGTTACTTTTCCGCCCTTGCCATCCTTACCCGATCTGAGTGTGCCTTCCTTGTACTCGTGCATTACTTTTTCCACTTTTTTTTCTCCCTTGTTTTTCATGATATTTTAATTTAAAAATATTTTGGTACAAATATCCTCATACAACTGGCCAACGCTTTATACATAAACATCATTTAGTTATATTATTTACATATACTGTAAAATCGAACAGTATAAAAAGTCTACAAGCATGGCACAGAAGTAATACCTAAACCTTTGTTATAAGCAAAAAAAACTATGAAACGGAGACCTACATTGATGGAGAACAAATCTATTTTTATTTAATAAAATTGTATATTAGAGGTAAATATTTTTCACCTAAACCCCTAAACTATGAAAAAGACTTTCATAGCCAGTATTTTTCTGGCATTTTTTATTTTAGACATCAACACAATTTCTCTTTCACAATGTTCTCTGGACAAAACCGGATGGACATGTGTATTTGATGAGCCATTTGATAATATGACAGATATGAAAACCAGATGGACTATTATGGATGGCCCTGACCCATGGATTGATAATCAATGGTACCGATCTATAAACACAGAGAATAATATTGAGTTTCCAGCCAATGATCCGGGATTTGGATATTTCTATACGAAGAAATTAAATCCACCAATTTGGCAAGGAACCCATTGGTATTATTACTCTACAGCAAAAATTCAAAGTAAGTTTGAGGATTATCAAGCTTGTAATACATATTCGACAGATAATGGTTTTTTATGGGGAATGTTTGAAATTAGATGTAAATTGCCTAAAATAGCTGGAGAATTTATCTCCTATTGGTTAACTGGTACTAACTCCTGGCCGCCTGAAATAGATGTTTTTGAATATCGAAATGATAACCACAGGCAGTATTGGTCTACGATTCATTGGAGCGAAGTTAATGATCCGCACCTGTGGTGTGGAAAAACATATAACTATCCATCTGATCTTACAAATGATTTTCATACCTGGACGTTGGTGTGGACACCAAAACATGTCACTTGGTTTTTTGACAATAAAGAATTACGAACAGATAATATTGATGTTCACATTCCCGGATCCTCAATCTATAATATAGGAAGTATTTGTCAATGGCATAAGATGCTTCAGCAAATTGGCGTGGCTGTTGATAATCCAGATGGCAATACTACATACTTTGATCCGCTAATTGTTGATTATATTAAAGTATATAAGCCTACAAATTTAACACCATATAGTACTCCTGCTGCTGACTGGTTCAACGATATTGTTTCGGATTATGCAAATACACCTTATAAAACCACAAGTGACTGGCTTTTAAACAGAATAGTAACAGATGATCCATACAATGCATTTTCTGATTTAAACGTCTTGCAAGGGGGAGGGAAATATTATTATCGTGGTGGTAATAATTATTTGTCTACTACTTATTGGTATGATTGGGGCAATGGTCCCATGTTTCATTCTGCACCCATTAGTACAAACTTTACTATTTCCGGAAATATTAGTGTTGCGACACAAGATGAAATACCTTTTTTTCGCAGAGGTTCTAAAATAGGATATTATAAGGGTAGCAATTTCTATTATATCAAATACAATTATTTTCCTTTTTTGGTAGTAACTAATGCTGCAGATAAAATTATTGCTAAGCCCAATGGCAAAGAGGTTTACTATCTGGGAACAGACAATAACATCTGGCATGCGGAACGTGCAACTCTTGCCACCGATCTGTGGGATGTGTCGAAAATTACAAACAGCAGTGATTTTACCAGCGATATAATATGTGATCCAAATGATGATCACATATTTTATTGCCGCAATACATCCGATAAACTTTACAAATTATATATTAATGCTGGTAGCTGGACAACAACGGTTATATCTCCTACGAACGATATTCATGGTTCTTTGGCGATTACCTCAAATAGTGAAGTGATATTTTACAGGAACTCTGCAAACAAAATGGTTTACATATATCTGCAGAATGGCACATGGACAAGAATAGAATTTTATGCAATTACACCATATAGCAACGGCCAAAGTGTGTGGATTGACAATATAGCAAGCGATATTTGCCTTGGCGAAAACCCTAATCATATTTATTATATCGGCACAGATAAAAGAGTATGGGTAGTATATTTAGATAATACGTGGTATGCTGCAGCGATTGATTGGCGGGAAAATTACGCTGAAAGGGATCTCAGGATTACGGATTTTGATAATGCAAATATGAGATTAAGTTTTGTTGGGCCAGATAACCAGATAAGAACACTGAATTGGAATACTTGCGAAAACTTAAACCCGGAATGCGAACAAGATGTATTTTATAAGACAGCCCTGGATGCAGGTGCACTGGATAAATTCAAATCACAAGCAACAAATAAAATAGAACTTTTCCCTAATCCTGCTATTGATGAGATTCAATTGAGATGGGCTGGTGCAAATAAGGGAGATAAATCCCTAATCACTATTTCAGATTTGACTGGAAAAACGATTAAAAACATAGAGTCCCTCAGTAATGAAATTAAAATATCAATTACAGATATTCCAAATGGTGTTTATATCGTGAAAGTGATAAATGGTTCTAATGTGTTATCTACAAAGTTTGTAAAAGAATAATAAGTACTTCCCAAATTGGCGTAGGAATGATACACAGCCTTTGTGTGCTACTATTCCTATTTATCATTCCTGCGCCAGTGGGTATTAACTTATTTTTTTGATTTAATATTATTTTCTTTAACTTAATTAATTAACTCACTCATTCTGTCGCTGACTATTTTGTGCAAAAATTTATTAAACTATGAAAAAACTATTAATTGCATTTCTTACGATTTGCGCCGCATCATGTAACGATTCAAAGGAAGGTAATACTGCTGAATCAACAACTACTGCCACAGAAACCCCCCAATCTAATTTGAAAGACAATCTAAAAAACGTAAAGAACATAAATGAATTTATTGAGGCGGATGCCGGTAAGAAAAATAATACGGATATCGCTAAGGATAAAACTTTGCGAGATAGGTTTATTGATTTTTATAAGATTGGCCATACAACTACAGAATGGGAGCAACTGGTAAACAATCAACGAAAAATCAGAACCATAAGACTCACGGAGGAAAATTGTCTCTTTTTAAATCAAGAAGAATCACAAAACACATATGACAGGCCGCAATGCAATAAATTTTATGGACATGACATTATATGCGGGGGCAAAACATTTCCAAATGGAATTGGAAATCATCTTGATAAAGATAATAAAACAAGTACGCTGGTATTTAATATTAATGGCTTCTTAAATAAAAACTATAAGTTACTTGGATTTTATTGTAGAACAGGAGTTGCAGAAGAGCCAATCGGCACTTCTCCGGGTAATGGTTCATTCAGCACAACAATTGAAGGAACTATTGATGATGTAGGCGAAATTATTGTTGAAAAGGTTCCTCTTTATACCACTTCTACAGGAAAGCCCGGTCATGTAAGCGAAGAGAAATTTTTATCATTTAAACCTACTACCAATAGTTTAAAATTGGTATTTAAATCTAAATATGAAAACCATGCAAATGCACATTTTGCTCTTCTTGACCCCTTAATTTTTGTATTGATGGATCAATAGATCTTTAAAAAGCTACGTTTCTCCTATCCGCAGAAAGTCCGCTTCTTCCTCGCAGAGTCTCCGCAACGGGACTCTGCGTTTTATTAAGAGTAGTATGTTTTTGAAAAATTCCTTATGAAATTCAATATCTATGTCGCACAGCTCTAACTTACTTAGTTGTGATCTCTATACTGGTAGATATTCTGTGCGGAGACAGATTTAAATTAATATTTTTTCAAAGCAAACACTGCTTTCCACATCTGCGTACTGGCCATAATTTTTTATGGTGGTATAGTTGTTCTTGTTGTACAAACCTATTGCCTCATGTTGTTTTTTCCCTGTTTCTAAGATACATTTTTCATAACCTAATTCTTTTGCCCAGTTTTCTAATTCCTTTAGAATGATTGATGCAATTCCTTGCCCTCTTTTTTCCGGTGGTACAAACATTCTCTTTACTTCCATTACATTTGGTTCGTATTCTTTAATGGCACCGCAGCCTGCAGCAATTTCGTTTTCATAAGCAACGATCACATATTTGATATCATCAATTTTATTGTATTGTGCAAAAAACCAATGATCATCTCCATCGCGGATAGCAAGGTCTTTGTCGAGCTCTCTTATAAGCGCTTGAAAGTCTGCATTGTCAGAATTTGTTCTTATTACTTTATACATTTTCAGTTTGAAGTTTTATCACTGTTTGTTTGCTTCCTCAGCTACAAATTTATAATATATTATTGTAGCGGATAAACCTAATTGAAATCACGCGATAGTTAAATTCACTCTTATATTCTTCTTCTTTTATAATACTTATTTTACCAGATCGTTCGGGATATATTTCTTTTACAGTATTGAGTAATGGCGTGGCACAATTTGTTAATGTTAAAGAATCAGGATCTATAAAAATCATTTGTAGTTTTGCACTACAATCATACTTTTAAAGTTTCTACTCTTATAATATCCTCTCTAAGATAATAGTTCAAATTTTTCCTGTGCGGCTGCCACCAAAATTTAACTATTATGCAAATTAAGATCAAAAACCAGAAGTTTGACATTCTCAATATCATCTGTATTGCAATTTCAGTATCAATCCTTGTATTGGTATCTTATATATTGTACAAGGCAGGTTGATAATGGGTTCATCATTCCTGATAACTTTATCCTGCCAATGTTGATATAGAAGTGCAGATGTTATGCGTTGGCGAGCAGCCAAACTATTAATCGTATAACTTCTTTCTTTTAGTTCCGGCGCATACCACATTATTGAGCCGGCGGGGTATCTTTTTTCTTATTCTTTCTTCCCCACCAAAGCAGTATGCCTGTTATTGGTAAGGAAGCAATAAAAAGACTGATAAAAAAGGCAAGTATCTTACCCGGCAAGCCAAATATTGCTCCTACATGAATATCATAATTCATTCGCATCAGCTTGTCAGACCGCGAAGTTTCCTTGAACCTTCCCCACATATGCTTTACGGAGAGTTCCTTTAAAGTGTATTGGTCGTAATAACGATAATCAGTTTGCCAGTAAGTACCCGGGTCGGGGTTTACATTGGCAGCAAGAGCACTTACAGAATCCTCAGGGGTATGCACTTCCATATTTGCTTCATCGCCATATTCATTGCGGAGTTTCATCCATACAATATTTATTGCGGCAGTATTATCATATTTACCGGCACTTGTATCAGAAAGAGGAGATTGGTATTCTTCAAATTTTTTTCCGCCTGAAATACTTGTGTAATATATTTTATTGAACCATTCAAAACCCCATACAAGACCTGTAATAGCTAGCACAATAGCTACCCACGAAACATAAAAACCCACCACGCTGTGCAGGTCAAAATTTTTCCTTCGCCATTTAGCACTCCACTTTATCGTGAACCGTTGCTTGGCTGCTGCCTTATTTTTAGGAAACCAAAGAACTATACCTGTTATAAGCATCACCACAAATACAAGCGTGGAGGAAGCCACTATTAGTTTACCCGTTTTTTGTGGCAACCACAAATTATAATGACCATCTAAAATAAAACTGAAAAAAGTATTTGTTTCATCCCGCACTTTTAATACCTCTCCCGTGTATGGATTTGTATATACAAAATAATAATAATCTTCTTCGTCGCTGTAATAAATCACCTTGGCTGCCTTGCTTTTGCCGCTGTACATTACAGCATGCACTTTTTTACCCGGTAGTTCTTTTTGTGCGATCGCGATAAGTGTAGTTGGCGACAAGAATTCTTTCTTTTCAGGTTTTACATATCTGTACTTCTGTGTAATATCTTCTATTTCTTCTTTAAACACATACAGGCATCCTGTAATGGCTATAATAAAAACCAACAGCCCGGACGCGAGCCCGAGCCATAAGTGTAATATCCTGATGCTTTTTTTTATTTGCAAAAAAATCAGAATTTATAATTAACGGACAGCCTGAAATTTCTTGGTGCTTCTGTTTGCCATACATAAGTAGGTGTAGACATCCACGACTCGTAAGAGCCGCTGTACAGGTATGCATTCAAAATGTTGAACACATTCAGGCTGACGTTCATCTTGTCATTTTCCCAAAACAATCCGCCATCCAGTTTGAAATAATCTGTCATTTCCTTATCAGGCGAAGGTGCTGCTTCCCAGTAAGTAGCCCTGCCTGCAAGGTAAGTGCCGCCCAATGAGATACCTGCACCCTGCAAAGGAGTACCTGTAAGCTTGTACGAAAGCCATGCATTAGCAGTGTGCTTTGCAAAGCCCGGTATCACATCTCCCACTTTCACTACAGTAACACCTTCACTCACCTTACTTACTTTTGAATCTGTATAGGCATAGTTTGCATTTAAGGTAAGACCTCTTGCGAGCGTCCCTCTCAGGTCAAACTCTATTCCCTGCGACTGCTTTTGTCCAAGCTCTATACTAAGCCCTGAAGCTGGCGGGCTGAATGGGTCAGGAGTCAATTCATTGTTTTTGATGATGCGGTAGATGGCTACCGTTGTATTCCATTTTCCATCCATCCAGTTTCTTTTTACACCTATTTCCATATTGTTGCCTGTGATGGGTTGTACCTTTCCTCCACTGGATAGTTTTCCGCTTTGCGGTATAAATGCCTGATCGTAAAGTGCATACACTGCCACATCTTTTGCTACCGTAGCACTAAGCCCTATACGCGGTGTAAAGCGGCTTGCAGAGTCAGGCTTGCTACCCCATGCCGACTGACGCAAAACAGTGTAGCGCCCTGCCAGTGTCAAACGTATCTTATTATCCAGAAAACCTAATTCATCCTGCACATACAAGCTTGCAGAACGCATATCCATCAGTCCACCGACAGCCTGTGCCCTTTGTTCCAGCGGAGTTTCCCTGTCAAAAACAGGATAGCCGCCTGCGGGCACACCCAAGTTAGGATTCAGCGGATCAAAAGGTGCATTGGCAGAATCTAACAGGTGACCTTGTCCCCAGTCGGCCATATAATTTTTATTTGCAAGGTCTACACCGCCTAATATCCTGTGTCTTACATCGCCGGTGTTTACATCACCATTTACAAATATCTGCCCCATGGTCATCTTGCTTTTTGCATCCCATATATCCACTTCGCGTATGATGTGTCCGTTTGAGTCTATGCTTGAAGGCCACATACTGCAACCTTTCTGCTTATAAATAAAATGACCTGCCTGTGCTGTCAGTTTCCACTTGTCATCAAAATCATGTGTCATATTTACAAAGAAACTGTGGTCACTTATTTTTTGTCCGGGAAGACCGGCAGATAAGGTTGTGAAATCTACCGGAAGGGTTTCGTAGCCCCTGGTGCCGAATACATAGAACGAACCGATATTACTCATATCTGCATGCTGGTAGTTATACTCCAGTGTAAGCTTAGTACTGTTGTCGAGCTGGTAAGATATTACAGGTACTATCGCATATCTGTTGTTGTACTCATTTGGCCTGTGCGATTTCTTGTTTTGCGCAGAAGCATTAAACCGATAAAGCAGCTTACCGTTTTTCGACAGCTTGCCGTCCAGGTCAAGGGCTGTCCTGTACAGATCAAAACTGCCAAGCGTGATAGAAGCCTCACCCTTTGTTTGCCCGGTAGGTTTCTTGGTCACTACATTATACAAGCCGCTTGGGTCGCCGTTTGACAACATAAATCCCGCAGGACCTTTTACAAACTCTATATGATCTACCACACTCATATCTTCGGTTAGTGGCCCCCAGTAAGAGTTGACAACATTGAACCCGTTTCGGAAAGCCTGTATCTGCGAGCCCCTTGAAACAATATTTGTATACAGGTCGGCCCAATGCTCAGCCCTTGCTGCGCCGCTCACATTACGGATAACGCCATCGCTCATGCTGATGATCTGTTGCTGCTTGAGAGAGTTGTTAGTTACTATCTGTATATTTTGCGGCAGCTCCATCAGCGGGGTTGTAAGCCTGAGTGAGGGTGATACGTTGGGAGGGTTGGTTTTATTGTTTGCATTTGCAGTAATAATTACATCTGTCAGCTGATTATATTTTTCTTTCAGTATTATCTCTCCCGTATTTGTCACCTCATTTGCTTTTACCGTTACCTGCATTTCTTTTGTTTCGAGCCCTACGTACGAAGTGGCAAGGGTATACTGCCCTGCAGGTACTTTTTTTATTTCAAATTCGCCTTTTGCGTTTGTCCTGCTGCCGTGGTTGGTTCCCTTCAGGCGTATGTTTACATACTGTGCAGGATAGTCGTCAGATGTTTTCAGCCTGCCCTGTATGCTGCCTGTTTGTGCACACAGCACCCATGAGGAGATAGTAAATAATAATGTCAGTAAAATTCCTGTTCTGTTCATTTGTTTTTTTCGTTTTAGATTTAGTTTATCAGATTATTCTTAAATATTTATGACAGGTTATTTATCTCTTTTTTTAAAAATTTCGCAAAGGTGATAATACAGTGCCCATATTCATATATGGAAAAAGAAAAAAAAATGTTCCTAAAAGGAAAAAGGTAAAACAGCAGCTGTCATTCTTTTTGTAGTTAGTATATAAGATAGATATACATAAGCGACCACAGATATATGACCAGTATCACCAGCAGAATTGCAATGATCATTTTGTATGATGGTAATTTCATGCAGCAAATTTATTGCTGCACATAATTATTAATTTGCCGCTTCGTTTATATTACATTCGTATGACAGAAGGCAGGGGGTATGTTTATAAGTGGAGATATGAATAAAGCATACTTAATCCAGCTAGGGTACTTATGGTACGCTCGATAATTCCGCCGTTGTCGGTCTTCTTGACCGACAACATATTTAATTTGAGATTGTTGGTACGCCATCGCACACTGTCAACGCTGCATATCAACAATGGCGAGAATTTGTTCTTATTACTTTATACATTTTTGGTTTGAAGTTTTATCACGTGTTTGTTTGCTTCCTCAGCAACAAATTTGTAATATATTTTTGTAGCGGGTAAACCTAGATGAAATCACGCGATAGGGTAGTTAATTCGCAAAGTCCCAACTTAGGTTGTTGTAACCTCATAGCTAGTCTGGTGGAGACTCTGCGAGGAGGAAACTAATTATATTTTATGTTGTTGGTGAAGAACACCAACAACATAAAAGTTTTTACAATTTTAGAAATCTTGCTATTGAAACTCCTTTGTTTGTTTTTATTTTCAAAAAATATGCCCCTGGTACTAATTGCGAAATGGAGAAGGAAGAAGCAGTTTCTGTTTGCAATCTATTGCCGGTTGCGCTAAAGATTTCGACCATTTGCAATACATCGGCTCCTTCTATGGTAAGCTTATCGGTTGCAGGGTTTGGTATTATATTTCCTGCAAATTTTTGTTCAATATCTGACAGTGCTGCAGGTATCTGATTCAGTTTTACAATAAACATATCCGTAGTATTTCCTGCATCATTATTACTGATGCCAGCACCCGGATCGAAATCTACCACGCCTGTAAATTTCCCTGTTGTAAGTACACTGCCTGATGCATCCGTAAAAATGCCATGCGAATCTTCGCCTGCATTGTTGCCAAATGATTCCACCCAGATAAGATTACCCGCAGGGTCAAATTTACTGACAAAAACATCCCGGGTTTTACCCACAACTGTATGTACACCTGCACCCGGATCAAAATCAACTGTATCTTCAAAATGCCCGCATGCAAAGATATTTCCGGCCGCGTCCAAACTTAACGCTTTCACCCTGTCCCAACCTGTACTTCCAAAACTTTTTGCCCACATAAAATTTCCGGCAGGGTCAAGCTTGGAAAGAAATGCTTCATAACTACCATTTGAAGTAAGGGTATAACTGCCTGCACCAGGGTCAAAATCTGTAGTATTTATATAGTAGCCGCCAGTAATAACATTGCCACTTCCGTCGACCTTTATGGCGAATCCCTCTCCTGTAGAATTATTTGTTTGTCCGAAGCTTTTGGCCCAGACGAAATTCCCGCCATTATCAAGTTTCAAAACAAAAATATCCGCATTTCCGGTTACTGCAGTCAAATTGGTTACACCAGCTCCGGGATCAAAGTCGACCACATCATGAAAAAAGCCTGTACTATACAGATTGCCTGCAGCATCTGTACACATAGCATGGCAATCATCGCTCTCTCCTATTGCATGTGCCCACACAAAATTGCCTGTACTATCAAGCTTTAAAAAAAACATAGCAAATTGTGCCGGAGCATACAAATTATGAACGGAGGGGCCGGGGTCAACGTCAGCAGTATCCTGTATACGGCCAGTAACATAAATGTCGCTATTATTATTACACGTAATTTCATATGCGGCATCATTGCCGATACCACCGGCTACTTTTGCCCATATCAATGCACCGTTAGGGTCATACTTAGCTATAAAAAAATCATTACTGCCTGCGGAAGATAGTTTTAATGAATCAGGACCGGGGTCAAAATCCATAGTCCCGTTAAAGGCTCCGCATACAAATATATTTCCTGCAGCATCGCATACAATACCGGTTATGGACTCAGTGCTTGCATTACCGAAGTGTTTTGCCCAAATATAATTGCCGTTGGCATCAAGCTTTAGCAAAAACATATCAGTAGGACCGGTAACGGGCATATTAACCACAGCGGCTCCCGGATCAAAATCAGTGTTGCTGTTAAAAGAACCTATTGAATAAACATTACCTGCTGCATCTACACTCATACCGATTCCGGTAGCACTACCCGCAGAACCTATATTAATGGCCCACTGTAAATTTTGCGCACTTGCAGATGAAAAAAAGAAAAAAAATGCAGACAGGGAGATAATTGCTTTCATGAGGGGTGTTTTATTGTTTCGCACAAAAATAGTCAACATTTATTATTATTCACTCCCGTTCTGTTCATTTTCTGCACTAGCGCTGGAATGAGCGTTGGCCAGGTGTGCATGCTTCCGGTCCGGCGTCTATTTAAACCGGCACCAGAAGCCAACGCGCTTGCCTACGCATCATTCTGGCGCCAGACGGAGGTGCGTAAACTAGTTACCTATCAAATGTTGTAAGTTTGTTTTTGTAAAAATCTTGACCATGTTAGAGCATATATTAAAATTATACACAGAAAAACCAGAGGAGTTAAAAAAATCTACCTTGAAGTTCCTATTACTCTTCAATTCTATGCTTCTATCGTTTAAACTATATGAAAACATAGTTGGTAAATTTCACTTTCTTGATATAAAAGATGTCACAGGTATTCTGAATTTTTTTACTAGTGGGAAAGTGCTAGTCGCGTTATTAATTATTTCGTGCAGTTACTATTTACTGAGGATCACTATAGATACTATTGATTGGATTGCAGGACAGTTATTGAAATTCATTTTTGGAGATATGGGTATTGATTCTGGGTTCTTTCAATTTATTATGAAGCTATTTGATATTGTAAAGATAGACAGTGAAACAGAAATGCCTCTGAAAGGTAAAAATTTTGATACTGCGTTAGAAGTTACTCAATTCTTAAATGATGATTCATCTGTTGATAAAATAAGGAAAGCAGTAACATTTAAATACAAGGAAGTACTTTTATCAACTACAATAATTTATTTTATAGTTTTAAACAGTACTCTGCGAAAAGATATTTTAGATTATCTATTCCCTATTGTCTTGGTAATAATGTTTGTTACAGAGTATATTATTGAAAAAATGTTCGAATATATTTTGAAAGATAACAAGAACATTAATTATGCATTTGAACTCATTAACATAAATTCTGAAGTAGGGACTATTTTGTTAGGACATTCAGATTTATATACATGGCAAGCACATAAAAATATCAAAAATGGTTACGAATTAGTATCTATTTCAACTAAAAAGAAAACTCAGATTTCATATTTGTCGTTACTGTCAGAAAAAATAGAAATTTATGATTTAATTCGACATATCAAAAAATTATCCTCTAGGAATATTAATTATATTCTCGTAATGAAACCTCCCATACACAAAAAGATAGTCGAAAAATCAAATAGTACATTCACTAATATTACCTGTATTGAATTTGAAACAATCTCTGAACTGAGATACAAATTAGATGAGCGCCTTACTTTAAATTAAGTATACTTACTCAAATCCTTATATTTCATTTGTTCTTCATTTGAAAGATTGATAAACATTGCAAGAATTTCGCCATCACTCAAACTTGTCCATGTATGTCCTAAATCTTTCCTGATTGCTTTTAATAGCCTGGATAAAGTTCCTAAAATTCTTTCAGATGTAGCTTCACCAGTTTGGCTCACATTTCTAAAAAGTCCGTATGTTCTGACAACCTCATCTGAGGCATAAAAAATGGCGTCAAATGCTGATATAGCCGCAAGTTGTAACATTTCCGTTGTTAGTTCAGTGGGTCTATCCGTACCGTCATTTTTATTTAAAAGAGAATTAATAAGAATACTTTGATATGGTCGAAGTAAGTTAGCATATACTTCCCTCTTTTTTTCATATAACCTTGCACGATTTTCTTTATATGCTTCATATATTCGGCTCACTAAAAAACCAAAACCAGCAGCTATGAATGGAACCCAGTTCACACCAATATGTTTCATAGTCCAGATTCCTAAATAGATACCCCCGCCAATAAGAGCAAGTGCAAAAAGAGTGTAAAAAATATTTTTCATTCTTGATTTTTATAGAGATAATAATTCAATTTATCATATTGTCAATTAAATAGTTATGATCATTTGTCATAGTGCTAATTCTTTTTACCCTCTTCCCAATTTTTTGCGATGGTTTTGTAATCTGGGAAAGTTTTATCAGTATCGTTCAGCCACTTCTCTACAAATTTTGGATTATCACTATTAGGTTTAGGAGTTGCCGTATTAACTTTCATCTGCACAGGCGTTCTAACACCATCTCCCATTATTATTGCAATTTGCTGAGGTAATACTGGGAGCTGTTGTAAAATATCTTCATTAGCTGCTGATACTAATTGTCTTACATATTTTTGGTCATCAGGATTTTGCAAACGATGAACGATAAATGAATTGCATTGAGATAAGACTGTTTTAGAAAGCTCCGATGGTCGCTGACTGGAAACCATTAACGACAATCCAAATTTTCTTCCTTCCCTGGCAATTCTCTCAAATACTTTTTTTGATATAGATACTTTATCACCGCGGTCTTTTTCTGGAATATAATTTTGTGCCTCTTCTAATACCATAACAACTGGAAAATTGCCTCTTTGATCACTATTAAATCTGGAAAGAAATTCAAGAACCATTCTTCCAATCAACCCTGTTATCGTTTCTAAAACTTCAAAGGGGATTAGTGACATATCAATAATTGTGATTTGGTTTGGTTTATCTGCATCTACTTTTTCAGGTTCGACTTTGGCAATTTGCTTCTTGAAATATTCTGTGTAAATGTCCGTTTCAGAGGTGTTAAATATTTTGAATAAATCACCAAGTACAAAGGCTAAAAATTTAGAGAGTGATTCTTTAATATCGGTTGTTTGGTTCAACAATAATGGGTCAGAAATTCTTTCATCATTCAAATATGCTTGAAGTCTCAACCGAAGAGTTGAAACAAATTCTCTAATGCGATTATTTGAGGATTCGTTTTCATTTATAGCCTCATCAATAAACGTTGAAATCATTCTGTCATAGTCAAACCATAGTGGAAGGTCAATATTTTTGTCTTGAAGAATTTTCTTTGAGGAAATAAAAACTGAAAGTTTTCTCAGTTCATTAGCAAGATCGTTGTTTACTTCAAATAGGATATTTTGTAATAAATGACCATTTACCCACTTGCCGTCGAAGGTGAGTTTATTTCCCCCATTGTTTACTAGTTTCCCCAAACACTTAAGAATTGGGTTAAAATCATAGCCGATATTTTGAGCTTTGAAAAAATCGGCAATTCCTTGGGTGTCATGAAAAATAATAGGTTTAAGTTTTGCTTGATCAGCAATTTTTGAAAGGTGAACAATTTCTACAAGTCTGTTGTAGTAGTATTGAGGTACACTATCGCCTACGATTGAATTTTGCTCATTTTTAGCAAGTGCTATCGCTCTTTTTAAGATTGGAGATTGTGTATTAGCGCTTGGCTCAAACAGAAATTCAAAATCATCATAATTCATAAACCAGAACGGAACTTTTAATCCCTCCTTATCAATACAAATGGCATTTACTAGTGCTTTGTCTTTATAAATATTTTCACCTTTGTCTCCTATGAAAGCTCTTTTATATTCTCCATTGGTATCAAAAATTATGAAGTGTGCATTTTGTAACCGCTTACCATCTTTATATTCAAATGAAAACAAACTCTGAAGTATGGAAGCAACGGTGCATGATTTTCCTGACCCTGTATTGCCTAAGACAGCCGCGTGCTTTCCGAAAAACTTATCGGGATTTATTCTGATATGATAATCGGAAAATGCAGGGGATGTGCCAATCGGTAAAAAATAATCTCTAGTATAGTCAATTCCGTCTTTCTTTGCAGTATCAAAAATCTTATCCAGATCTTCTTTTATTACATACCAAACTGGATTGTCGAGTATTGGATAGTTATATACTCCCTGCAAATAGTCTTTTCCATTCTCAATTGTTCCAATCATTGTTGCAACTAAATATCGTTGCGCTTTGGGCAATGTTATAAAGCCGCTTGTCTTTTCAATTTCTGTTTCATCCTGTATTTTAACTCTTGTTACAATAGCCACAATTCTGTCGGCTCCAACTGGAATAATCAGGTAAGAGTTGATTCTTGCTATTTCATAAATATCATTGAAACCACTCTTGTATAAACTTTTCAGATCCTCGTCTAGTTGTACAACTACACGGAAACTATCAACTGAAATTACTTTGCCTATTTTTCTTTCACTCATATTAGGGCGGGGTTGGGGTTGTTGCTAACGGTGTTGAAGAACCGTTATCAAATAGTTTACGCAAGGTTTCTGCAATTTTCTCATAAGTATTCATTTCAATTAAGTCGGGTAGAAGGTCCTCGACGAAAATTGAAAAACTGCCAAGCTGTTCTCCTTGCAAAATAATTATTCTTGGATCTTTTAATTCCATCAACTTCTCAATTTCTTTACTGGCCTTTGTGCCATTGTAATCAATAATAATTAAAGTAAAGGACGGAATTGTCAATGCCTGGTAAATTATGTCATTTATATGCTCGTCACTGAAGGAATAACCATATGTTATAAGTACTGATTGAGATTGTGAAATGGTCGCAGCAAATTGCCTAAATAATTCAGAATACGGAAAATCCAACGTAAACGATTTTTTTGCAGTGGTTGGATAAATCATGATATTCTCAAAGTCCTTCATTCCGCGAATTATTTCTATTGGCACCTCAGAAATTCCGTAAACATTATTTGCCGAGGGAATTTCTTTTAACCATGTTAGTGAACCATGAATTTTATAATAGCGTAAAACTTTTTCGATCCTTTGCACTTTCCCCTGTGTAGTAGAGCCAGGGAAAAACAAATCGTATTCAAATGCTTCGGGCTTAAAAGTTCTCTTTTGAAAACCCGAAAAACCACTAATAAAATTCACTCCTAACTTGTCAAAAGCATATTCAAAAGCCAAATCATAATTGGTTGTGAAGACATTTGCTCTTTTCAAATTCAGTGGTCTTTGCAGGATTTTCTTTGTAAATTTTTCATGATAAAAAGACTTATTCTTACCAAGGTTCGTTTTTTCATCACCCGTTAACCATGGAGCGTTTGGCAAATTTTCAATGTCGCATAGTTCAAACAAACCTTGTTTAATGGTTCGGATTAGCTCAGGTAGATATTTTAGCTTTACAGCCGAAGGGTTTAAATCAAGTACATATTCTTGTGCAACCAAGTAATTTAAAAATTTTTCAAGAGAATATTCTATTTCACCACTTCCTGTTCTTTTTTCAGATGCTTCACCTTGAAGTTCTTTAATTGTCTCAATAAATTCATTATAAAGTACATCTGGTGTCGGCGTTCCGCTAATATCAATATTTGCTGCTTTTATTCTTTCTTCAATTTTTTTGGGAATGTTGGCAATGGAAATTGAACCGATATTCATTGATGAACCTGCGCCAAAAAGAAAACTAACATTGTCAAGTTCGAGATAGCTTTTTAAAAGTACTTTTATTTTCTGAAGCGCTTTATTGTCTTTCTCCCAATTAGGGAGTTCATCAATTCCTTCAATAAAAAGATTATTTTTTGCAAGGTCTAATGTCATACTCTTTCGATTTGGGTTATATTTTTATGATTATGGCTTATATTAATAGGACTAAGTAACAGTTTATTATTTATGCAGACAATTTTTTAACAATGTATTTGAAACGTAACTTATTACATATTTGTATGTTATTTATTCCCCTCGGTACCAACTGTAATTTCAATACCCCAAAAGCTATGATCTTCGCCTTTCCTTTCATACTTAATAAATTCGTCTGGTGGATCTTCTTCCCATTCCATGTATCTATATAATGCAGAGGTAAAATCTGAAATGTCTGTGTTCGGAATGATAGGTTCACCAATTTCCCAAGCTAACAAACTCATGTAGGAAATTATACCACAATAATAAAATTTATCTACGTCTGAAACTTGGATACGATTTCTATTCTGGTTTTGAAAAATATCGTAAGCTGTTCCAAAAATATTTGATTCAAACAGTCCAAATCGTAAATCATTAACCAGTACAAAACTTCCATATTCAGGTCTCGTCGGTCTGAGTGTAAATGAATTTGCTGAATTCTGGCGTCTGCCAAAATTAAATGTTGGCCAATTCTTTAATAGAGTTAATTGGCGTTGGTCAATGTCCCACGATTTCCTATGAGATCGCTTTAATTGATAAACTATAGTTTTCTGTCCAACTAACATTCCATTATTTTTATATTTAACAATAATAATATAATCTCCTAATTCGCAAGTTTGTCTTGCTCCATATGTAACTAATGGGGATCCATGAATCTCCTTTACCCTGCAACTAAAATTTGCACCAGGAATACGTAACCCGTTTAGATAAGTCTGAAGTGCTGGAAAAAAATGTCTGAAATATTGAACCTCTGTTCTTGTTTTATTTATAGCGTCGATATGTAACCGAATAAAATTGAAGATCAACCTTTGTTTATGTGATTTTATCCTGGATGAAATTTCTTTACCTTGATTATTAAAAAACATATTTCAAGTTTAAAAATGGGTTAGGTGTAGTTTATTTTAGCCCGGACATATATTGCTAGTTTATTTATGACAGCAATGATATTCGATTTCTACTACATTTCCTACGTAGTCCTACGCAAATCTTTACGTATTTCTACGTAACTCCCAAAATCTCAAAAACTCCCCAAAACTCCTATTCCCTGCCATTATTTCCGGTTTTTGCCTCAGGGGGGTACTTCCGAAGTACCCCCCGGTACTTCCGAACTGAGCTGGCTTACCTTTTTTGTCAGTTGGCCGAGTTCAGAACTGAGCTGGCTGAGCTCTGAACTGAGCCGGGTATGTTCTGAACACAACTGGCCAGGCTTTTACCCTAACTGGCTTAGTTCGGAACTCGGTCGAAGGAGCTCCGAACTCCGTGCGCCGAGCTCTGAACCGGGCTGGCTTACCCTTTTACTTGCCCGGCTGAGTAAAAAACTGAGCCGGCTTGGCTTTTTACTCGGTTGGCTCAGTTCAGAACCCGGCTGGCTTACCTCAGAACTAAGCTGGCTTAGTAAAAAGGTAAGCCAGTTGTGTTCTACAGCATCAGAAGTAAATACACGGTTTGCCTCACTGATCTTGGGCATGGTTTGCCTTTCTTCTACGGTAGCGCCTACCAGAAAAGGCATTTCAGCTTTGATACCTGCAATGTGGTTTTTGATATTTGTGATTGCAGTTGCGCTTAGGGTTGCTGACACCCTGTTTGAAAATACATTACTCATAATTTATATGATTTTAATTGCCTACTCTGTTAGTTGCGGTTTTCGGCGTTACCCGCTTTAATTATGAAGACAAAAGTATCAGGCGTGCAAACCAATGTCAAGCAAATGCGGGCCGACTACCTGAAAATGCATATGTGATACTTGAAACTGCATCCTGAATACATTTAGCTGCATACATGATTATTTTTTACATACGTTTTTTGGCCAAAAAAATTGAGAAAAGCACACAAATGTTTGTAAAGTGGTTAGAGAGAAAATAAAAAAAGCCCCGTCTTTCGACGGAGCCTGTGATTGAAAAAGTCACATAAATAACCTACTGATGCAAATGTAGAATAATTATGGATGCAGCAAAATATTTTTTGTTTTTAGACGTTATCTAAAAAGTATGTTAAAATATTTTTGTCTTTTCAATAAACTATTTTATGTTTACACAGTTATGAAGTGATTTGAAAAAGAAAGTTCTTTAATTTATTGTCCTTTAAATATAGCGTAACTATATTTTTTGCTTTAATCAGAAAGTTCGATAATTTGAAACCAAAGTAAAAATGTGGGATGCTCACGTATATCGTGGGCTTTTTGCATTGTTTTGGTTTCGGGTCGTCGAACACCTCTGATTAGAGCAATTACCAAAAAGCCCACCATATAAAATTGATTGAAAAAGTGAAAATGTATATGGTGGTTTGAAAAGAGTTTATTTAACAATTAAAAACATAAAAAACCATGAGTACAAAGAACAAAACAAGAGTTTGTTTATGGAACAAACAAAATGACCTGCTAAAATCCATTTTATTTATTGCACTGTTTTTCGTGTGGGTAATACCACTGAAAACGAATGCACAGGCTGACTTTGGCACACGTACACCACACATTATTAATCTAAGTTCTTTTGGGGCAACACCCAATGATAACATAGATGATAGTTATGCGCTGATAAAAGTTGCGCGGTATATAGATAATAAGTGGGGTATAAACGGTCTTCCTTTAACCGGCGGTGCTATCAATATTGATTATGATACTGGCTATATACGGCTTTTAATAGATACTGGCACTTATAACGTAGGAAAGCAAATAGATATTTTGCAAACTCCTTATGATACATTGTACCCATGCAATACCGATAGTGTTGGCATTAAGATATTGACATATTCTTATCTCTATGGAGGCGCTAATACTCAGACAGCCATTAATATCATTCCAAGATTTGATAATTGTTTAATGAAATGGCGAGTAAAAAGATATTATGAGCCTGAACTGTTTTATTTAAATCAATATGGTGTGCTGACAAATCCGGTTGACGGTGTAGAAATAATATGCTCAAACCCTAATGGTCATGCAACATTCAAATATGCTGACAGTATTCGTGTGGGCTTTATAGATACACTGGGTAATCCGGTAAATCATTTTGGCGGATGTAATTATTATTGGGAATTATATCATGCATACAATACGCCTCTGTTTCAATTTTTCCTCTGCAAAAATGTGAAGATGGAAAATATAGAAATAGATGGCAATAACCAAACAACAGTTAATTTGGGATGGGGTTTAGAGGGTTATCAGGCTGGCGCAACCGGTATCAGAATGGGCGCAAAAGGAGTCAGTTTGAAAAACCTGCATCTTCATCATTTATCTGTTGATGGATTATATATTCAGGATAACCTTTGCGATACAAAAACGAGAGTAGTAGGTGACAGCCTGCTTTGTGAATATAACCGGCGGCAAGGTATGACATGGAGCAGCGGTGACAGCATCTATTTCAGCAACAGCATATTTGCCAATAGTGGCAAGTCAGTAAATGCAATAAGTGGAACTCCAATGTCATCCGAACCTGCCAGCGGTCTGGACATTGAGTATGGCTCCGATTGTCTTGACACTTCGATTCTTTATACTATACGAAACGGAGAGTTTAAAAACTGCCAATTTCTTAATAATAAAAGTAGCGGAATAGTAAATGATTATGAACTTGCGCTGAATCATGAGCGGACAAAAAATGTTTTGTTCAAGAAATGTACGATACATGATGTAGACACTATTGGAAGCGGGATTCATGTTACAGGGCATCAATTTGTTTTTGATAGCTGCAATATATATGCTACAATATTGAATGGATATAAAGGAGATACTGCTGGTAGTGAAACTCAATACAAGAATTGCCGTATTGAAGACCTTCCGTATAATGGCCATTATTTGCCCTACTATCGTAAAATGATAGAACAGAATAACACACGTAATACTTTGTTTCAAAACTGTACATTTCAGATCAATGACAGTGCGCGAGAATTTTTTTGGCTTAATTGGGGCGACACTTTTGATGAAGAGGACAGAACTGAAATAGACGGCTGTGAATTTATTTATAATAATAAGGGGAGACCTGAAACATATTCTTCTTATATCAGAAATGTACGTTTTAAGGGAAATACGAGAGTCAGAAATATACTAAACTCAATTAATTCCTATCACAATTTTGTAACTGCTAAATGCATACTTGAAGGGAGTGACAACTCATGCAGTCCAAATGAATTAAACTTTGAAGGCCAGGTGGCTCATATAATGATGTCCAGTAATCTTGGCCAAACAGATTCATTTCCTATCGGTTATAAATATACTGCAGGTGTTGGTTACGCACAATATCATCTGCGTGATAAGGCAATACTGATACATGAGGGTAATACTGATTTGCTGATAGGCAAAAGGTCTGGTATGCACATAGAGAAAGGCGGCAGCATAGATGACAGAGAGAACGTAGGAACATTTTATGTGGATGGTATTTTTGCTGCACATGCCGGCAGCTACTTATCGCTGAATACCACTGAATTTGATACTACAGCCAATACAGGCGATAAACTTTTGTACCTGGATAAAGATGCCAACAAGAATAATACAACCCTGTCGCCGCTTTGGAGTAACGGTATTGGATATGGCACCGGACTGTACTATCCAATTTATAGTTCTGTTTGGCTAGACACAACTGTTACGCATTGTGTGCAGGGAACGCATCCATATCCGACAAACATAGGAACAGCTTGTGCGCCCACTTTGTATGCCAATATCCTTTGCAGAAAATCTATGAGTTTGCTATATAATAAATCTATAGGGTGCTTCGGTAATACAGGCAATAATAACACTTTTTCGTTCAGTGTAAAAGGTGGCTCAGGAGCGTATGAATATACATTTGATAATAATGCGACACTTAATACCTCTTTTTCAAATCTATATATTGGTAATCACACACTCATAGTAAAAGATACAACGACGCAATGCAAAGACACTTTTATCGTAAATATTGATACAAGTTTTGAATATAAAATAATAAAAGGGTGTGTGAATGGTTCTACACCTGCAAAGTTTCATGTCAATACATGTGATACAGTAATTGTAAGCGGCCCTGCAGGAGCTGCCATTACACAGTCAAATGATACAGTCACTGTTTCAGCTGTAGGCACTTACACTATTATAGCAACATCACCTGCGGGTAACGATACTACGACTTTGCATATAGGCAACTGCACTTATTGCAGCACAGCACCTGACAGCGCCGAATGGTACCCGACCAATACAAACAGCAGCAATATAAGCCCAGATGGCATATTGGAGAACAGAACTATTGTATTACAAGGCACAATACCCGTAGACAATGAATGGTTTATACATAATAACAATAAGGTGTATCTTGGACAGAATGCATTATTAGATGTAGAGAATAATCAGGCACTGATTGTGAATATGAGCAAATTGCGGGGATGTACATACTATTGGATGGGTATACGGGCAGATAATTACAACGAGCGGGTCATCATTAATAATTACAGCACCTTGCAGGATATGGATATGGGCGTGCATGTAAAAGACAATGCTTTTTTACAAGCGAGGAACAGCACCTATTTGAATAACCGAAATTGTGGTATCTGGTTTGAAAATATCAAAGAACCTGCATATAAAAGTTCAATCACAAATAATACCTTTAAGAGTGATGGTAACCTGCTTCCATATTTGGGAGTAACAAGCTGTTCTGGATTTAGTGGTATATATATTTTCAACAGCACAGATATAGAAGTGGGAGATTCTGCTGGAATAGGCAATACATTTAGAGATTTGTACAATGGAATATTTATTACAGGTGATGCTAACATGCCAACCATACTCAATAATAATACGAGCCGCATAGGGATTTACAATAACCATTTTAAAAACATTAATTACTGTGAAACGTTAGGAACATATCCAAATGCATACAAAATAGACAACTGCTATGGGAACTTTGCCGGTGCAGGTATATACGCAGATTTTGGAATGGTGCCTTCTACATTTGATGCAAGAATTGATGTGCGTAACATGAATGATACCAACACTGTAATAAGGTTTGAAAATTGTGATAAGGCCATATTAGCTGAAAACAGCTCTGTAGTAGCAAAGAACCTGTATATGAATGATAACCTGATGGGTATTATGTGCAATGGCACAACAAGTAAAACGCTGAATATAGAAAACAATCATATTAATAAAGCAGTGATCGGTATGCAATTTATCGGCAATAATACCTACAGTGTAGTAAAGAATAATACTATTGACAGCCTGCATGGAACAGCAACCGGATTGTACACAAATTACTGGGGAACCGGAATAGATGTAAGACAGTTTACCAACGCTGACACCAGCACGTTTGATGTAAAGGAAAATGATATAAAAGTAACATCGTTTGCGGGTAGGGGCATCAATATGGAAAACACAGGTGTGAATGTGCATGTATTGAAAAATGATATAGGTCTGAATTGCGAAGACGGAGATGTGGTATGCATATCGGCTAACCTGCTGAATGGAATTAATGCAACGAACATCAGCAAAAGCCTGATGTACAAAAATAACATTACGGGTAATGACAGCCTCAATACTATGGAGCGCGAGGATATCACAGGCATACTGATCAATAACAGCGACAAGCCTCGTGTAGAATGTAATATAGCAGACCGCACACGCTTTGGTATATCAGCAATCAGCGAGTGCCTGACTGATACGGATGGCGTAAAGGGCAATACTGTAAATGAGCAAGTATTAGGGTGGGTATTCAGGCATTTGGGTACTGAAGGTACATTTGGCAATGTAGGTACTTTGCAATATGATAATCATAATCTGTGGACTGGTAATACACAGCAGTATAAAGTATTCAAGTTTTGTGAAGATGGACTAACGGATAAAATATATACCTATCAAAATTTTCTTGACTTGCCAGAATCAAACAGCTATAATATAGCAGACCAAAGTACTAATACATGTCCTTATAATGTACAGGATAATACAGGAGCAACTATTTATACATGCCCTATAAATTTCAACTTTCAACAGCCATTCAATACCACTAGCTCGGGTCATTTCCCACATGCAGAAGCTATCAGCATTGCCACACACACTAAAACCTACAGTGAGTACCCTGAAATAGCGTACTGGATGGATGAAAGAAAACTGTATCGAGACCTGGATGCATCTTACATTTACCGTAACAGCAATGATACCCTGCTTGCGTTTTATGATTCGCTGAACACAGCCGTGATAGAGCATATAGAAGCTACAGAAACATATATGGCAAACCTGATAGCTGGCATGGCGAGCCAGAACTATGATACGTACTTTTATAATATGCAACAGGCACGTGAGAGTAATAGCAATGTGGTGAGCGATGAGGACCAGGAAAACAACGAGGCCGTCGTAAACGAAATATTCCTGAGAATGCTAGAAAGAGGAATAGATGAACTTAACAGCGACGACAGCACTGCAATAGCTGAACTTGCAAAGCAATGCCCTTATATAGGTGGTACAGCTGTATATAAAGCGAGGGCATTGTATGCGATGTATGCGCCAGCTAATATGTTTGATGATATTGCTATATGCAATGCAATAGGTGTGTACAAAACAGGCAATAACGGGAAAGGTAAATTTGATGATGAAAATAAATATTTAAGGTCACTGAAACCGAAAGAAAATACATTAGGAAAATATGCTGAACATGCATTTTTGCTTTATCCAAATCCTGCAAGTACAACAGTTACTATCGCTTACGAGTTAAACAAAAATGAGAAAGGAAATGTAATTATCTGCGACATACTGGGCAGGGAACAGATGAAAATAGATTTATGGCCTGACAACAATAAAGTAAGTATTAATGTATCTTTGTTGAGGCAGGGTATCTATATGTATAAATATCTCGTAAATAACCGCCAACAAGTAACAGGCAAACTATTGATAGAGTAGAGTAATGAAAAAAGTAATTATCATATTAACATTATTGCAGATAATCATCTGCAATAATGTTTTTTCACAATCGAAACGTGGTAATCAATGGATGACAGGTCGGGGTACAACTGTAATGTTTAACAATAATGTTGTAACGACAAAATATATTGCAATAACCCCCTGGCATTATTTTACTGATGGCAATTCTGCAGTTTGTGATACCAATGGCAATTTGATTTTAAGCAGTGACGGATATAATATTTATGACAGTGTCGGAAATTATATTGATGAAGGAGATACATTAATACCAAAAGATTTCTATATAGATCAAGATGGTTGGAGCGGTTATTCCCAAACAAGCATTTTCTTACCAATGGACAGCAATAAGTATTATTTTGTTACCCCAACTATGAGTGATGCAAGGTTTGCAGACTGCAATGCCAATAGTCATTGCTATTTTGATTTACTGCTATATAATGTAATAGATATGAATGCAAATGGCGGAGCGGGTAAGGTAGTGAAACGTATGCAACCCATTATGGAAAATGCAGAACTGCGCAAAACGCAAATGATGGCTTGCAGGCACAGTAATGGAAAAGACTGGTGGCTGCTGAAGCATGCTGAAAGCGGCAACACTATTTACAAATTTCTCTTTACACAAGATTCGGTATATGATAAAGGCTTTCAGCATTTTGATGAGCCAGTGTGGGGTGTGTGGGATATATATGGGCAAAGCTGTTTCAGCAAGGACGGAAGCAAATATGCAAGTTCTTCGCATGGCAGCTCCAATGGCAAGGTATTTCTTGCTGATTTTGACAGATGTTATGGCATACTTTCAAACCCTAAAGTTATCACTATGCCCAAAGGTTCTCAATATAACCCTGGCGCGCCAAGTGACAGTGAGCGACTAGCAAAGGGAGTTGCTTTTTCTCCAAATAATGATTTTCTGTATGTGATAGGACAGTTTAATATCTGGCAGTTTGATTTTGCCGACAGCAGTTGGTTTCATGTCGCAGGTATGGATACTACCTTTAATAAATTTCAGCATTATGATGCTTCTTATTATGGAGCGGATGATAAACTATATATAGGAAACTTTGGAGGAACAAGTAAACAAATGAGCCGTATAGATAGCCCCAATGTAAAAGGAGCAGGGTGTAGCTTCTGTCCGCGCTGTTTGCGTTTGGATAGCTTAGGGATGTACGCTGCTGCAGGAACTCCGCCTTGTATGCCTAATTATAGCTTGGGGGCGCAGGAGTGCTGGGCACTAGGTAATGATGAATTTTTAATGTTGAATGATGAATTGGAGGTTTATCCGAATCCTGTAAGTGGTGTGCTGTATATTAAAACAGAAAGCAAGGGCAAAAGAGAGTTGTATAATGCTGTAGGGCAATTAATTTATAGTACAGATAAGAATGAAATAGATGTGAGCAGGTATGCAAGTGGTGTTTACTATGTAAAGCTGGGAAATAATAACAGGAAAATAATTGTAGACTAAACGTAGTATTTCATCGGCTGAAATTCTAACAGACTACTCACGAGAGATAAAACATAATCGTCATTTACAATAAACTAAACACTAATAAAAATGAATAACCGACTTTTTTTTGCAGTGGTACACTGCATTCGATTACAAAAAAATACAAAACGCATTATCCTTATCCCATTACTGTTTATTGGGTTCTGTGTAAAGGCACAATTTGTGACAATACCGGATACAGTTTTCAGGAATGCACTAAAACAAAGTTATCCGGGCTGCTTTAATGTCAACCAACAGATGGATACTACTTGCAACGCTATAATAAATGAAACCATCCTGAATTTATGGGCAAATAATATAACATCCATAGAGGGTGTGCAATATTTTGACAACCTGGAAGATTTGTATTGTGCACCTGGTCAGATAACATCATTACCAACACTGCCAAATACGCTTAAATACTTAATATGCAGTGATAATCTGCTAACAGGATTACCAGTACTTCCTGCAGGTTTACTGGAATTAGAATGTAACACGAACCAACTCACAGCGCTACCTGTATTGCCTATTGGTCTTGTAAAATTAGAATGTTACCAAAACCAATTAAGTAGCCTGCCCGTTTTACCTTCATCTTTAAAAGAGCTATGGTGCGGGAGCAATAATGTAACAGCATTAGCACCGTCATTACCACCCACCTTGGAATGGCTGGTTTGCAATGATAATCATATTACTACTTTTCCTATCTTGCCAAATACACTTTTGCATTTTAACTGTAGCGATAATCCAATCACTACACTTCCTGTCCTTCCAAATTCTATTATTACATTAGGTTGTCAGAATAATCTGCTTACCAGCCTTCCGCAGTTGCCAAAAAGTTTAAGAGAATTATGGGCAACTAATAATAATTTTACCACGTTACCAAGTCTGCCAGATACCCTGCTTTTTATGGATTGTTCTGTTAATAATCTCACTAGTCTTCCCTCCTTTCCTGACTCTTTGCAAGATGTCTGGCTGTACATGAACCCTTTATTATCATGCCTGCCAACACTTCCTGCATCAATGACAAATTGTGATGTCGGAGGCACCAACATTCAGTGTATGCCCAATTTTGTAAATGGTTTGAATTTAGTGTTGCCTATTTGTCCAAACGGTTCATCGTGTGCGCCTACACCCACTTTATCCGGAATCGTTTTTCATGATTTGAATGCAAACGGTACGTATGAGATTGGCATTGACACTGCACTCAAGCAAATGCATGTTTCAAACTTACTTGGCTGGAATGCTATTACTACAAGTTCCGGCACTTATCATGTAAAATTAGATTCGGGTGTTGTCAATACCATCAAGTGCTTTCCTGTACATCCAAATTATGTAACAATCAATCCGGTAGTGTATACTAACTCACCGCTTAGCGTTGGCAGTCAGGGTAGCAACTATAATTTTGGAGTACAATTTATGCCCAATATACATGATGTAAAAGTAGCGATAGCAAAAGGCCGCGCACGACCGGGTTTTTACCAATGGGCAGGTGTCACCATAACCAATGAAGGCACTGAAAATAGTGTCAACACTACACTCAAGGTATTAAAACCTTCAACCTTTACCTATATGAGTTCTACTCCTCCTGCGTCACTCCAGATTGGCGATACCCTAATATGGAATAATATCAATATTAATGTGGCGCAGCATAAAAATTTTTCTGTAAACTGGGCTGTGCCTGCGGGTGCGGTTCTAGGAACACCTTTTTCAATTAAGGCATGGGCACTCACTACCAATGCAGATACAACGCCAGTAAATAATTCTGTAAATGATGATGGGGTGATACAAGGCTCTTACGATCCGAATGACAAAACAGTGAATGCCGAAACGGTCAATAATTCTCCCTTTGACGAACTTCAATATACTGTACGCTTTCAAAACACCGGAACAGATACTGCATTTAATATTATAATCAGAGACCTATTAAGTGAAAATCTGGATGCTACTACTTTTCAAATGCTAGGTGCAAGTCATAATTATTCTTACCAAATAAGAGACAAGGGGTTACTTGAAGTGTTTTTTCAAAATGTATTATTACCCGATTCAAATACAAATGAACCAGCTTCACACGGATATTTCCAATATGTAATCAAACCAAAAGCTAACCTAAACGCATCGGATTCTATTACAAATACTGCATCTATTTATTTTGATTTTAACAGCCCTGTCGTTACAAACACGGTTACAACAAATGTAACTGTAACAGCACTCTCTGATGTTTATGAAATAAATGCAGGTATATATCCTAATCCTACAACAGGAAAATTTACTGTGACACTAACAGAAAACGCAGGGGAGCTGTTAATAGCAGATATGAAAGGCAGTATAGTTATTTCTTCAAAAATAAAAAATGGTTCGGAGATTGATTTGTCCTCACTTCAAAATGGTATTTACATCGGAAGGATAACAACTGAAAAAGGATATAAAGTTGTTAAAATTGTAAAACAATGATTCAACTGAACAAAGTACTTTTCACAAACAAGAATGAAAATGTAGGGTTGTATTATTTGAAAGTAGGGAATGCTGTGAAGAAAGTAATTATTGAGTAAATAAGTTAATTGCTATTACAAGAGACGTGCGTTTCGCGCACGTCTCTTGTGTTTGTATTAGCTAAATAGATAGACCCTGAAAGCTAGCCCCGATAGAACGGAAGCAGTGCTGGAGTGATAGCGGGAAGCAGATGAAGAAAGAAAAAGGCGATCAGCTTCTTGAAATTTTGCAGCAAAAAGGTATTGATCTAAACACTTTCAGTTTGCAATTTATTTGGTAACTCTATAAGTGTTGATTGTGATGCAGCGCATAGTTTTTCAACACCGTCTTTTACTATAAACACATCGGCACGGCAAATGGTTAAGGTCTTGCCGTACTTAAGCACTTGCGACCTGCCGATTAACAGTTCTCCATCGGCGGGTGCAATTAAATTTAATTTAAATTCGACAGTAAGTATGGAAGAGTTTTTATCCATTAATGAAAAAGCAGCGTAGCCTGAGGCATTGTCTGCTATGGTACCTACAATGCCTGCATGAAAAAAAGAATGCTGCTGTGTTAAACGAACATCATACGGAACATGAATTTCGCAAAAGCCAGGTTCTACTTTATACAGGCTCGCATTAATATGTGTCATGAATTTTTGCCGGGCAAAACTGTCCTTTACTTTAGTGACAAAATCTTCGTCTTTAGGAATGTATTTCATTTTTTATTTTTATTGATCAGCTACAGGGAGAATGCTGTTCATGTTCTTGTTTTGCTTTGTTTTACAGAAGTATCGATCATTTCTTTCAATATCTTTATATCAATATCTTCGAGCTTGTTCACATACAGACAGCCGACACCGGTTTTATGTTTACCCAGTTTTTTCAATACATCAGCATGTTTCTTAATATCCATAGTGAGGTATATGGACAGGTTAGCCTTGCGGGGCGAAAAGCCTATCCGCAGCCAGTCAACTTCCCTGCCTGTGCGCGGGCTTTTGTATCGCACATTTCCAAAACCGATGAGTGACGCTCCCCACATTTTTGGTTCTTCTCCTGTGGCTTTTTTCATCATTTCTAAAATTACAAAACTGTCCTTTCGTTTTTGTTCATCAGTTACAGCATTGATAAAATCCTCCACACTTGCATTGGTTTCCTTTGTTTGTATCTCTACGAGTTTAGATTTTTTTTCAGCCATATGAAATTATTTATTTGCAGGATAAAAATACAGTGTATTATTTAATTTGCCTTAAGATCTCCCTTACAGTTGCCAGATGATGGTCGTCATGTTCGGCTGTAAAAAATGCCATGTCTACCGGACGCATCATAACCTGTAAACGCGGATGAAGTGATTGAAAACCCAAGGTTTCATCATCCAGTTTTTCAAGCCGCGAAACAAATAGTTTTCGCTTACCGGCAAAATCATTCAGTAGCTCATGGATGTCTTTTTTGTTGTGATCTGCTTCATTTGTCTTTAAATTACTCATATCTGCTGCGCGAAGTATATGCTTACACGCCAGAAAATCATCTATTCTTCCTTCGTGCAGATCTTCCAGATCAGACAAGTGCCCAATATGCTCCTGAATGCTCCATTTTCCTTCAGCCTTTTGTTTTAATTCTTCGTCAGCAATACCCTGAATCAAATCCCTGATCCTGGCGCTGGTTCCCCTCAAACGCTCCAGGATATTAGGTAATATACCGGCAGGAAAATCAAAATTGAATTTTCGTTCAATCCATTTGGTTCGTTGCATGATCAAAGGTTTTTTTCTTCGAATAAAAATACAACTTTTATCAGAATGTACTCTTACTTTCTGTACAGACAGAAAATTACCAGTGTCTTTGCCGGCTCTTACTTTTACAAACAAAAATTAATGCATGAAATATTTAATTATAACGTAATCTTGCATGAGAATAAATTACAATTCATGAAAGCACAAAAAAAGCCTGTCATTATTAATTTTTTTCCTGTAAAAGATATTTCTACTGATTTAACAGCCATTCAAAAATGGGTACATGGTTTTGGAGATAAGTATGAAGATATTTTTCAAATAAATAATGAAACTGGTTTAACCATAAAAACACTTGAAGGAAGTTCATATTCCGTTACCAACGACGATGTTATTATTCGAGGTGTAAAAGGGGAGTATTACCCATGCAAGAAAGACATATTTGATGCTACTTATGATGTGCTGGGAGAATAATTATTTTTAATAATCCCTGTTGAGGTATATGGCAAAGGTAGTGCCTTCGTTTTCGTTACTGATACAAGTAATTGTACCACCGAGCAGGTCTATATAAAGCTTTACGATATTCAGCCCAAGGCCAGTACCCTCAATATCAGCAGCATTTTTAGCCCTGAAAAATCTTTCAAAAAGGTTTTGCTGTTCGTCTTTGGGAATGCCTATGCCGCGATCTTTTACCGAGATAAATATAATTTCTTTTTCTACCCTGGTGTGTATCTCTATATCTTTTTCAGAATACTTGATGGCATTCGATATAAGGTTCAGCATGATGTTGTAGAGTATTTGTTTGTCAAGCGCTATGTCGACAGTGCCATCATGGGCGTATTTTATTCTTTGATTTTTTTTAGTAATGCCTTCAAACTCTTCCTTAATTCCCTGCATAAATTGCTTAAGGTCAAAAGAATCTTTCTTCACTTTTATTTTTCCATCTTCGAGTTTATCAAACATAAGGAAATCATTCAGTGTGGTTTCCATATGTTTTACGGCAGACTTGATCTTTTCTATTTGCATGATGCATTTTGCTGCATCAGTTTCCCGCGTAAATTTTTCAATCAAAGATGTACTGAATACAATCATGCTTAGCGGTGTCCTCAGCTCATGAGAAGCTATCGATACAAACTGCGATTTCATTTTATTCAGTTCTTTTTCACGCTCCAATGAAACTTCCAGCTCTTTTGTTCTTTCCTTCAGCATGCCTTCCATCTCTTCATTCATTGCCTTTAGTTTAGCTTCCGTTTGCTTTCTTGCAGTAATTTCAAACGACATGATGAGTACACCCTCCGGCACAGGTTCTATCCTGAGGTCAAACCATCGTACTGATTTATCGGGAAATTCATACATATTATCTATTTGGCTCGGAACCCTGTCATCCATGCATTGCTTAATATGTTTAAAGACCGGTCTCTGTTCAACACCGGGATGCGCATCCATAAATTTATATCCCAATAAATTTTCTTTGGTGGTGCGTCCATATTTTGTAAGCGATTTGTTGACATATATGTAATACCAGTCAAAATTAATGACTTGCACACCTTCAAGCATTTTATCAAACACTGCATACTTCCTGCTAATTTTTTTGGCAACCGCATTCATTGTATACTGTTTTAAAGTGAATCCAATATTACTGCGATAAAAATACAGGGTATTTTTAAGATATGCAACGTAGAAATACGCAAATATTTACGTAGAAATACGCAACTTTTTCATTTGTCAGATATAAGAATATAGAGGCTCAAAAGTTTAGCTTTGGAATTTAGAATGTAAATTTCGTAATCAGCACTTAGGAAAAAAATAGGTAAAATACACAATTACATAACTTTTTACTTTTTGCAGATGATGTGCTTCGTCTTACCTTTACATCGAAAAAATCCCTGATTACCTTGCTTTTATATATCTTATTTCAATGAAAAGAATAATATTATTACTGGCTTATGTGATTTTTCTGGGTAAATCAGCTCATTCGCAATGCGCGGCTCCTATCAATACATTTCCATATAACGAAGATTTTGAATTAAATAATGGCAGTTGGGTTAGTGGCGGCATAGCAAACGACTGGGCATGGGGCAGCCCGTCTAAAGCTATTATCCAAACTGCAGGGGGAGGAGCTAAGTGCTGGATCACAGGCGGTTTGGCAGGTTCTTTTTACAATTTAAATGAAAGGTCTTACCTGCTTAGCCCTTGCTTCGATTTTACAAATATCCAATACCCGCATATAAAATTTAAGATCTACTGGGAAACTGAAAACAGTTTTGACGGGGCTACTTTACAATACAGCACAAACAATGGTGCTACCTGGACCAATGTTGGCGCTTACAACGACCCTGTGAATTGCAATAATGAAAACTGGTTTAATCAGCCAAATATCAATGCCTTAAATACAATGGCAAGCCCTTTGCAAGGATGGGCTGGCACCTCACTGCCAACAGCAGGCAGCTGTATCGGTGGCGCAGGCAGCATGGGCTGGGTGACGGCCAAACACAGTATGCCTTACCTGGCAGGTCAGCCAAGTGTGCTGTTTCGATTTGCTTTTGGTGCAGGCTCTGTGTGTAATAATTATGATGGTGTGGCAATAGATGATGTTACCATACAAGACGCACCACCAGCTGGCTGGGTATCTGTAGCGCCAAATAATATTTCATGCAATGGAAACAACTCGGGCAGTATCAATGCACTTGCAAGCGGAGCCGCCGTTATTACGTATCATTTAGATCCTGTAAACCTGACAAATATCAACGGGACATTTAACTCATTGTATGCAGGCAGCTACACAGTTACAGCTACAGATGCGAACGGTTGTTCTGTTACCAGCTATGTATTGCTGATACAGCCCAGCCCCATTATTTTCGTTTCAAATAATGTTACAAACCTGCAGTGCTTTAATGATGCATCGGGTGCAATTAATGTACAGTTTAATGGCGGCATAGGAGGTGTAGATTACACACTTTTTCCCGGCGGACAAGTGAGTCCGAATGGTTTGTTTACAGGTCTGAATGCAGGCAATTATACTATAGTTGCCACAGATGCCACTGGATGTACAAAGACCACTACAGCTACACTCACACAACCGCCACAAATTATTGTTTCTGAAATGGAAATTAAAACACCAGGCTGTAATCCTAATAATGACGGAAGGATAACAGTACATGCATATGGTGGGGTAGGTGGGCTTACCTATTCAAATGGTGCTGCATTCAGTTCTGATAGTGTATTCTCAAATTTAACAGCTGGTACATATACAATTACCATTAAGGATGCCACAGGGTGCTCTATTACTACTACTGCAGTCTTGCTAAACGTAAATGCTCCTGTTTTTGTTAGCGTAAATTCCACTGCTGTAGGTTGTGCTGACAGCCATGATGGAAGCATTAGTGTAACAGCCAATGCAAATGTGCCTGTTGCATTGTATGAACTTGATCCCGGAAACCTGACAAACATTAGCGGCTTATTCAATAACCTTGCTGCAGGAATTTATACTATAACAGTATCTGATATTAGCAGTTGCTCCAATACAACAGTAGTGCATGTACTTGCTCCTGAAAAAATTATTTTTCAATCCTTAACCTATACGGCGGGGAATTGCGGCAGTAACCTGGATGCAAGAATAACAGCAGTGGTATCGGGCGGTGTAGGAAATAAAATATATACTTTGCTGCCCATTAATGCAGTTTCAAATGATGGTTCATTTGCTGGTATACAAACAGCAGGAAGTTATACGGTTATAGCTACAGACGCAAACCAATGCAGTGCTGTATCTTCATTGAAACTGGAGGAAAGGATATGTTGTGATAACCTTATTTTGCCCAATGCATTTTCGCCAAATAATGATATGAAAAATGATGAGTTCAGAATACTGAATCGGAAAGGTATAGACCTGAAAGAATTTATTATTTACAACAGGTGGGGAGATGTTGCTTTTAATTCGCAGCACATAGACGACAGCTGGGATGGAAAGACAAAAGGCATGGACGCAGAAGTTGGAAATTATTTTTACCTGATAAAATATACCTGTCTCAGCACAGGAAAAGAAAATACTGTAAAAGGTGATGTAATGCTTGTCAGATAATTACATGTACATCCTTTCAGACAATACTTTTATAATGTCTTTTACAATTACATAAATATCTCCTTTTGGTATCGGGATGTTCCATGTTTTATTATCGCGGATTGTCATCAACTCGCATTGCTCATCGCCATTAATAAACCTTGCGATACCAACCTTATTTCCGCTATAAGAAAAAATAGTAATTTGCTTCTTTCCAGCACATTGGGATCCTAAGCTTAGAATTCCACGTGGACAAGTTGTCGCG
>JADMIO011153575.1_pt1 | contig 60857 bp, 45 predicted proteins | sample 8958161 | NCBI WGS metagenome assembly JADMIO01 (sample SAMN16585339, study PRJNA669376) | soil metagenome | isolation source: Crop rotation soil | place: USA: Cullars Rotation, Alabama | collected 2011
GCCAGCTTATGGTCCAACCGCCACACTGGTTTCCGATATCATCAGCGCTCTTGCCCGCGACGTGGATCCGGTTCAGCTTTTTCGACAACGGCAGGACGCGCTTGTCGTTCTTCAGCAACACGAGCGTCTCGCGCACGCATTCACGTGCAACCTGCCGATGCGCCGCTGAGCCGAAAGTGTCATGCAGCTTTCGATCGGCCAGATTGGATCGGCCGTCCATGAGTCCCATCGCAAATTTAACGCGCAGGATTCGCGTGACTGCATCATCAATGCGCGACACCGGCACTCGATTCTCGCGCACCAGTTCCAGCAGCAGTGCGTAAAGCTCGCGATACTTCGTCGACACCATGAACATGTCCATGCCGGCGTTTGCCGAGGTCTCGATCTGCGTTTTGTAGTCGCCGGGCATTTCATCGATCGCGTCGTAGTCAGAGATCAGGAAGCCGTCAAATTTCAGCTCGCCTTTGAGGATCTCAGTCAATAAGCGTTTGCTGCCGGAACACTTCACGCCATTCCAACTGTTGTACGACGGCATGATGGTCCCGACGCCCGCTTTGATTGCGCCGACGTAGCCTGCCATGTGCAGCCGGCGCAATTCGCTCTCGCTACGGGTGACGTCACCGCGATCGAGTATTTGCAGATCGGGCTTGAGCTTTCGGCCGGTACCGTAGCGCGTAGCGCCGTCGCCGATCCAATGCTTCGCGCAAGCAAGTATGTGGGTCGGGTCGCTGAGATTGTTGCCCTGGTAGCCGCGCACTGCTGCTTCGCCCAGCATGCGCGCGAGTTCGGGTGTTTCGCCGAAGCCTTCGTAGGTTCTGCCCCAACGCTCGTCGCGCGGCACGGTGACGCAGGGTGCGAAGGTCCAGTTGATGCCGGTGGCTCGTGTTTCGAGAGCTGTGATGCGGGCGGCATTTTCGACGAGTTTGGGATTGCGTGAGCAGCCGAGGCCGATGTTGTGCGGGAAGATCGTAGCGCCGAGAACGTTGCTGTGACCGTGAACGGCGTCGATGCCGTAGAGGAGTGGGATGCGCAGTCGTGTGTTTTGTGTGCGCGACTGGAGGTTGTCGTAGTGATCGGTCCAATCGACGAGACCGTTGCCGGTTTTGGGATCGGAGCTGCCGCCGCTCAGAACTGAGCCGAGGAAGTAGGTTTCGACGTCGGATGGATCTTTAAGGGTGCCCGAATTCGCCTGAACCATCTGCCCGACTTTTTCTTCGAGTGTCATGCGTAACAGCAGCGCCCGGGCCTTCGCATCGTTCGCGGGTAGGCCCTTTGCCCTGAGAAAGCCCGCTACGGCCAACGTCATCGCAAATGCTTCAATAAATCTTCGTCTGTTGATCATAATCTGGGATTTAGCCACAAAAAGGCACAAAAAGCTCAAAATTAGATCAGCAACTGCGCGACGATCTCTTCGGCGGCGTTGGGGTGGCCCATGCGGCGGGAGTTGGATTGCATTGCTTTGAAGCGATCGGGATCGCTCAAGAGCCGGTCGAGTTTGTATGACAGTGTCGGCAGGTTGTTACAACGGATCGCAACTGCACCCTCGAGCAAGTGATCCGAATTGCGTTCTTCCTGTCCAGGAATTGGGTTAACGATTACGAATACTAATCCCTTAGCCAACGCCTCGGATGTCGTCAGCCCGCCCGGTTTGCCGAGCACGAGATCCGACGCCGTCATCAACTCGTCCATCTCTTTCGTATACCCAAACGGCTTCAACAGCACATTCGCATCCGGCTTCGTTCGCGCCGCCAATCTCGTCAACCGCTTCTTCAACTCCTCATTCCGGCCACAGATCGCAACGATCTGCGCGCGCTGTGGCAATGACATCAACGCATGCACCAGCGCGTCGACTGATCCGACACCAAAACCACCTGCCGAAAGCAAAATCGTCGTCCGATCGGGCGCGAGACCGTGCTTCGCCCGCATCTCCTGCTTGTCTTTCTTGATCCCAAACACCGGATCGATCGGAATCCCGCTCACGGTGATCTTCTCCGGCGGTATGCCGAGCACTTCAAGGTACGCGCGCGCCTCATCGATCGCCACGAAGTAACGCTCGTAATGATGGACCAGCCACATCGCGTGCACGTCGAAGTCAGTGACGATGATCACCTGCCGACTCGCCAAACGCTCCTTCGCCTTCAACCAACTCACGATCTCAGCCGGAAGAAAGTGAGTACAGACGATCAGATCCGGACGATACTCGCGCAACATTTTGACGAAGGGACGCGTGTTCAGCTTGTCGAGTGCGAGACGGCGCCGCTCGTTCTTCCAGGGCTTGTCGAGCTTGTCGTAAAACCACCCCGGCACCTCCGGCATTTTGTTAACGAGATCGATGTAGGCTTTCGAGTAGAGATGACGAAAGAGCTTGTTCGTGTAGTTAAGCACGTCGATGTGACGCACTTCCCTAGTGTCCGCATCCGGCGCCTGATTGAAAGCCTTTTCGATGGCCTCAGCGGCGCGTACATGTCCCGCGCCGGCCGAGGCCGACAGGAGGAGAACTTTTCTCAGCATCTTTATGGTCGCGTGGGCCGGGTTGCCGGTGTGGCCGCCGGTCGCGTCGCGGGCGCGGGAGCGGGAGCAGCGCCGGCCGGATGCGTACGGTTGTAATCGGCGATGAAATCTCTCGTTATGTCCATGCCCGCCGCCGCGTAGACCACCGGAACGCGGTTCACATCGATCAGCAGCGTGATGCCTCGCGACTGAGCATATGCAATCAACGCAGTGCCGATATCTTTCTGCAACGGCTCGAGCACGGCGACCGATTCCTTTTGATAACTCGACTGCGCGTCTTCTGCCTTGCGCTTGATCTCTAGTTCAAGTCGATCTGCCTGTTCAGTTTGCTGCGCGGTCAAATTCGGATCCTGAACCTGACGCTTCTTCTGGATGTCGGACCGCATCGTGTTCAGACGTTCGCGCATGCCACGCAGCTCCGTGCGCATTGGTTGAAACTTCGTTTCGATCTGCTGCATTCCGGCCATCACACGCGCGATGCCGGCTTTGTCATCAGCGAAGGCTGACGAGTCGATGACGGCGACGTTTGTTGGCGCGGGCGCCGGTCGTGTTTGCGTGTGGGCTAGAATCGCAAAAGCCGCGACGGCGGCTACGGCGACAATTATGCGAAATACTTTCATTACTTTGGCTCCTTAAAAGTGTTGCGGCCGTCGGGGAAGTTTGGATTTTACTCTGTGCAAGCTCTGTGTTCTCTGTGCCTCTGTGGTTTTCTTGATTCAACCACCACAGAGGCACAGAGAACACAGAGGCTGCACAGAGAAGAACTTCAGTGCTGCAATTTGAATTTTCCACCCTCAATGCGCAGCATGTAAACCGGCACTTGCGCGTTGCGGTTCGAGTCGAGGGTAATCTTGCCAGTCACGCCCGGAAAGTCTTTCGTTTGCGCGAGCGCGTTTCTCACCGCGGCGCTCTCGATCGACTTCGCGCGCTTGAACGCGTCGAACAGCATTCGCGACGCGTCGTATGCGGTAGCCGCGCCGGCGTCAGGGTCGACACCGTACTTCGCGCGATAGTCTGCGACAAACTTCTTCACGAGGGGATCGTCGTTGCCGGCCCAGAAGTGATTTGCGAAGTAGACACCTTCGAATGGTTCGCTGCCGCCATCGAGAAGCCTGGGCGAGTCCCAACCATCGCTGCCGATCAGGGTCGCTTTGATTCCGGCTTTTTTCACTTCACGTGCGACGAGCGGCGCAGTCGTGTAAAAGCCCGGCGCGAAGACGATGTCAGGCGCGAAAGCCTTGATCGCGTCCATCTGCGCGCTCAGATCCGTGGCGTTCGCTTCGTACTTCTGCTCGATCATTCTGCCGCCGCTGCGTTTGATGAACGACTCGACGAAGAAACCTGCCAGCACGACTGCATAGTCGTTTTTGTCGTCGAGAAGGACGGCGACACTCTTGGCTTTCAGATGATCGACGGCGAACTTCGCGATGGCGTCGCCTTCAGTCGAGCTGATGAAGCACGCGCGAAAAATGTAGTCGCCCTGCATCGTCAGCTCCGGTTTCACTGAAGCTGAAGAGATCATCACGATCCGGTTTTGTTGTGCGATCGGCGCGGCGAGCATGGCTCGGGTGCTGACGGGCTCTGCGATCAGGGCGTGAACTTTGTGTTCTTTGATCAGGTGGTTGACGATGTCCGGAACTCCCTGCGTATTCGACTGATCGTCTTCGATATCCATCTGGATCTGTTTGCCGTCGATGCCGCCGGAGCTATTGGCTTCCTCAACGGCGAGGTTGATCGCGTTTGATGCGGAAATGCCGTAGGCGGCAGTAGCGCCCGTCAGCGACAGGAACGCGCCGATGTGGATGTTGTTCGACTGCGGCGCGGGCATTGAACACGCCGAAACGAGGAGACAGACAGTTATCAAAAGTCGAGACATTTTGCTCATGGGGTGAGTATTTTACAGGATTACAGGATTTTCAGGATTGATAGGATTTTATATGTTTATCTTGGAAATCCTGTAATCCTGTAAAAAGCTGACCGGGGCCCAAGATCATCCCGTTTTTCCTTGGCCTTTTTTACGACCTGTGGTAGTTTGGTGCGGCTTTTCCCGACGTCTTTGCCTCAGGATTTACGATCATCAGTAGTAACTTCCCCCGAGGTGAGTCCTCGTTTGTCATTTAGAACTTCTAATCCCGAAGGAGATCAGGAATGCGAATCAGAGTCCTTTTTCTGGTAGCGGCAGCTCTGCTTTTTGGCGCGATCGTGATGGTTCCTCGTATTATCGAGGCTTCCAGGTCCTCAAACTCACTCGTCCCCGCACAGGGTCAGGGACGCAAATCTGACATGACGGTCGGCGAGTCGATCCGCAACGACACGTCGCAGCCAGTCCGCGAGATGAAGCAGCAACCTGTCTTCAAGGCGAAGAAGGAAGCAAACGAGAATCCCAGGGTCACGCACTCCCACAGAGACGCTAAAGACCCGGTAGTTCAAACCTCGGTTGCTGCCCCGTTCACGGCGCCCAACATGCCTGCGACCGACAAAAATTTCAACGGCATAGCGTTTCCCGGCGTCGCCTGCAACTGCGCGCCGCCAGATACGAACGGTGAAGTCGGCGCGACTCAATACGTCCAGATCGTCAACGAGGGCTTTCAGGTCTTCGACAAGACCACCGGAGCCTCGTTGCTCGGACCATCAGGTATCTCCACTGTCTGGGGCGGTTTCGGTGGCGTTTGTGAGTTCAATGGCAACGGCGACCCGGTCGTGATGTACGACCAGCTCGCCGATCGCTGGATCATCACACAATTTGCCGGTGTTTCGGTTCCGACCGATGAATGCGTGGCAGTCTCGTCTACCGGCGACGCAACCGGCGCTTATCATCGCTACGACTTTCACCTGGGGTCCAACTTCTTCGACTACCCGCACCTGAGTGTTTGGCCGGACGCTTACTACATGAGCATGAACGTGTTCAACTCGACTGGTACGGCGTTCCTGGGCCCGCAAGCTTTTGCGTTCGACCGCTCCAAGATGCTGTCGGGTTTGCCGGCTACATTCATCACGCCCGGCATCACGGGTGGATCGGGAGAAGAAGTTTTCCTGCCCGCGGATCTCGATGGCTCCACGCTGCCGCCAGCGGGCGCGCCTGCAACGTATGTGGAATGGCCGGGTGGAGGCACTTATCGGACCTTCCACTTCCATGTCGATTTTGCGACACCGGGGAACTCGACGTTCACACTCTTTGCCAGCCCTGCCGCAGCTGGGTTTACCTCGCTCTGTCCGACGACTCGATCCTGTGTTCCGCAAAGCAGCACAACATCGCGTCTCGACGGAATCGGAGATCGGCTGATGTTCCGAGTTGCGTATCGTAACTTCGGGGATCACGAGTCGGTTGTCGGCAACTACAGCGTTAGTTCAGGCACTGTCTCTGGCATTCGCTGGTTTGAACTGCGCAACGTGACGAACGGGCCCGTAACGGTGGCCCAGGAAAGCACGTACCAGCCTGACTTAACGTGGCGCTGGATGGGAAGCGCGGCGATGGACGGAGACGGAAACATTGCGATCGGCTACAGTGCTTCGAGTGCGACCATCTTCCCACAGTTGCGTTATGCGGGCCGACTCGCGACAGATCCGCTGAACACGTTGGGCCAGGGCGAAGCGACCCTGTTTGCCGGAACGGGAAGTCAGAGCGGTACTGGCAGTCGTTGGGGTGATTACTCGTCGCTGACAGTCGATCCGGTAGACGATTGTACTTTCTGGTTCACGTCGGAGTATTACACAACGACAAGCCAGTTCAACTGGCGTACGAGAATCGGATCGTTCCGCTTCCCGACTTGTGGTGGCAGTCCGACGCCGACGCCTACCCCAACTCCGACACCGACGCCAACTCCTACACCAACTCCGACTCCGACACCTACGCCTAACCCGGTGCCGAACGCGCCAAGCAATCTAACTGGAACGGCCGTATCAACGACTCAGATCAATGTGTCGTGGACGGATAATTCCAGCAACGAGACCGGCTTCAGCATTGAGCGTTGTACTGGAAATAGTTGCACGAACTTCGCGGAGGTAGGGACGGTTGGTGCAAACGTTACGACGTTCCCGAGTACGGGATTAACCAAGAACACCTGGTATCGATTCCGTGTGAGGGCATTCAATGGGTCGGGCAATTCGGGCTACTCGAATATCGTTGCCGTGAAGACGCCTAATCGGTAACCCAGTGTTAGACAGGATTGACAAGATGTTTCAGGATTTTCATGTAAATCCTGTACGAATCTTGTCAATCCTGTCTTAGCTTACGTTAGTTAATCGTAAAGTTTATATCGTCGCTCGTCTCTGACAGTTTCCTGTCGCTCTTATTAAACGCCTCAACCTTGAACCGGTAAGTCCCCTTCTCCAGCGGCTTGTTCACCTTGAACGACGGATCATCCACGCGCTGATTGATGTACGGCGGTGTCACCAGGTGCTCGTCAGGAGAGAGTGAGAACTTGTAATACGCCGCATCCGGATAAGCCTGCCACTTCAACTCGAGGTCCTGTCCACTCACCGTCGATCCAGCCTTCGGATTGAGCACTTGCAAGTCGCCCTTGAACAAATGCGTTGGCGAGACGAAGAGCGTCTTATCGGCAATGACGTTGTATTTCGCCTGTGCAATGCCCGCGATACCCGTCGTCGCAAACACGTATGAATCAGTATCGAAGACGCGCACCGTCAGTCCCTCATACTCCTTCGGCGGAACATTTGTGATTACAAATTCGCCGTCTTGATCAGTTTTCGCGGTGTAGATCTTTCCGCCGCAACCACTGAGGAAACGACTGAACGTTTCGCACAACCGCACATCGATATTCGCCACCGGAGCGTTGTTGTAAAGCACTTTCCCCTGCACGTTCCCGGTTCCCGGCGCCGGCTTCACCTTCTCAACTCCCTCGACCGGCGCGTTTGAATCCGACTCCTTCGTTCGCACATCCTTCTTCGCACAACCGGAAAAAGCAAAAGCCGCCCACAGGCATACCAGAGCAATCACGAACCTTTTGAGCATCGCCAAAATGTCCCTTTCGTTTTAGTATTAGCCGCGCGGATTGTACCACTATGAAAACCCTAATCACCCTTTCTTTACTCCTGCTGCTTACGGGCGCGGAATCTGCTGAGTCATTCTTTCAGAGCTTCAAGACAGCCGTCAGCAAGCGCGACGTGGAGACAATTGCGCGGCTTTCGAAGTTTCCCATCGGGATGTCGTACGGTATTCCGGGGATAAAGACGAAGGCCCAACTCACGAGGCGCTATCGTCAACTCTTCAACGAGCAGACTGACGCCGCGGCCTGTTTCAGCAAGGCGAAGATCGAGATGGACCCCGAGAACCCGAAGCGGTTCAGTGTGGCGTGCCCGGACGCAGCCGGGAATGAGGTAGTGATTTATCACTTCGAACAGACGAAACTGGGCTGGAAGTTCACGGGACTCGATAACCTGAACGAGTAGCCCTAAAAAGCCACAAAGCGAAATTTTTGATCTGAATGATGCGGCGCGGAGGTATCATTCGGATATGAATAAACTAGTATTCATCACTATCCTGGTACTCGCGCTTATCCCTTCGTCAGTCTTATCCAAGAAAACTACCGGCTCCAAACCGTTTCCCGTTTACGAGAATGGAGGCAAACCCGATCTCGTCGTCGATCCGCAACGTTTCGTCGCGAAGATGGAGATCGTGGATGGACTCTTCAATGAAGGTAGTTGTGCGATTGAAGAGGGCGCAGTGGGCGGTACTGGCTATCGTCGCCTTCTGCGCTTCAATGTAGTCGTGATGAACAGTGGCGACGGCGATCTCGTGGTAGGCGATCACAGCGACCCGAACAATCCTTACGCCGGGTCGTTCCAGTTCGCGGCATGTCAGGGTCACTACGAAATCCGTGGCTTTTCAAATGATGAGTTGCTGAACAACTCTCGCACGGTTGTCGTCGCCGAACACAAGCAAGGCTTCTGGTTTGATGATTCGTTGAAGTCGCGCGGCCGTAAGACCGTACGACAGTGGATCGACATTACCGGCGTGCCTGAAGGCGATTACATCGTGCGCGTTACCGTCAACGCGGCGGGCACGTTCGACGAAGGCGAGAACCGTTACACAAACTCAGTCGAGACGTCGATACACGTTCCCAATCCGCGTAAGAAAGTCACGATCGATAGCTCACCGGAAGCGTTCGAAAAGTAACTAGGCATTCTCTGCCGATTGCTTCGATAGCGCGGGCTTCTTTGCCTCGTGTACGACCTGGGGGCTCAGAAAGATCGTCGCAAGGATAAAGGCCGAAGCAATCAGGTAGGGCGACGACACGCCGAGCTTATCGAACGACCAGCCAAAGAAGAGTGGCGCGATCGCACGCGCGACTCCGCCGTACGTCTGTTGCATTCCCATGTAAAGCCCACGCTCTCGCGGACTGATCACGCGCGAGAGCAGCGCGGTCACACACGGAAATGTGAACGCGGTTCCGAGCGGGATTAGTGCGACCGCGATTCCCAGCATCCAGAGCGTGTGCGATTGCGACATTCCGACGACACCGAGTGCGAGTAGTGAGAGTCCGAGTCGCGAGAGTTTTGTCTCGCCGAGCCAGTCGACCATGCGTCCGAGCAACAGCACGCGCGTGAAGACCGAGATCGAGCCGACGTACATGAAGAAGTAACCGATCGTTTGTTCGGTTACCTGGAAACGAGCGTTAAGAAAGAGTGCGAGAACTGAGAAGCTGCCCTGGTAGGCGCCCATCGCGATCGCGTAGATCCAGATCAGTCGCGACGAAGTCTCTTTTGAGTGAGAGACCACTCGCCAGAGGACCTCGCGTGAAGTTCGTTTGACTTCACCTTCAACTGGAGCGTGCTCGGTCAAATCGCGCGACTCCGTTAGATACCGTGCCGCGAATCCGATGTTAATAAAACAGAGCATCGCCGCGATGATGCCCGGCGCCGCGTTACCAATTTCCAGTGTTCCTGGACCAGGCATCAGATCACGTTTGCCGAGCGTGATGGCAAACGAGCCCAGCACTGGACCAAGCGCGACGCCGAGGTTTGTCGTCGCTGAAAGCCAGCCGAGTGCACGCGCGCGATCCTTTGGTGCGGTTGTGTCAGCTACGTAAGCCTGAATCACGCCGACCGTACCACCGCCGGCGCCCTGCACGACGCGCGAGATGAAAAGCAGCAACAGCGAGTGCGCGAAGCCGAAGATCAGGTAAGCGATGCCGGATGCTGTCAGCGCGATGAGGAGTGTGGGCCGGCGGCCCACTCGATCTGAAAAGCGTCCCCACATCGGCGCGCTGATTAGTTGTGCGACGGTGAACGAGCTGATGATGAAGCCGGCGATGATGCCGATGCCGAAGTGAATTCCAAGAATGTTGAGGCCGTTGCCACCGAATTGCTTAACGTAGAATGGCAGCAGGGGAAAGATCATCAACACGCCGACCATGTCGATGAAGGCCGTAGCCATCAACGTCATCAGCTTGGCGGGGATTTTCCGTACTTCGCGCCACAGAATGTAAAGCAGGCCCAGCGCGATGATTCCGACGATGATACGAATAAATGGCGAATTAAACGATTGCGCGAAGTTCGATTGCAGGAACACGAGCGTCATAATACACGGGTGGGTTAGTATTTTGCAGGAGGCAATCTAGAAGATGAAACTTACTGAGTTTTTCCGGGAGCAGTTGGATCGCGAAGTGGAGCGTTCACGCAAAGCACTCGAACAGGTGCCGGAGGGCAAGTACGATTGGAAGCCACATGAGAAGTCGATGATCTTTGGTTACCTTGCCGACATGGTCGCGACGATACCGACGTGGATCACGATGGAGATCAATCGTGACGATCTCGATGTCGCGCCGGCCGAGGGCCAGGGGACGAAGAAGCCGCAGAAAGAAACGAGAGATGATTTACTGAAAGCGCTGGATGAAGCGGCGGCTGACGCGCGCAGTGCGCTCGAGCAAACGTCGGACGATCATTTGGCGACGAACTGGAAGTTACTGGCGCGTGGAAACGTTGTGTGGGAAGGACCACGTTCCGAGATCATTCAGGACACGATCAGTCACTGGTCGCATCATCGCGGGCAGATGACGGTTTACTTGCGATTGATGGGTGAGAAGGTGCCGGCGATCTTCGGGCCCTCCGCGGATGATACGAGCTTTTAGTGCGCTTATCCACAGATTACACAGATTCTAAATTTCAATCTGTGTAATCTGTGGATGGAAGTGCACGCGCGACGAGGTAGGTGAGCGGTCGCTGCAATCGCTTAGCCCACGAAGTATCGACTGATTGGGATGTGTGCATTCCCCTTTCGACAATCTCAAACCCAGCAGCCCTGTAATTCTCAACCAGCACATCGTCAATAAACTCTGGTTTAATCCCGAGGCGCTCGATCTCGGTTTTATCTTTAACCGGATCGATCGCGATCACCACTTCCAGCAACGCTCCTTCAGCACACACGCGCCGCAAATTTCGCATCACCTCGACGTCGCATGTCGCCACCGCACGCAACAGACTCCCCCACGGAAAGTGCACGTGCACCTCATTCGCGACTCCATTCAGCTCCTCAGGCAAATCTTCAACCGCCGACTGAATGAACAGCACGTTAGGAGCGCCGCCCTTGGCGGGCTTCCGGTGAATCTTCTCCGAGATTTTCTCGAGTGGGCGAGTGTTGGGATCGATTCCGATGTAGAACTTGTTCGGGTTCCGGCGCGCAGACTGGTACACAAAGCGCCCGTCTCCCGTCCCAATGTCGATGATCACCCCTTCGCCTGTATCGTTCGATGAGCCGGTCGAAGGTGTCTCTATCGAGTTATCAGATGGTGCTGCCACGGATTGATTTAATCATGACGATTAGAGTAGTGATTTGATCCAGCCACCGTCAACCTGGATAGAAGTGCCGGTGATGTAACTGGCGCGCTCGGAAGCCAGGAACGCGACGAGCGCCGCAAACTCACGCGGCTCGCCGAGGCGGCCCATCGGGATCTCTTTCTCCCACTTCCCGCGAAACTCGCTCGCGCTGATTCCCTGCTTCTCCGACATCATCTCGGCGAGTTCTTCCAGACGCTCCGTGCGCGTGTAACCGGGCAGAACGTTGTTGACTGTAATCCCATCAGCGGCGACTTCATTCGCGAGCGTGCGCGCAAAGCCTGTCAGGCCCGCACGGAGACTGTTCGACAACAGCAGGTTCTCTACCGGCTGCTTCACAGCGATCGAGGTGATGTTGAGTATGCGGCCCCAGCGTCGCTCTTTCATGCCCGGCAAAACCTGGCGCGCCAGCTCGACCGCGCTCAGCAACGTCAAACGTATCGCCTGTTCCCATTGCTCACTAGTTAACTGTTCGAAACGTCCGGCGGGTGGTCCACCCGCGTTCGTTACCAGAATGTCGATGTGCCCGAACCGCTCGATACCAGCCTCGACCAGTCGCTTGATGTCGTCAGTGTTGGTGACGTCCGCAGGCACCGCGAGAACACGCACATTGCTACGCTCTGCGATCGCGGCTGCGGTTCGATCCAGAGTCTGCGCATCGCGCGCGCAAAGCACGAGCGAAGCGCCCTCAGCCGCAAGTTCTTCAGCTACCGCGCGACCGAGTCCCTGACTACTCGCTGCCACGAGTGCAACTTTGTCTTTGAGTCCGAGGTCCATACCTATTTGTGCCTGAGATAGTCGTCAGTTTTGTCGAGCCAGTCCTGCCGCGGCGGACTGAAGATGTCGACGTCGAGCGTATCTTCAAGTGCTTCCGCTTTATGTTGGACGTGCGAGGGAATGTGTAACACTTCACCCGCCATCACGTCGATCACCTGTGCTTCATCTTCACCGATCCAGAAACGCAGGCCGCCTTCGAGGATGTAAGTGATCTGTTCGTTCTCGTGTGAGTGTCGCGGGACGATCGCGCCTTTCTTCAGGTAGACATGGGCCAGCATCATGCGATCGGCGGTTATCAGCCGGCGATCAAATTCCTCGGACACTTTTTCTTTTGGCATCTCATCCCAGCGGTAGAAGGTTACACTCCGTTCGCTCATTGATTGTCTCCCTTAACCACAGATTACACAGATAAACACGGATTATACAGAACTCAGTCTGTATATCCGTGTGTTTATCTGTGTAATCTGTGGTTAAGGCTTTAGTTCTTGGCGGGCTCGTTGCGAGCCTTGAGTATCTTGCGCAGCTTCATTCGCGCTTTATGAAGTTGAGATTTCGATGTACCGACCGCCACGCCGAGCATCTTCGCGATCTCTTCGTGCTCGTGACCCTCGACATCATGCAGTACAAACACTGTCCGGTATCCCGGCGGCAGTTGTGTTAAGGCGTTGTCGAGTGCGATCCGGTCCATTACCGGCATCGCGTTTGGATTCTCAGTTCCGCTGACGACCTGTACCGGAGTCTCACCTTCTTCCGTCGTTCGCTCCAGCTTCACACTCCGCTTCCGGAAGTGCATCAAACACTGGTTTACCGTCAGGCGGTGCAGCCAGGTTGTAAACGCTGAGTCGCCCCTAAAACTGCCGATCTTGCGGAACAACTGTATGAACGCCTCCTGCGCAAGATCTTCAGCCTCAGCGGCATTCTGCGTCATTCTCAGGCACAGCGAGTACACGCGCCTGTTGTGCCGTTCGTAAAGCTTTTCAAACGCCGCCATGTCGCCTTTTCCAGCCGCGATAGCAAGCGCGAGATCGGAGTTTGGCGCCGGTTCAGGTTTCGTCGTGGCTACCAAGCCACCGTGCACAATAGGGAAGACTTCAGAATTAGTCATGTCACTAGGCTCAGCAATCCGGAGGCCACGAAACGCGGTAAAAATCCCCTGATTTTCACAAATTTGCTGCGACTTTTGGTGGGATTTTCGACCATACGGGGTCTGGCGCACTGAAAGCGTGTATTAGCCACAAAAAAGCACAAAAAGCACAACGCACTCTTGTAAAAGTGCGTTGTGCCTCTCGTGCTTAGGTGCTTCGTGTCTTACTTACGGTCGGGCCGCGTTCGTCGTACTTTGATTCAACCCGCGGTTGATAATCATCTTCACTTCAACGCGCCGGTTCTGCTCACGTCCGGCAGCCGTCGAATTGTCAGCCACCGCTTCCGTCTTACCGTAGCCCATCGGCGTGACAAACCGGCGTAGTGGAATCTTGTGCTGCACCGCCAGGTACTGCACTACCGCGTCCGCACGCGCCTGGCTCAGCCGAAAATTCTTGGCATCACTGCCCGTCGAATCCGTATGACCGGAAACTTCGATCATGAACGCCTTTGCGGTCTGTGTTTTCGCGGCGAGATCATCCAGCGTTCGCTTGGCTTCCGGCGAGAGTATCGCGCTGTTCGTGCGGAACGTGACGGCGGCAGTCTCCTGCACGTCGTAATCATCCAGTGACGAAACGCGATCATTGACGGCCTTTACCTCGGCCCGGGCTTCCGCGGCTATCGCGTAGAGCTCATCCATCTGACCCGCCACGCGTTCCATGTTCGCTTCGACCGGACCGACGCGAGTGTCCGAAGTGATTGCAGCGCGCATGTCCGATTCGTTGAAGCGAATCTTGTCGGCTACGAGCTGGCCCTGCTGATCGCCACGTCCTTCTACTTCGACAATCAAGCCTCGCAGGATGTCTGTGACCGGGTACTTCTTGCCGGAACGAAGGAAACCGCCGTTGGTTTTAATGCTGGTATTGTCAGTAATCAGGACTTGGTAGTCTTGCCGACTGCGGTCACGAATCGTAAACACGTCAGCATCGCGGCTAATAACAACGCCTCTGAACTTCATCTTGGAGCCGGCCGGAACCGACCGCAACGTCAAGCTTTGGTTCTGCGTCGTCGGAGTTGTGGTTACCTGGCCCATAACAGTGGGCGCCACCGACATCAAGACGGCCAGCACACAGCCCATCGCTAATGGGTAATATTTCTTAAGGCTCATAGGTTTTTTGCTCCTTCAATACTCAATGGGAATGCAACAGGCACATTCCAGCAACGTCTTAAATGTCGGGGCAAATTGAGTTTTGGGGGTGCAAAAAGAGTAGCAAATGCGAAGCCGAAATTGAAGGGTGTATCGAAATTAGAACAAAGAGCCTTGTCGCGGGTTTGAAACACGTCGCCGCCCGTCGTCAAACACTGTTCTTCCATTGAGTAAAGGTGATATTGCATTTTCGTGACGAATGAGAGCGTCGAGGTCCACGCGCGGTTCACGCTGTGCTTCAACCATGCGGACGAAGCGGTCCAGGCGCTTGAAACCGTCCAGTTTCTCTGTACGACCAACCTTCGCCGCATCAAGCGACTTGCGCAGGAACCCCAGCGACTCGTCGTAAGTCTTCAACGGGACTGGATGCGGATGACCATCTTTGCCGCCGTGCGCGAAAGCGAAACGTGCCGGATCGTTGAACCGGCTGGGCGCGCCGTGAACTACTTCCGCCACGAGTGCGAGCGACTGGAGTGTGCGTGGGCCGAGCTTTTCGAGTAACAGCAATTCGGAGAAGTCGTGCAAGCCTTTCTCATACGCAACGGCGAGCACGGCACCGAGTCGTTTCAGATCGACGTCTTTCTCGCGAACGTCATGATGGGCCGGCAAGCGCAGGTGTCGCGCAGCGCTGATCGTCTTCTCAGGACGTTCGTTTGCGATCTCGAGTAATGCGTTCTGTGCACGATCTGCTTTCGCGTCGACGAGATTCATGATCGTGCCCTGGTTCTCACCGAAGATTGCTGTGTGCGGGTCGGCGACGAAATCGCGAACCGACGCGGAGTGCCAGTGATATCGACGTGCGAGACCGTTGCGATCGTTCAACCCTTGTTGCACGACGGCCCACTCACCTTCAGACGTGACTACAAAACTGTGCAGGTAGATCTGAAATCCATCGGCGATCGCATTGTTGTCGATGCGTGCGGTGAGCCGGCTTGTACGCACCAGAGCGTCTCCGTCGAACCCTCGGTTGTCGGCAAGTGCGCGCAGTTCGTTTGGTGTGTTGCGCGAGAAGCGACCTCGGCCGCCGCAGACGTAAAGACCGAGCTCGTTTGCGCACGGTGCGAGACCGCGTTTGAGTGCACCCATCACTGAAGTAGTGATGCCGGAGGAGTGCCAGTCCATTCCCATCACGGCGCCGAACGCCTGAAACCAGAATGGATCACTGAGGCGTGAGAGAAATGCTGAAGCGCCGTAATCGTGAACGATGGTTTCGGTGATCGCTGTACCGAGCTTCGTCATGCGCTCGGCGAGCCACGGCGGAACACGCCCACCGTGTAGAGGAAGATCCGCGATACCTGATCTCTTCACAGCTTTATTTAGCCACAGATTACACCGATTTCACAGACCGATCTGCGCAGATCTGTCCTTGTCTGTGTAATCTGTGGTTAAAAGTTTCGAGGCTCAGGCTACCAAGCTACAAAAAATCGCATCAATAGCGTTAGCCAAAGAGAAGGTTCTCGCGCGGTCTCCCCCGCATGGTCCAAAGTTAATAGACTTAGAGACCACCGCTTTTCTCGGTCTCAACAAAAACACAACCAGCGATCAACTGGGCAGCCGCACGCTTGCTGTGCGCTAGCACGACGGCCAGGTGTGTCCGCAGATAAGGATGAGAGAATGCGCCGCAGATCAATTCTGAAATGGATTGTACTAAGTGCTCTTTCCCTTGCCGTGGTCTTCATGATCTCCACACTCGTGCACGACGAAACTGTCGCGGCGGCCCAGACTGAATCAGTCCCTCCAGGAAGTCTTCGGTTCATCGATAAAGACGGTTTGATGGGTGAGTGTCCTCTGAAGCATACGGAAGTGAAAGCTGCGGTGAGTGGGTTTCTTTCACGCGTGACCGTTACCCAAGACTTCGAAAACACTGCGGAACAAAAGATCGAAGCAGTCTACAAGTTTCCACTCCCGCAAGCCGCCGCTGTTGACGATCTCACGATGCTGATCGGCGATCGCACGGTTAAGGGAAAGATCATGCGCCGTGAAGAAGCTCAACAAGCTTACGCCGCCGCTAAACAACTCGGAAAAATCGCAAGCCTCCTCAATCAGGAACGACCAAACATCTTCACGCAGCAAGTCGCGAACATTCTCCCGGGTCAGCGCATTCGCATCATCATCAGCTACGTTGAGACGTTGAAGTATGAAGATGGATCATACGAGTGGTCGTTCCCGATGGTTGTCGCCCCACGCTACATTCCTGCCGCCGAGCCGCAGCAGGAATCTCCCGCCACTGATGCAAATCAGGAAACTGATGCCCCTCTTATCAATCCAACCTACACGCGCCCCGGAACGCGTGCCGGTCACGATATCTCTCTCGAAATCGATTTGGATGCTGGTGTGCCGATCGTCGGCGTTAACTCGGAGTCGCACGAAACTGAAGTGCAACAGATTAACGAAAGACGCGCCGTCGTGCGTCTGAAGGATCGGGCCACCATACCGAATAAAGATTTTCTACTGACGTATCGTGTCGCCGGCGACACTATCAACGATGCCGTCCTTACCCATCGCTCCGAAAGGGGTGGCTTCTTCACTCTCATCTTACAGCCACCCCAGCGCGTGACCGCCGAAGATGTAATGCCGAAAGAACTCGTCTTCGTGCTCGACACTTCCGGTTCCATGAGTGGCTTTCCGCTCGTCAAAGCCGTTGAGACCGCGGAACTCGCGCTCGACAATCTCTACCCGCACGATACGTTCAACCTGATCACGTTCTCCGGCGGCACCAGCATCCTGTTCCCCGAACCGGTGCCCGCCACTACTGAAAACCTTGCCAAAGCGAAGGAGTTTCTCGAAGGGTACGGCAACGGCGACGGCGGCACTGAAATGATGAAGGCCGTCAAAGCAGCATTGCAGCCTACACAGTTTCTGGATCACATCCGCATCGTTTGTTTTATGACTGACGGTCAGGTCGGCAACGATCGCGAGATACTTGCCGAAGTGCAGAAGTATTCCAACGCGCGCGTGTTCGCGATGGGGTTCGGCAGTTCTCCGAATCGCTATTTGCTCGACAAGATGGCTGAATATGGTCGCGGTGAAGTTGATTATATTTCGGAAGCGGGTGATACGTCCGCGGTCGCGCGCCGTTTCAATGAACGTGTGCGCAATCCTCTGTTGACTGATATCTCGATCGATTGGTCGCAATTGCCCATCACCGATGTCTATCCGAAACGCATTCCGGATCTATTCGGGGTCAAGCCCTTGATTTTCTCAGGTCGTTACAACGGCGGTGCGAAAGGAAGTATTCGTCTGAAAGGAAAGATGGCCGGGCAGGACTTCGTGCGCGACATCACCGTCGATCTGTCCGCCGCAACTGCTGACCATGATGTTCTCGCGACCCTGTGGGGCCGCCGAAAGATTGACGAACTGATGACTGAGGAACTCGCGAGCACCGGAGATCAAAAAGCACTAGATAAAAAGCGCGAACAGATCGTGCAGCTTGGTCTCGATTTTAGATTGATGACGCAGTACACCTCGTTTGTCGCAGTGGACGAGGTGATCTCCACCGGTGGAGAAGATCCGGTTCGCGTCAACGTCCCCGCTGAGGGATTGTCCGGTACCCTGTCAGGCCGCTTATATTCTGTGACCGTCGCGTGCACTCTTTCGGCGGACTTCTCCGGCCCCGGCACTCTAGACGGCGTCGTCTCCGCACGCACGATTCAGGAGTTGCCGCTTCAGGGCCGAAGCTTTTATAGCCTGACGCTGTTGGCTCCTGGTATTGGCGTGCCGAGCTCGACCAGCATGTCAGTCAATGGCCAGCGTCCGACCTCAAATGAGTTAACGATCGACGGCATAAACGGAAACTTCGGCATCGCGGCGGGCGGGGAGAGTCCGGGCGCATCTGCATCCGGCAACATGCCCGCGTTCACGGCGAGTGGCGGCGCAAACGGCCTTTCAGCACTCGGCGCGACGCAGGAAGTTAACATTCAGTCATCTTCCGTTGCCGCAGAATATGGAGGGGCGGCCGGCGCACAGGTGCGAGTCGTCACGCACGCTGGAACGAATGCGTTTCACGGTTCTCTGTTTCACTTCTTCGGCAACGACGCGCTTGATGCGAGCGACTGGTTCGCTAACAGTCGAGCCCTCAAACAACCGCCGAAGATATTGAACTCCTTTGGCGGTACGTTTGGTGGTCCAATAAGGAGAGATAAAACATTCTTCTTTGTGTCGTATGAAGGAATGCGTCTGCGGCAGCCGATGGTCGGGATCACGGACGTGCCTTCACTCGCTTCACGCACTGGCGCGACAGCCGACATGCGACCGTTTTTGGACGTCTTTCCTGTTCCGAATGGCCCCTCGCGACCCGACGGCTTCGCGGAGTTTGCGGCGAGTTTTGCAAATCCGGCGCGACATGACGTCGTCAGCTTCAATATCGATCATTACGTGAGTCCGAACACGACGTTGCATGGTCGTTATAGCTTCGCCGACTCGGACGCGACATTACGAGGTCCAAATGGGTTTTCGCTGAATACGTTGAATCGTATTCACAACCGCTCACAGATGATCACCGGCTCGATGACTAACACGCTGTCACCGACGACCGTTCTTGATTTCCGTGCGAACTGCAGTCGTTCGCGTGTCAACGGGTCTTATTTGTTAGACGACTTTGGTGGCGCGCTTGTACCCGTTGGACCATTCCCGACTGCGGCGTTCAGCTTCGATCTGAATTCACGGAACGCTGCCTGGATGTTTGGTGACGAGCAGTCGAACCTGCAACGGCAATTCAACGTCACGGGCTCGGTTGCAAACGCTCGAGGAACACACATGCTGAAGTTCGGCGGTGATTATCGTCGACTCTCCCCCTCGATCGATCTGCGGGCCTCAGAGTTGAATGCGTTCTTCGACGGTGTCGACCCGGCAATCGCAGGTGTTGCGACGCGCGTTAACCTTTTGCGCTTTGGCGATTCGCAGAATCCTGTATTTCATAATCTGGCGTTGTTCGCGCAGGATGAGTGGCGCACGACTCCTCGACTGACATTGACCTACGGCGTGCGTTGGGAACTCGCACCGCCGCCGTCGACTGATGAACAGGCGTTTGCTGTCGATCAGGTAAACGATCCAACTACACTCAAGCTCGCTGAATCCGGCAGTTCGCTTTGGAAGACGCGTTTTCTTAACTTCGCCCCGCGAGCGGGAGTGGCTTACCAGATCAGTGATAAATCACGGCGCGAGATGTTATTGCGCGGCGGCGCGGGCATCGTCTACGACCTGGGCCAGGATCGTTCGGGCGACATCTTCGCGAGCTCGATTCCATTTGTGTCAGGCGGTTCAGAATTCAACACCCCGTTCACAATCTTCTTCGGGCCAAACACACACGGCAGCGATTTGCCTTTGCTGGCATTTGATCCGGAACTGAAGACGCCTTACGTCATCAACTGGAACGTGGCGCTGGAACAGAGTTTAGGATCACGACAAACGCTCTCTGCCGCTTACCTCGGCTCGTCAGGAAAGAGACTCTTGCACGCTGAAACTTTCCTGGACCAGAACCCGGCTTTTAATTTCCTGCGGGTGACGACTAATCGCGGAAAGTCTGATTACCGCGCGCTCCAACTCAAGTTTGAACGTCGCGTGACAGACAAATTTGGAGCCCTCGTTTCCTACACGCTGTCGCGGTCAAGAGACAATATGACCGACGATTCGGCGCGACACGTGATAATGACGGGATTCGATCTCAGGCCCTCTGACTTCGACGTGCGCCATCAACTCACCGGCTTTGCTACTTACGGGTTACCGGCGCCTCTCCGAACGGGCATCGGTAACAAGATGTTTCGCAACTGGGCTATCGACTCGATCTTCAACGCTCGCTCAGCGCGACCATTGAGATTCGTGTCGATGACTCCGACGTCATTCGGAGTCGCATACCTGGAAAGAGATTTCAGTCAGCGAGGCTTTCCGCTCTACCAGGTGGATATGGCGCTGCGGCGGAAGTTCAACTTCAGTGAAGCAGTTGGCTTACAAGTCCAGGCCGATGCGTTCAATGTTTTCAATCATCCGAACTTCGAAGATCCGTTGGGGAACGATCTCGTTTTGGGAAGCGCATTCGTCGGGCAGTCGGCGTCGATGAGTGGAAGAAGTCTCGCGGGTGGTGGTTTCCCGTCGTTCTACAGTCTCGGCGGGCCACGCACGATGCGATTCTCCGTGAAACTCACTTTCTAAGATAGTGCCGGGTAGGCACAGTACCGAGCGCGGTAGCGCCCGTTCAAATGTAAGATATACGGCCGCAGCATAACTTTGACCCAGCGCTACCGCGCTCGGTACTGTGCCTACTCGGCACTAACGAGTGACCGTCCTTTACCGTAGCTACGTCTCGGATCAATACTCCTTCTCAAAGTCTCTGTGTACCCAGAGAAACTCCTTCTGCTTGTTGAGAACTTTACGCAAATCGCCAAAGCCCGGGTCCTCTTTCTTCAGCCATGTTTGAAACTCCCGCAATACACCTCCCTGGGCACGCATGACACCGGTGCGGCCTACTTTGGGTCCATCCTTTTCAATAAGCCAGTCCGCTGTCTTGTCGGTCGCGTTCAGCATGGCCTCGGCACAGTATTTTCCGAAGTCCAGTTGCCTTTCAAATCCTTTATAGGCGGCTTCGCCGAGAGATAGTTTCGCGACTGATATAGCCACCGGCAGCACGAGGCTCAGCGTGCCAGTCAGCACCTTGAGAAATGGTGCTGCCGTCGCGAACCACTCCCGGGTGACATCAAACTCATATACACCTTCTTTGTCGTTTTTGTTGAGCAACGGCAGCGGCAAATGCGTGTGCTCGCACCACAGCGTGACACGGAACTTCTTTTTTACCCAATCATTCGGATTAAACTTCGAGCTCTCGACCGGCGCCAGACTGAACAACCTCGGTCCATCCTTACCCTCGTCCGTGATTGTCTGCATCACGCCACGAAACGCATCTTCCACCTGGCTCATGATCCGTTTCATGTTCTGATCCATTACGAGATTCTGCTGGCGCAACTCATTGAGCCTCGAGCGCACGTCGCCAAAGCCTTCTGTAAGGAGTGACTCAATGCGAGGCCGCCGTGCTACCGGTGCGTTGCGCAACAACGACTCGATATTCTGCCACTCATTGCAGACGGGACAGGGATACTCAGGACGGTCCGGTCGCTTACTCCTAATTAGTTTCTCCACTTCGAACAGTCCCGTTCCGGGCGAGTTCGTGCCGCAGGGTTCGATACACGGCACGACTACCTGACACTTCAATCCCTCCCAAAAATTCTCCACCAGCCACTTCACCTCACGGGTCAACACCGCCAGCAGGTTGGCGGGATACGCTGCCCGAACGGTGATCCGTACGTCGTTGCCAATATGTTCAAGCAGCGAGCGCCCATTGTAGTCATCGTCGACGATCAGGCCCCGTTGCCAGTGCACGCTAGCGGTGAAGTCCTCGCGTCCCAGCGAGAATTTATGTAGGCGGACAATAAGCTGGTAGAACAATCCCTCCGCCGAGGCGGTCTGTCCTTTATCATCCACGATTCGGCAAATCTGTACCTGCTGCTCATCTCCTGTTTGCGTTTGCCTTGGCCACTCACGGGCGATATCCATCTCGGGACGGAGATCAGGCACGAGTTGGGCAATTAAACTCGTTTCGTCTGCTTGCCCGCCAAGTGGTGATCCAGCGACACGGTAGGAAAGGTCAAACCGTTCCATCAACGCGACGAAGATCGGGTGCAGTCTAGGTGGGTAGCGGAACTCCTCTGCACGCTCGTTATCGCTCCACAATTTGCCGAGGCGCGTGAACTTCACCAATCCGTGTTTGTTTCGCGTCTCCTCGTCATCCAGCACAAAACTTACCGCAGTGGCCAACCAGTCTGGTTTGAGGATGACCATCTCTTTCAAGCGAGGATCGTGCCCATAATGAATGAGGTGGCCCAAGTGATGCGAAATGCGAACAAAATCCTGCGCTTCCTCATCTGGCATATTATGCTCGCAGCAAATTGCAAGAACCTGGTCTAAGGGTAGGTAAGCTTCATCAGAATGCTTCAACGCCTCACGCACCTCCTGCCACCGCTTGGGAACGGAGCGGCCTACTTCCGGCAGACTGGCTGCCACTTTTGCGATGGCATCCTTAAGTTCATTGATTCCTTTGCACGTTCCCTCTTCGTCTTTCAATGGTTTGCTATCGACATGAAAGAAATCGATCACTGTGTCTTTGCCAAACAGGTCCCAGATTTCCTGCCGGTCAATGTCAGGCTGGCGTTCCTTGGGGCCGCCATGCGTGGCAACAACGAGGATTTTAGCGTCCGGCTCGCGGTGCTTTACCAGCTTGATCCAATCCTTCACGAATCCTTGCTGTGAGCCTTCGCGCGGTTTCCAGACTACGAGATAGACAGCCGGGGCACTAAAGAACAACTGATGCGTGGGCCGATACACACGCTGACCGCCGAAGTCCCAGCCATTGAGCGTGATCTCCGTGCCGGATGCGAGATCGGTCATCTTTACTGACTTGATCTCGATACCGTGTGTGGTTGGACGATCTTCTTCCCACGGATCACCGCGCAACGCGCCGAGCAGGCAACTCTTCCCCACCTCGCCCTCGCCTATTAGAATCAGCTTGGCTTCGTTGAGAACCACCTGCGCCTCCGCTTTGGCGCGCAGATAGCGTTTTACGGCATCCAAGCCCTCACTGTAGGCGGCAGCGAGTTCGGGGTTTAGCGGGTTGGCGTCCAGTTGAAGTTCTTGCAACTGATACAGGTGAACCAACGTTTCGGGCAGTTCCGCCAATTGGTTATATGAGAGGTATAGGTTCTGCAGCTGCGTGAGTTGGTCGAACGACTCGGGCAGTGCCGTCAGTCGGTTACCGCCGAGGTCCAGCTTCTGCAACTGCATGAGGTGGCCTAGGCATTCTGGCAGTGACACCAGTTGGTTACGGGAGAGGTCCAGTTCCAGCAACTGTGTGAAATCGCCTAGTGACTCCGGCAGCGTCATCAATTGGTTGTCATAGAGGTTCAGCGCCAGCAATTTTGTGAGTTGGCCGAGACACTTTGGCAGTAGCGTCAGTTGGTTGCTGGAAAGATATAGCGACCGCAAGTGCGTGAGCTGGCCTATGGACTCTGGCAGGGCCGTGAGTTGGTTTCCGGAGAGGTCCAGCCATCGCAACTGAGATAGCTGCCCGAGCGAATTTGGCAGCTCCGTCAGATTGTTTCCGGAGAGGTCCAGTGACTGCAACTGCGTGAATTCGCCCAGCGACTCGGGCAACTCGGTGAGTTTCTCTGGGTCCCCCCAGCCATTGAGATTGAGTTCATTCGCTCCCCATTGCCGCGCTTCTTCAATCTTCTCTTCCGCCAGTCGATAAGCTTCGTTTCTTGCCATAGTCAGATTTCACTTGAGTTGTGTGCGAGTCACTGAATGTGAAGAACTACTGGCCTCTAAACGAATAGGATTCTTTCCGAAGTCTCGCGAATGGTCAAGAGTTGAGGGTGTTCACTAAGCGCGGAGAAAAGACAGAGTGTGCACGATGAATTGTGTTATAGTCCGCGCATCCCCTCAAAAACGAAGCGGGCCGACTTGTGTAGCACCACGAAGCCGACCCTAAACCATTAACCTTCCATAGAAAGGCTAACGATTATGTCTACGCATAGTAGCGCAACAGCGCGTGAAGAGACACCTCACGAAACTGAAACAGCCACAACTACAATTAACAAAGCTGTAAAAAGGCGGGCGGAGTCTGTCATCAACGACAGATCGATTGACGCAGGGAGCCGGGCATTGATCCGCTATGCGCTGGAAATAAACGATCCGTTGCTTGCTGAACTGGTGCGCCGTGTCGATGCAGGTGAATGCATCGTGGATACGGATTTCTCGCAGATACTTACGGCCCGTCTCGATGATTTAAGTGAAGCGAAGATTGAAGCATTAACTGAGCTGATCTGCCGGGCTGGTGATGAGCCGGAAATCAAATCGGCGGCACTGCTCGTTTTGATGGCGACGATCGAGAATGCGGAGCATGCGAAAGTACTGGCGAACATGGCGAAGCATCTTGCTTTTACTCGGTGCGGTGATCTGAATCTCTGCGGCATGGTCGATGCGCAAATTGCCGTGATTGAGGCACAGGTGATAGGAGATGCCTTGGTGGCTTGATTGTTAGAGAATTTCTCACGCAAAGGCGCAAAGAGACGCGAAGCTGGGTAAACCTTCTTTGCGGCTCTTTGCGCCTTTGCGTGAGAATTAAGCTAGAATACGAACCACTTGCGAGAAAACTCGTATTGCTAATTCATGACTGACGCTGACGATTCGACAGACAAGCCCAAGGGTGAGCAGGCTGTAAGAAAGAAGCGCGAGGAAGCATTACCCGAACGCCTCCTGCGTCGCGTCCTCGAAGGAATGGGCAGCGTCGTCGACCGCAGGTTCGGCCGCACCGTCGACCCACGTAGCGGGCTCACCACGTCGAAGCTCATCGAGCGCATGAAGCGGTTGATAGACGAGCGCGTCCGCGACGAGGGCAATAAAGGACGAATCGCGCCGCATCACATGGTGCTGAAAGTCGAGTGGGGCACGCACTCCGAAGCGCCACCCGAGATTCTTTACGATCTGAAAAACGAAGTACTCGCCGCCGCGATCGATCACATCAACGACCATCGTTATCGAACACTCGCGCCTGTCGACGTCGAAGCAGAAGTCGACATCTTCACGACCGGAATCTCGGTCGATCCAAACTTCGGCGAGTTTGAAGAAGATCTCAGACGACAGGACGAAGAGATGCGCGCGGCGAAAGCCGGTGTGCCGATTCCCGGTGCCGCGCCGCCGATGCCCGACATTCAGGTGATTGCTCGCGTCACGATGCCAAACGGCACGCGTGAGATTCCATTGATCTTCAAACCCGGCGGCCGCAGACTCAACGTCGGGCGCGCTTCTGATAACGACTTAAGTCTGAACGATGCGAGCGTCTCAAAGATCCATGCAGCACTCTTGATGACTGGCGAAGGCACTCTCCTCGTCGCCGATACAGGTTCCACCAACGGTACCTATATCAACGGGCGACGCATCTCATACGGCGAATCCAGACAGATCGATGACGGTGATGTAGTTGGCTTTGGAGATGTAGAAGTACGACTGCGTAAAAGTGAGTAGCGAACTGGATGAACCTGGTCACATTTCTTCTACTTCTCTTACAAACTCCCACGCCTTCTCCCCTTCCCACTCCGCACGTGCCGGAACGAACACCGGCGCTGTTGACGCTGATCTACGTCGGTGGTTTTGGTTTCGTGATTCTGCTTCTGCTGCTCGGACTCCTTCGTAGTCGTCGACAAACAACTCCGCCGATTCCCCAGGACCTTCCGCGAGACGTCAGAAAACGTCTCGGATCTACGTCGACTAATCGTGGTCTACGCGCGCTTCGTTATCTTTTCGTACTGCTTGCGATCGGACTGTTTTCGTTTCATATCTACTGGGCCCACTACGCTTCCGAAAGTAACGAAAAGTTTCAGGAACTGAGTTACAAAGACTTGCGCGCGCGTCGTCTTTCCGAGTCGACACTGCGCGGTTGGATCTTCGATCGGAGTGGTCGCGTCGATCAGCCACTCGCGTATTACAAACGCGACTCCAGCGGCAGCATCAAGCGTGAATACCCGATGGACAAGGCGATGGCGCACATCTTCGGATCGGATCGTGGCGATCCGGGATTGGAGCGTGCGCTTTTCGGAGTGCAGAGCGGCGTGCTGCCGGAGGCGCTCGAAGTAGTTAAAGGCAAAGAGTTGGAATTCAGAGGCAACCAGGACGTGCGCCTCACGATCGATCGCGGGCTGCAACAGGCTGCGGTCGATCAGTTGAAAGGCAAGCACGGTGCGCTTGTCATACTCAATCCGCAGACGGGCGACGTGCTCGCGATGTATAGCGAGCCTTCCTACAGCCTGGAAGAAGTCGACGACGAGGCGACGTGGATTCGTCTCGAAGCGAATGAGCGTGACAAGCCGCTCGTCAGTCGCGCGCTCGGTGCTTACTACATCCCCGGTTCGACGTTTAAAACCGTGACGATGACCGCGGCGTTTCTCGCTGGGGAACAGGACACAGAGTTCACGTGCAGTGGCGGCGGTTACTATGCGGAGCCAAAAGCGCCTGTGATCTTCGACGACGGTGGACCAGGTGAAGTACACGGCCGGATCGGGATCGATAAGGCGTATGAAGTTTCGTGTAACCAGTACTTCGCGCAGATGGGTGTAAAACTCGGGGCGGAGCGTTTGAAACGTGCGGCGCAGTTACTTGGTATTGGTACTTACGATACGCCGGTGGAGGCGTTGCGTGGTCGTAAGCTGCCGCAGATCTGGGACGCGAGTACTGACGCCGTAAAGCGCGCGCTCGCACCGAGAGAGGCGACGATCGTCACCGGCAAGCAAGTCACGCGATACGATCTGGCGTTGATGGGTTACGGTCAGGGATTCGCAGGACAGATGACGCCGTTCCAGATGGCGCTGGCCGCCTCCGCGATCGGAAACATGGAAGGCAAGTTGATGAAGCCGCGCATTGAGTACAACGTGGCACCGCAAGTCTTCAATCAGGTGATGCCGGCCGCTACGGCGGCGCGACTGCGTCAGATCATGGGACTCGTGACTGGTGGTCCGAGTGGTACGGCGCGCGGCGTGTTTGGGCCAGTCAAGGCAGCGGGCATCAATACGGGTGGCAAGACCGGAACCGCGCAGAAAGTCGTGCCGCTTTACGATCCGAAGACGGGTGAACCCAGGACGGAACACAAGGTGGAGAAGGACAACAAGGGCAACATCATTCGCGAGTACGATCAAGTGATCATGGACACCCAGAACCCGCGGATCGACGGCTGGTTTCTCTGCATCGCACCGCTTGAGAAACCACAGCTCGCGATGGCTGTCATCGTTGAAGGTGGCGGTTACGGTTCGAGATCCGCCGCCCCGATTGCTGCGGCACTCGTATTGAAAGCAAAGGACCTTGGTTATTTTCGATAAAACTTTCTCGCGCAAAGGCGCAAAGGCGCAAAGAAAGCCGCAAAGAAAGCTGCTTGGAGTCCGGCAGGCTTTGCGCCTTTGCGGCTTTGCGCGAGTAATCTTCAAATGAAAAACAGGGCGTCGTCACATTTACTGATACTTCTCCTGATACTCGGCCTCGAGATCGCCGGGTATTTCGCGGTGCATCGCGCGGGGTTGTTGCGTGGCTACGAGACGTCGATCATCGGCGCGGTGCGCGACCTGATGATGTTTCTGCCGCTGATGGTCATCGTCCTCTGGCTTTCACGTAATAAACGATTCGCCGGCAACTGGGTCCTCTTTACCACCGCCGTCCTCCTCTTCTCGTTCGGCATGTTGATCCAGTATCGCCTCTACAGCGATCCCGAATACAACGCGCGCAACAAAGCCCAGGCGCGCGAAGACAAGATGCAGGCGCTGCGCACGCGCTACATCATGGAGAACTACGATCCGGTGAAGAAGCAGTTGATGGGACTACCACCCACACCCGCGCAGCCCATCGACATCAATCAGCTTCCCCAAAAAGAATCGAACTACTCACTCTGGAACGCGATCACTTCCAGCTACACCTGGATTCCGGTGCTGTCGTTTATAGCCTTCGCCATCGCGTACTCGATGTGTGCGCGCGATGGATTTCTGTTATGGCTACAACGAAACAGTTTCATCATCGTGCTGTTAACACTCGTGCCGCTGGCGATGGCTGTCGTGACCTCCAGCGCGGGTAAAGCGCTGGGCAACATGACGCCCTGGGAACCATCGAAGATTCCCTTCCTCGTCGGTTTCGCCGGTATTCTGACTGCACGTTACAAAGATCTCGCCGAAACCTACTGGGGCATTCCCCGCGCGCGAGACATCGTCCCGCTGCTCGTGATGGCGATGCTGCCGTTCATTCCTTTCTTCGCGCTGAAAGACTTCGGACAGATGCTGATCTTCAGCGGCGCTTACACCACGCTCTATCTAGTCGCGGTGCGTCGCTGGCCGCAGTTGCTCTTGTTCGTCGGCTCGGTTGTGATCGTGATCGGTATTCTCGTCGTCGGTGCACTGCCGCGCGACATTCAGGAGAAGGTACCGTTACTACCGACGATCGCACGCCCGATCAGCGCCGCGCTACCGTCGCGCATTCAGCAACGTTTTCACCTCTGGCTCGATGGCTTCGATCCCCCATCGCCGGAAGTCTCGTGGTGGAAGAAAGACTATGAAGACGCACTCTCGCGAGACCCGGGAATGAAGACACTAGCCGAGCAGAGTCCCGCGATGCAGAAGACGGTGAACGTCGACATCTGGTTTGACCGCCTCGCGTTTCAACCAGCGCAGGCGCAGTTTGGGATCGATTCAGGTGGCACGACTGGACGCGGCTTTGGCCTCGGTTATCCGGAAGTTATTCCGATCGCTGATTCGGACTACGTTTACGCCGCAATTGCGGAGGAAACAGGCCTGATGGGCGGTGCTGTGATCATCCTCGCGATCATCATTTTCGTGGTCGCAGGAGTTCGCACTTCGCTGGAGGCGCGTGATATGTTTACGAAGCTGTGCGCAGCAGGTCTAACAGCATTTGTAGGTTTTCAGGCACTGGTAAACATTGGTGGTATTTTGAGAGCTTTACCGATGACTGGAATCACCCTTCCGTTCGTGAGCCACGGTGGTTTCAGTCTGATTACGAGCTTTGCGATGCTCGGGATGTTGATGGCATTTTCAAACCGAAACGCCCGCGATCGTGTCATTCTGGATAGGCCGGTGGCTAAGAGTTCTTCTCCCCTTAAGCTGGAGGCTGTGCAATGAGCGAAGAGACCAAAACTTTGCAGGTCGAGTCTGCTGCCCTGTCGGATCGTGGCCTGAACGAGCGTCGTCCGCTGAACGAAGACGCATTTTTGCACGACCCGGAGCGCTCGATCTTCGCTGTCGCCGATGGCGTCGGTGGCGCGGAAGCGGGTGAAGTTGCATCGCAGACGGCGATCGAAGTTCTCGACGAAGCATTTCGCCACCAGACTGAAGGTGCTGATATCGAAGACCTCATGGAGCTCGCGATCCAGCGCGCGAACGCTTCCATTCACCAGATGGCCCAGGAACACGCGCGGTTTTCAATGATGGCGACGACCATCGTCGCGCTGCATATCAAGGGCGACGTCGCGACCTTCGGGCACGTCGGCGATTCCAGACTTTACCGGCTCACACCAGACGGCCAACTGCATCGCGAAACTGAAGACCACTCGATCGTCGAAGAAGAGGTGCGCGCCGGACGCATGACGCCCGAACAGGCCGCAAATCATCCGAGCAAGAACGTGATCAGTCGTGCACTCGGCGCCGAGCAAGGTGTCGAAGTCGACATGAAGACGATGGAAGTCGAAGACGGCACCGAGTTCCTACTCTGCACGGACGGCATCACGCGTCATGTTTCTGATAATGAACTGCGACAATTAATGGTGGTCAGCAACAGCCTTGATGAACTGTGCAGTGAGTTGAAGCGACGTTGCTACGAGCGTGGTGCGGAAGACAATTTGACGGTGATTGCAGTACGTGTCGGCGAACATCTCAAGGCCGGTGTCCGCGCAATGGATCTCGAGCCGACCATCACGCCTGATACGACGCCTGTCTATGCAGTGCAGTCAGACAACGGTTCCGCAGTTGGCGACACGACTTTCCTGCCCGCGTCGCGCATCGCGTTTCCCGGTCCGGCAACGACTTCAGCAGAACCGGCGCCCGCTCCTGTATCGACGATGAGTTCCGAACCACTCAATATTGCCGAGCCAAGACCGGCAGGCAGGGGAGCCGGAAAGGCGTTGGCGGTTTTCGTCGTGTTGCTGCTGATCGCAGGCGCGTTCTACGCGGGCGCGCGTTACAAGGAAAAGATTCCCTTCCTCGCGTCACAAACTCCGCAACAGACCCAGACTGCCGCGCCAGTCAACACGCCCGCGCCGGAAGAACCGTTCGTCAAGTTTGAGAGAGAGCGGCGTCAGGTCGACAGCGATCCGCGTGCCTGGCTCAAGAACGACATTGGCAAAGAGCTGGTCGCTGCGGGAGTGCAGAACCCGCTCGATTCGCCGAATCCTGAATTTTTGTATCTTTATGGTCGCGCAAATCTGTTGACGGGAAACACTGAAGATGCGTCGAAGGCGTTTGACGCGGCCATCACGAAAGCAGACGCCAATCCCTCACCCGCCAATGCCACGATTAAAAAGGAAGCGATCTTCGGGTTGAGCATGGTAGGCCTCAAAACGCAGACTCAGAAAGACAAGTGGAAAGCGCTCAACCACTACGATGCCCTGACCAAACCTCCCGCCAACAGCAACGCCCCCTAACGTACTGCATCTAAGGTTTGTTTTGTGCTTTATGTGCCTTTTTGTCACTGAAGATAAATGTCGGAGCTGAAGTTACAACAGAGTAGACTCGATGGCCGCTACGATATCATCGAGCGTCTCGGCGGTGGCAGCTACGCCGAGATTTACGTCGCCAACGACAACGCTGCGCCCGAAGGTGCGCCGCGCACGATCGTCATCAAGGCGCTCAATCTCTACCTGCAAGACACGCCCGACCTCGAGCTGGAACGCACGCTCGTCTCAAACTTTCAAAACGAAGCAGTCGCGCTCGATCGCGTGCGCCATCCGAATGTCATAAATCGTCTCGGACACGGCACCGCGATCGATCTCGCGGGCACAACGTTTCACTACATCGTGCTCGAGTATCTGCCAGGCGGCGATCTGTTTGCGCTGACGAAGACGCGGCCGCTGTCGCTTCAGCGAGCACTCGTCTATATCGAACAGGTCTGCGCGGGACTGGCACACGCGCACAAGTGCGGCGTGATTCATCGCGACATCAAACCACAGAACCTGCTGCTCACTGCCGACCAGCAGATCGTGAAGATTGCTGATTTCGGCGTCGCGCGCATCGATGCGATGGATGGTGCGATCACGCGCGTCGGCACAAATATTTACTCCGCGCCCGAGCACAATCCGCTGATGCAGACCGGCCAGCTCGACACCGGCGGATTGCGAGTGCCGCACGTTCATCTGACACCCGCGGCTGACATCTACTCGCTCGCGAAGACGATGTACACGCTGCTCGCGGGTGAGTCGCCGCGACGCTTTGCGCAACATGCGTTGACCGAGCTGCCACACCAGGTGAGTCAAACTCCATGGGCCAGGTCGGTACTGCGGGTGCTGGAGAAAGCGACGCAGAGTCGTCCCGAAGATCGTTATCAAACAGTGGAAGAATTCTGGGACGAGATCGCCGATGCGAGTTTGCCGCCGACGCGTCCGCTGCAGATGGTTCCGGCAAACGTGCAGCCGTTTCGACGCAAGCCGAGCGAGGATCTTCCAGTCGAGCCGGAGGATGAGTTTACCGAGGCCGCGCCGCCGCGTCCGCATTTCGAAGTGCCGGCCCAGCGCGAGGAATTTGTAGATTACGTCAAGCGGCCGCGCATCGTGGTCCCGATCAATGAAGCCCGGCGAGATATGCGTGCGCGTCAGGAAGAGTACAGAGAACGACCGCCGGAGAGGTTCAGGCAAACGGTTGATTCGGTAATCCCGGCGAGCAGGAAGCGTCGCGCGCTTGTTGCCGTAGGTTTGATTCTGGCGTTCTCCGGGATGCTGCTCGCGACGCACAAGTACGTCACCACGCGCTGGAACCCGCTCGCGCCACTCTCGCAAACGGTCGAGCCTGTGGTGGTAATCGGAAAACAAGGTGTGACGACAACTGATGTGAACTTGCGGCCCGTGGCGAACGTTTCGAATGTGCCGATTGGTCTGGCGGAGTCGGGATCGAAAGTGAAAGTCTTGAGTGCTGATAACAACTGGTACGAGATCCAGATAGTCGAACACGCCCGGCCCAAGACCGATCCTTATTCGTCCGACCGTGGGTGGATCAATAAGAGATACGTGAAGTTTGACTAGTGCGTGCGGAGAAGGAGCGACTGATTGGGCCTGCTGGAATCGATCAGAAAATGGATAGACGGTGAGACGGGCGAGGACCTGCTCGAAGCCGCCGACGAGCACGCGAAACCGCGTCGCGTTTGGGAAGAGTTTCTCGTGAAGATCGCGCGTGAAGTCGAGGCTGCCATGCAGCGCGAGATGTTCACGCCGCCGGGTGGTCCAACCTACATTCCACGCGAGTATATCGTTTACCTCAGCGCTGACGACGATAAAGACTGGCAGGGCGACAAGCGTCGTGGGCTCGAGCAGGGACTGTTTCACGTTCTTTCCGAACGCGCGCGCGAGCTAAGCGGAACGACGCAACTCGCGGTCAAGTCGTTTGCGGTTGAGCTGCGTGTAGACGGCACGCTGAACAAGGGCGAGTTTCGGGTGCAGGCTGTTTGGGACGAAACGGAAAGCGGGCACACGATGGTGACGCCGCGCGTCGATCCTTCACGAACCGCGCCGGCGTTCAGTCCGGGAGACACAATCGTCGAGCGTGCTTCAGAGACGAGTGAGAGTGAACAGACCGTCGTACGGCCCAAACCTACGGCGCTTTACACGGTTGAGATCTGGCTTAGCGGCGTACGCCAGGCAGTGGTGCCGATCACTAAGAGTGAGATCACGATCGGGCGTGGCTCGCGGAGTATCACAGTAGACTTGCCTATCAAGGGCGATCCGGAAGTGAGTCGCGTGCATGCAGTATTATCGCGCGATAACGAGGGACGCTACTGGCTCGTCGCGAAGGGCCGCAACCCGACGCTTGTTAATGGGAAAGAGTTAATCCGCGAAGAGGCCACCGAAGTAGCGCCTGATCAGAAGATCGCCATCTGCAACTTCACGATCCGTATCCAGCCTAAATAGTTTTTGCCACAAAGAAGCACAAAAAAGCTCAAAAGCGTTCTATTGAGTTTTGAGCTTTTTGTGCTTCTTTGTGACCAAAACTCTTGCCCTGCTCCTATTGACAGTCTGTAGGAGAAGGATCATACTCCCTCCTACAGAGTGTCTGTAGGAGAGAGAAAAAAATAAGCATGCCGGTCCTTCCCCGTTTCCGCAGCCTGTGGCGTAATCTGATTCATAAAGACCAGGTTGAGCGTGAACTCGCTGAAGAGATCCAGGCTTATCGAGACCTGCTTATCGAGACGAAGCTCAAAGAAGGTCTCACTCCCGCTGAAGCGAAGCGTCTGGCCGTGATGGAGTTGGGTGGTGAAGAGCAACTCAAGGAAGAATGCCGCGACGTACGCGGCACGCGTGTAGTTGAAGCCCTTTGGCGCGACGTCCAGTATGCGTTTCGTCTGCTTTGGAAGCGTCCGGGTTTTACGCTTATTGCGACCGTCACGCTGGCCCTCGGCATCGGCGCCAGCAGCGCAATCTTTAGTGTAGTCAACGCGCTGCTGTTGCGTCCGCTTCCTTACCAGGACGCAAATCGATTGGTGTTGCTCACGAGGTTGGATCCGCAGCGGCAATCACCCAGCACGTCCGACTCCATTCCCAAGTTCAATGCGATCAGAGAACAGAGTCAGTCTTTTGAAAGCCTCGCCGCGGTAGCAGAGGACAGCTTCAATCTCACCGGACGCGATACGCCGGAACAGATTCGTGGCGCCAGAGTGTCCGGCGACCTTCTTCACGTGCTGGCGGTCCAACCTTATCTCGGTCGCAATTTTCTCCCCGAAGAGGATCGGCCTGGCGGAGCTCGCGTTGCGATGCTCAGTTACAACCTCTGGCGTCGCCTCTTTGATGCGGATGTTAATGTTGTAAACCGCACTATCGAGCTCGACGGCCAAAGCTTCGCGGTAGTAGGCATCCTGCCGGCCGGCTTTAGATTTCTCGATGAGAAATTTGATGTATGGCTGCCCAGAGCTTTTGAACCGAGCTATTTTGCGCCCGATAGCATTCGTCTCGGAGCTACTTACTTGAGCGTAGTGGGCCGGCTAAAGCCGGGAGTTGAACTGGACCAGGCACAGTCAGAACTCGCTACCCTCAGCACTCGATACCGGCAGGACAATCCACTCAATAGCGATATAGCAGGCGACTCCAGCCTCATGCCATTGCAGCAAGTGGTGGTTGGAGAAATCAGGAAATCTCTTTTGGTGACGTTCGGAATTGTCGGACTGGTCCTACTAATTGCGTGCGCGAATGTGATGAACCTACTGCTCGTTCGAGCCTCAGCTCGTCGTCGTGAATTCGCAGTGCGCATGGCTTTGGGAGCTTCCCGAGTGCAGTTGATCAGACAGCTTGTCACCGAGAGCCTATTGCTGTTTTTTCTTGGCGGAGCAGGCGGGGTCCTGATTGCTTACCTGGGGATTACGTTACTCGTGTCGCTAAAACCAGGCGCGGTGCCACGGCTCGATGAGATCGGATTGGATGCAGGAGTGCTTGGTTTCACGCTCGCAGTATCGCTCGTGACCGGATTGATCTTCGGACTCGCGCCGGCACTGCAATCCTCTGAGATTGATCTCAATGAAGGGTTGAAAGAAGGTGGGCGTTCGGGTCGAGGCGATGTGAGAGGCAATCGCATTCAGCGTGCGCTGGTTGTGGGTGAGATCGCGATTGCCGTGATCGTGCTGGTTTGTGCCGTCCTGTTGGCGAGAAGCTTTTTGCATCTGCGCGATAGCAATGCCGGGCTCGATTATCACAACGTCCTGACGATGGCCCTCACGCTACCACCAACGCGTTATGCGGAATCCTATCAACAGACGAAGTTTTACGATCAGATGATCGAGCGCGTGCGTAGCCTTCCCGGAGTCACTGATGTTGCCATTACTTCAACCCTTCCCTTGCTGGGTCCGTCCGGACATTTTCGTGTCTACATCGAAGGTGTACCCGATCCCGGTTCGGAAAGAGTTCCAAGGGTTCCTGGGAGAAGTGTTAGTAGCGACTATTTTCGACTACTGAAAATTCCTTTGGCTGCCGGACGAACGTTTACCGAAGCAGATGGCGAGAAGGCTGCAAAAGTAGCGGTTATCAATGAAAGTTTTGGGCGTCGTTTTTGGCCTGGTGAAAATCCCGTTGGGAAGACGTTTTCCTATTCGACCAATCGAATACTTTGCGAGGTGGTCGGCGTAGTTAAAGATACAAAGTTCAGGCTTGCCGATACTGAAACTCGCGATGAGATGTACTTCCCTGCTGCACAGCGGCCCAGACTTAGTATGAGCGTGATGGTGCGGAGTAGCACTGAAGCATCCAGTCTCGCGACGGCCATCCAAAGGGAAGTTGTTAACCTCGATAAAGATCAGGCGGTGACCGAAGTCGAAACACTCGAGCAGGCAGTGGGCGATTCAATCGAGCAGCCTCGTCTCACCATGTTGCTGCTCGCGATTTTCGCTCTGGTCTCGCTGACGCTCGCGGCGATTGGCATCTACGGAGTCATGGCCTATTCGGTGGCGCAACGCACGCATGAAATCGGTATTCGCATGGCCCTGGGCGCACGACCCTTGGATGTTTTGCGACTGGTGGTCGGGAAAGGAATGACGCTGGCGCTTGTCGGCATCGGGGGCGGTTTGCTAGCAGCCTTTGTTTTGACTCGCTGGATGGCAAGCCTCTTGTTCGAAGTAACGCCCACTGACGCTACGGCCTACGTGACGGTCTCCGCGGGATTGTTGGCAGTTGCCTTACTGGCGAGCTTCATCCCGGCACGACGTGCCACCAGAGTTGAGGTGCTGGTAGCGCTCCGCGACGAGTGACTATTGTATCGCGCTTGACTCGAGAGCCGAATTTTTGCCACAAAGAGGCACAAAAAGCTCAAGAATCAACAGAAAACCTTTTGCGCTTTTGTGCTTCTTTGCGGCAAAGCAGTACTGCGTTTATTTGATTCGTTAGCGGTGCACACTGACCGCGGTCGATTGGGCCGCTAACTAGTGACATCTGTGTTTACAATCGTTCTTGCTTTCCTTTGCTCTTCGTTCGCAGATCTTGCGCTCGTGCTTTAGCGGAATCAGATTACAAGCGTCTTTCTTGATGCGGTAGTTGTCGGCGCATCTGTCGGTACACCGGCGACTACCGTGACGTGCGCCTAAAGCTGGGACCGATAGTCCCACGAGTAGGACCAAAAGCAAAAGACTCGAACTCACCGTTCGCCTAACCTTCTTCATTAATTTCTCCTTCGATAATGGCAAGTGACCTGGTCTACCTGCGTTGACGTACAGGGGAGGTTTTGGATCAATATGGAGGAGAGAGCAATAGAATACTACTAATTAGAACAACTGCGAACTCTGAGTGAGCGCGACGTTTGAGAGCATCGCTGATTGTGATTTGAGTTGTTTCCCTTTCGTGAGGTGTTTCTACACGCGCTGTTGCGCTACTATGATTAACCATGATCTCTACTCCTTGTGATTGAAGGGTTGAGGTCTGGGGCGGCTTTGTGTTAGGGCACAAGTCGTCCCGCTTCTTTTTTGGAGGGGTGCCGCGAGATCATCAATGTGAGGCTGAGTAACAACGACAGAAGAATAGGAAAGAAAAGAGAATAGCTATAGGAGATCGAGCCGTCGTCATCGCACCCAACGAATCGTCCTCTAGATTCAGGCAGGAGATCATGCGCACAGCATCAAATTCAACCGTTCGCCGGTCTGTTCTCGGAAAAAGATGCCGACGTTTCTGTAGGCTGGTATCTTTCGCCTGCTTTGGCCTAACTTCATTTCTCGTGCTTGCAGAGAGTCGCGTGCTGTTTGCGAGTCAACGTCAACAAAAACAAGCTCCTCTGATCAATCTGGGCAAGCCCCAGTCGATTCCGAAGCAATATATCGTCGTCTTCAGGCCGCGGACTAGTCAGAATAGCATTCAATCGATAGAGAAAACCGTTCAGAGGCTCGGCGGCACGATCAGATTTAGGTACAGATCGGCACTGCTCGGGTTCAGCGCACTATTGCCGGATAAGGCCTTGCAATTTGTACGAATCGTCCGGGAAGTGGAATGGATCGAAGCGAACGTGATGGTATCGATCAGTAGTACTCAGAGAAAGCCTCCAAAGGGTCTCGATAGGACCAGCGAGCGCGTTCTACCGTTGAATAATACCTACAACTACACCGAGACAGGTGCCGGCGTGCACGTGTATGTCATTGATTCGGGGATCCTGATTACGCATCCAGAATTCGGCGGCCGTGCCTCATGGGCCTTCACCGCTATAGACAGAGTCGCCGATGACTGCAATGGGCATGGAACTCACGTGGCTGGAACGATTGGTGGAAGTACGTATGGCATCGCAAAAGAGGTCATCCTCCATGCAGTACGGGTCTTGCGCTGCGAAGGGATTGGGCCGTCAGATGGTGTCGTCGCAGGGATTGATTGGGTGACCAGCCACTGGATTCCGCCTGCCGTTGCCAACTTGAGCATAAATTATCCACCCGATATTCCATCGCCGAGTGCCGAACGGGCCATCAACAACTCTATCGCATCGGGTGTGACCTACGCGATTGCTGCGGGTAACTCTGACGTCGACGCTTGCGGCGTCACGCCCGCAAACGTGCTAGCAGCGATCACCGTCGGTTCGATAGACCCGACAAACGACAGGCGTGCTGATGAATCGAACTTTGGCGCATGTCTCGATCTGTTCGCTCCTGGCGTCGACATTCTTTCGGCATGGATAAACGATTCTAGAATCGCACCACCCTGTATCATGGAGTCAGTGACTCCGGGTCACATGTCCGCCAGGTGCTCCGGTACTTCGATGGCCGCGCCACACGTGGCAGGGGTGGCAGCCCTCTACCTACAGCACCATTGGAAGGCGCGGCCCTCGGAAGTGTGGCACTACATCCACACTTACACTAACAACGTCACAGGGACGCCGAGGTGGCGGGGGGTCATTGATGGCGGGCACGGTTCGCCCAATGAACTGCTGCACTGGGGGCCATTGAGAGGTGGAATCGACGATCGTTAAAGTTCACGTACTGCGCCCACAGAAACTGATTGGTATCGTGCATACACGAAGGCATTAGTTTCCTGGTGGCCTCGCTTAGACGGGATTTGCAGAATTTACAAGATAATCCCGCTAAATTCTGAAAATCGTGTAATCCTGTCTAACGCCTCTTATAAACTTTGCGCCTTTGCGCCTTTGCGGGAGAAATCAACTTCAAGATCCGAAATGAGGTCGGTTAAGAGGGTCTCGACCTGGTCGCCTTCAAGGTAGCTCTTGCCGAGCATCTTGGTGATGCGTCGTTCTTTCGTCGCGCCTTTGACTTCTTTCAGGATCGCGCGGGCGAAGGCGGCGACGACTTTCCCGTCGAATTGCTTGCCACTATTCTCGCGCAGGTCGATCACCACGTCTTCAAATGAGCGACGCCGCTTGTACGGACGATCCGTCGTCATCGCGTCGAACGAATCGGCTAACGCGACGATCTTGGCGCCGATGGGGATTTGCTCGTCCGTCAATCCGTCGGGGTATCCGCGCCCGTCGAGACGCTCGTGATGATGCTTCGCCATCAAAGGTATGTCCGCATAAGGATGGCGAATGGGCGCAAGGATCTCGTAACCGGCTGAAGGGTGTCGATTCAGCTCAGAAGAATTCTTCGCATCGATGTGATAGGGCGCGTTGATGATGTCGCGGTCGACGATCAGCTTGCCGATATCGTGCAGGTAACCCGCGATCTGGATCCCTTCAACCTCTTCTTCACTCCAACCCATCTCGCGCGCGATGATCTCGCTGTACCGACCCACACGTTCCGAATGGCCCTGCGTGTACTTGTCTTTGATATCGATCGCCGCCGCGAAAGCGCGCACGGTGTCGCGATAGATCGTCCGCAACTCGTCATACAACCGGCGATTCTCTTCCGCGCGCTGGGCCAACTGGTCGAGCAGTCGATGCGTATGAATGCCGACACCGATGTGACGGACCATCGCGCGTATCGTCTCGAAGTCGTCGTTGGAAAATTGCTCGCCACTCGCCTTCCCTCCGAGCAGGACCAGGCCCGTGACTTCACCACGCACAATCATCGGCACCACGAGCTCGATCCCCTCTTTTGTGAGCTGGTCGCGGTATTTGTTTAGAAACAGATTGGTCGAAGAAGTGACCAGCGACTCACAGATCTCGCCGCCGAGGAACGACTCCATCTGCGGCTGATCGATCTCAAATCCACTCAACGCCTGATCGCCCAGTCCCCAGATCGCGACGCAACGCAGTGGTCCAGGACCAGAGCACTCGACTACGGCGCCGCGCCTGAGCGCAAGCGTGCCGAGCAACAGGTGCATCGACGTCCGCACCATCTCGGTGAAATCGCCGGTACCTGCAATCTCCTGGCCCAAATCGGCCAGCGCTCCGAATGTGTGAATAAGCTTCTGGGTCGAAGGCTCCATGTTCAGTGGACCACGGGCGTAGTCTCAAACTGCGAAAGATTCAAAATCGCTTCTCGTTCGTCCTTCGCTAGCAAAACATGGCGAGTCAGTCCAAGCATCTCGAACAACTGTATGGTCTGAAGGTTGACATCGGAAAAGACGATCTGTGCGCCGCTCTTTTCGGCGACGTCGATGATGCCGAGGAGAATTGAGATTCCGATACTGTTGACGAGTTTGGTGTCGCTGAAATCAATAACCAGCGCGCGGCAACCGCAGTTCAATTGCCGGCGACATTCGCGCTCGATCCTTTCCCCGGATAGCTTGTTCAGGTAGTCGCTCGCGTAAACAACCGCGGTGGTACCAACACAGTGCGAGCGTACTAGCCCTCCGCTTGGTGTATCCACTCGATCGGCTCCCTTCTGTGTTGCGAGACACAAAAGTAAAAAACCAGGTTTTAGTTCTTTGAGAGGGCTCCCTTTGGTCCTTGTGCTAAGTGCCTTTTTGCGGTCTGAGGTATTTGGTCATGCGCAAGCTGGTGCCGTCATCGACCCGTTCAAACTCGACCTCATCCATGAGTGTTCGGATGAGTTTGAGTCCCCAACCGCGTCTTTCTTCTGCCGCTTCTTTGACTTCTGATCCACTCTTCGCGCCGTTAAGATTGGCCGGCACGATGCCGCGACTCGATATGGTGATGACTAATCTATCACTTTCCACGCGAAAACGCTGATAAATTTTTCGATCCGGACTGAAACTGTGCTCTGAAGCATTGATGCAGGCCTCGACGATGGCCGTTTTTATCTGATTGATGGCCTCGGGCCGGAAGGTCAGGCGCTTGGCGATCTGCTCGGCGGTGTTGGCCGCGATTAGCTCGTTGTCCTCGCCCATCGGGACCACCATGAGAAACTCATCCGGCTCTGCGGATTGTACAACTTCAGTCGGTACGGTCTCGCGCACACGAGAGGCCAGCAACTCCAACTGCTGGCGGCTCGAGCCAAACGCTTTGCGGCGGTCCAACAGCTTGTTCGCGTCTTCAGAAAAGCCCTCGTTCGAGATCAGCCAGATCCGGAAACGACTGAAGCCGAGCCGCTCGGCAATGTTTTCGAACCGATCACACCAGACGCGGACCACGTTGACGTCGACTTCGAGTTTCGACTCAATGTCAGCCGCCAGCCAAATCACTTCGCGTGCGTCTGAGTAATTTCCTTCTTCGAACGTGTGCGCGACGAGGCAATGTTCCTCTTCACAGAGCTGTCGCATGTCGCTCATGAAAGCCGCGCAGCTCGCGAGGTGAATCGTTTGTGGCAGCTTGATGAAATCGGTTTCGGCTTGCAGACCGGAAATGATCGTCTCAGTCTCGACGCCCTTGTACTTCGCGCTGAAGTCTTCGTAATCGAAAAGAATTGCGGGTACTTGCTGGCAATTGAATCGCGAGATCAAATCGCGCAGGCCCGCGTTTGCGATCTGTTTGTAGTGACGGGCCATCGTGTGCGGCGCGCGTTTGAGCGAGTCTGCGAGCATGTCTGCGACGACGAGTGCACGCGGCTCGCTCATTACGTCGAGTCGATAGCGGATTTTCAGGTAGTCTTTCCAGGCTTGTGGACCAGCGCCGGCTTCGACCGTGGTCTCATCCCAGTTTATGAACTCCTGCACGTGCAAACGGTGCAGAACGTCTTCGAGCTCAGACGCAGTCATGTGCAGACGTTTGCGCCAGATCTCAAAGGTTGAGACTCGATCTTCACCTGCGGCGGCTTCCCAGAGCAGACGGATCAGGAGATGTCGTGTGTCGAGCCGCGGCGAGATCTCTTCGAGTAGATCCGCGAAGTGTCGATGAATGTGACCGCCAAACAGTTCGTCAACGTAGAGGCGCTCGCAATCGAGATAGGAGAGCAGGACAGTGCGTTTCTCGCGTGCCGCTTGCAGAAAGATGTTGATGAAAAACGGGCTGCCGGCAAACTGCTGCACGATCAGATCGCGTGCGGCTTCACTCGTTGAGACCTGCTGGCGTCGCGCGACGTGTTCGACGAGTTTTGCAGCTTCCGTGGGATCGAGTTGTTCGAGACGAAGGATGTCGAGACGCTCGAAATTACATTCTGCGTCGTGAGCTGCTTCGAGGATCTGGCGGCGCAGTCCCGCAAGTACAAATGAAAAACCTCCACGTGTGAAGACGCGGAGTATCTCGGTTCCGAGGACAACGGCGCCGTTGAGATACTCGGCGAGTTGGGAGCCGTCGAGCATCACGAAGGCGCGACCGCGAACGGCGGGAATTCTTTGCGGTGCACCGAGGCAGAAGCGCACGAGTGCTTTGTCGTCGTTGCTGAAGCGAAGACGGTTGTACGATTCGACGAGTTGCTGGATCCATTCGAGATCCGCGGCCGGCGCGAGCTCGACGAGCTCTTGCAAGGTCAGTGGCGCTTCGGAGACGACGGGTTCGTCGCGACGATAGGCGATGTATTGCTGAACGAAGGTGTTGAGAAACTCGATGGCCGCGCTCACGGCAGTTGTTTCGTTGCGCGTGATGGCGAAGTAGATCGGGATGACGTCAGAGCGTCGATTGAAGATTCGATCATAGGTCTGACGCAGCAGTTCTGAGACGCCCGCGGAGGGTTCCATCAGCACGAGCAGACCGCGGCTCGCATTGGCGCGCTCCGCCTGGGCCATGATGCGGTCGAGCTCCGCCACGCGGCCCACGAAGTCCTGCTGGACCACGCGCCCGAGAACACGGCGGAAGTTGTCGCTGCGGCTACTCATTGGACGAGGATTTCTCCCGCAAAGGCGCAAAGGCGCAAAGAAAGCCGCAAAGAACGCTGCTTGGAGCTCGGCGGGCTTTGCGCCTTTGCGCCTTTGCGGGAGAAATCTTCTTTAGCTTTCACGCTCTCCATAGAACTCGATCCGATCTTTCCCCATGCTCTTCGCCTGGTACAGCGCGCGGTCCGCGGCGGCGATGATGTTCTCCGGCGTGTCGATATTCTTCGTGAACGTCGACACACCGACACTGATCGTCACCTGCCCGAGCGGCTGGGCCTTTCCATGCGGAAATTCCGTCGTCGACACACGCTGCCTGATACGGTCTGCAATCACCGCCGCCTCGGCCATGCCCGTCTGCGGCAACAAAATACAAAACTCCTCACCACCATAACGCGACGCGACATCTACGGCCCGCAACGCACCCTTCAAACAGTGCGCGGTGATCTGAAGCGCTACATCACCCGCCTGGTGACCGTTCTTGTCGTTGTAAGCCTTGAAATCGTCGATATCGATCATCAGAAAACTCATCGGATAATCGTAACGCTTCGAGCGATTCAACTCTTCCGCGAGTCGCTCTTCGAGATAACGACGGTTCGGTAAGTTGGTCAGCGAATCCGTGATCGACATGAGCTGAAACTCGGTCGCGCGTTCCTGCCACTCAGCACGCTCGAGCGCGAGTGCGACCTGTGGGCCAATGATCTCGAGCAGGCTCAGATCGACTTCGTCATAGACTCCGCCGCCTGACTTGTCAGTCACATTCAGCACACCGACTTTCCGTCCACCGATCATGATCGGATAACTGATGAACGAGTTTGTCTTGTAGCGTCGCTCGACTGGCGCCGCCTTGCGACCAGCCATGCGAAGATCTGTGACGAGCACTGGTTTTCCGGTATGCATGACTTCTCCCGAAACGCCTTCGCCAACACGCACGGCGGAGACTGAGGCGGGATCGGTTGGCAGTCCACTGGCTGCTTTCAAGATCAACTGGTTGCCAGACTCATCGAGGATCATGAGCGAAGCGCGCTCGGATTGGAGTAGCTCCTTCGAGTTGCTGACGATCGAGTTGTAAGTCTTGACTGGATCGGTGCCGCTTATGCGTTCGAGAAAGTGTTGGAGCGAGTTGGTGAAACGCGTGCGGTATTCGAGTTCACGTCGCAGGCGCGCGATCTCACCTTGGAGATCCGGGTGAGTCTCTTCAACAGAGGTTGACCCGGCGCTACCGCGCTCGGTTCTGTGCTGTGTCACCGCGTCCACGTTCCCGGAGCTACTGTGGCCGGAGCCATTTGAGGAGGCGGCGTGGAGTCGCTGTGCAGCGCGGTCGATGCGCTCCGACATTTCGTCGAGTCGTTGTGGCTCGGAGAAGATGATGTTGGCAAAGACTTCGTCGGCAGCGATGTCTTGCAAATCACCTTTGCGGAAGCGTTCCATCAGTCGTTGATAGTCGCCGCTCGTTACGAAAGCACGTCCACCAATCACCGCCAATTTTCGCCGTCCTGCTATCTCAACCGGCTTCGCGAAACACGAGAGTCCGGCGTGACACTTGTACGACACGGTACCGCCGGCCTCGATAGCTCGCGCATGCGCTACGCCGCAATAAGGGTCGCAAAGGTGGATGTGGTCAGGTGAACTCTGAAACGTCTGGCAGATGGAATTGTTGTTGGAGACAGCCAGAGCCGGAGGCTGGTGGCCGTCGACCAGCAGCAGGGCCAGCGACGACGACTCCGCCAGCGAATCCTGGACTTCCGGCCAGGCGGGCGGGGCGTCTTCGCGGCGTTCCTGAGAATTCAGGGCAATCGGGGGCTTCTTGACCATCGGGGCTCTGGGCTGGGAAAGTCTTCCCTTAGTCTAAAACGGTTAATAGCGGCAATAAGGCACAAAATGCGCAAATTTTCTTGTGGCTACTCGAGGCCAGGCGCGGCTCCGGGAGCGACGTCCTCGATATGAGGTTGTGCCGGACTGATTCTAATACAAGCGGCAAAATGTGACGGTTTGATCTCGACCAATTGAGGCACCACCTCCTTGCAAACGTCGATCGCGTAGGGGCAGCGGGTGTGGAAGGGGCAACCGGATGGGGGATTGATCGGGGACGGCACGTCGCCTTCCAGCATTATACGCTGGCGGGTGGCTTCGACTTGAGGATCGGGCACAGGCACGGCTGAGATGAGGGCCTTCGTGTAAGGCATCAGCGGTTCTTTGTAGATGGTCTTCGCTTCGGCGAGCTCGACGAGTTTGCCGAGGTACATCACCGCCACGCGATCCGAAACGTGCCTGATCGCGCGCAGGTCGTGTGAGATAAAGAGGTAAGTAAGGTTCTTTTCGCGACGGAGTCGCTCCAGCAGGTTCATGATCTGCGCTTGAATCGAAACATCAAGGGCGGAGATCGGTTCATCAGCCACGATGAAATCCGGATCGACTGCGAGCGCTCGCGCGATGCCGATGCGCTGGCGTTGACCACCGGAAAACTCGTGAGGATAGCGTTTGATGAAGCGTTTGCTGAGACCGACCGTCTCGAGTAACTCCTGCACGCGTTTCTCTGCTTCCCTGCCTCGCGCGAGATGAAATGTCTCGAGTGGCTCGCCCACGATCTGGCCGACCGTCATGCGTGGATTCAACGACGCGTACGGATCTTGGAAGATTATCTGTAGGTGCCGGCGCTGTTCGCGCAGTTGTCTTTGAGAGAGGTGGGCGAGATCACGAGCGCGATAGAACACCTGGCCCTCGGTGGGTTCAGTAAGACGAAGTATCGCGCGGCCGAGAGTTGACTTGCCACAACCTGATTCGCCGACGAGTCCGAGAGTTTCCTGTTCGTAGATTTCGAGCGAGACGCCGTCAACAGCTTTCACGACACGCTTCACCGGGTTCGTGCCGAACAATTTGTCGAGTGGTCCACCACCGCCGAGATCGAAGTGCACTTTGAGATCTCTGATCGAGAGAAGTGATGAAGAGTTAGCGCTCATAATTGGTTTTTCTCACGCAAAGGCGCAAAGACGCAAAGCCTGCCGGGCTCCAAGCACCGTTCTTTGCGGCTTTCTTTGCGCCTTTGCGCCTTTGCGGGAGAAATTCCTGGTTTGAACTCATGACCTTCCTCCGGATTCGCTGTAGACTTCGCGTGCGAAATGACAGAGTGAATAGTGAGCTGGGGTGAGCTGCACGAATGGTGGGAACTCACGCCGGCAGATGTCCTGGGTGTAGTCGCAACGCTGCGCAAACGGACAGCCGGGTTCCAAATTTGCGACATCGGGCGGCAGTCCGGGGATCTGGTAGAGCTTGCCCTGTTCGGCAGTTGGATCGGGCACGGAACGAAGCAAGCCTTTCGTGTACGGATTGCCGGGAACCGAGAACAACTCCTTCGTGGGCGCCTGCTCGAAAATCTTTCCGGCGTACATGACGATCACGTGATCCGTCATGCCTGCGACGACGCCGAGATCGTGAGTGATGAGAATCACGCTCGTGCCGGTTTCGCGTTTGAGGTTCTTAATCAGTTCAAGGATCTGCGCCTGGATCGTGACGTCGAGCGCCGTGGTCGGCTCATCTGCGATTAATAATTCCGGTTCGCATGAGAGTGCCATCGCGATCATCACGCGCTGGCGCATCCCACCGGAGAACTCGTGCGGGTAACTGTCCGCGCGCTCGCGTGCGTCCGGAATGCCGACGGTTTCCAACATGCGAATGGCGTGAGCGCGTGCTTGTGTTTTGGTGTGGCCGAGGTGGAGTTGAGTCATCTCCATCAGTTGCTTGGAGATCTTCATGAATGGGTTGAGTGACGTCATCGGATCCTGAAAAATCATGGCGATGCGCCGGCCTCGGATCTTGCGAATGGCGTCGTTTGAAAGCAGCAGCAGATCGGTGCCGTTGAAGACCACCTGACCCGAGACGATCTTTCCGGGCGGCGTCGGGACGAGACGGATGATCGAGAGGTTCGTGACTGACTTGCCTGAGCCTGACTCACCAACGATCCCGAGCGTCTCACCACGCTTGAGCTGGAAAGTGATGTCGTCGACGGCTTTGACGATTCCGTCGTCAGTTTCGAAGTAGGTGCGAAGGTTTTTTACTTCGAGAAGATTGCCGTTAGTAGAAGTCATACGTTCAGCTTGGGTCGGGTCAGTACCACCTCGCGGTAGCGGGTGGGTGCGCAGCGTTTAGGCCCGCGTTGATAACACAGTCGCTCCACGGCTGCGCACCCACCCGCTACCGCGAGGTGGTACTGACCCGGTCCAAGTACGGGACTTTGTATCATCATACTGTCCTCATCTGCGGGTCGAGCGCGTCGCGCAGGCCGTCGCCGAGAAAGTTCAACGAGAAGAGCGTCAGCGCCATCGTCACGCCCGGAAAGACCAGTTGCCACGGAAAGATCGCGATGTTCTGAATTCCATCCGCGGCGAGACTGCCCCACGACGCGAGCGGCGCCTGCACGCCAAAGCCGAGAAACGAAAGAAACGCCTCCGTCAACATGATCTGCGGGATCGTCAGCGTCGTGTAGACGATCACCGGGCCCAACGTATTCGGCACCAGATGTCGAAAGATGATGCGCGAATTCGAAACGCCAGTCGCGCGCGCCGCGAGCACAAATTCCTGGTTCTTCAACGACAGCACCTGCCCACGAACGATGCGCGCCATCGTCAACCACGACACTGAACCAATCGCGATGAACAGCAGTATCAACTGCCCGCGCGGCGTCTGGCTGCGAAACATCGAGAGCAGCACGATCACCACGATCACGTATGGAAGTGAATAGAGAACATCGACGATGCGCATCATCACGTTGTCTACACGCCCACCGACATAACCAGCAATCGCGCCATAACTAACGCCGATTACTAACGATACGAGCGTGGAAAGAATCCCGACGAAAAGCGAGATCTGCCCGCCCTGTAACACACGGGCCAGTTGATCGCGTCCGGCGTTGTCAGTCCCGAACGGATGGGCCCACGAGAATTCGCCGTCCGGGCCGGTGAACGGCGGAAACGACTGCGTCAACCTCGGGTCGTGCGTGGGAATGTAATCAGGTGTGAAACCAAAGATACGCTGGATCAACGTCGGCCCAACGATCGACGCGATCGTGACGATGACCACTACGATGAGACCGAAGACGGCGAGCTTGTTCTTGAGCAGGCGACGCCACGCATCGCGCCACAGCGACGTGCCCTGCACAAACGCGCCCGTATCCTCCGGCATCAGGTCGGCTTCAGCTACCGCCATCTCCGGCCCGATGTGGATCAGATCGTCTTGTTCTGGTTTCTTCTCAGTGGCCATTATAATCGCAACCAGCTTCTTCTCTGTGCAACCTCTGTGTTCTCTGTGTCTCTGTGGTTAGAGATTATTCAGCGAGGAGAAACCACAGAGACACAGAGAACACAGAGGTTGCACAGAGAAATCAAATCCTCCTTTACTGATACCGCACACGTGGATCGAGAAACGCGTACGCGATGTCAACCAGCAGATTCATCAACAAGAGTGTTATCGCAATAAACGCGACGATGCCGATGATCAAAGGCTCGTCGCGATTGAGTGACGCCTGAATAAAGTAGTTTCCCAAACCCGGCAACGCGAAAATTCTCTCGACTACTATCGTTCCCGTTAATAGAAACGCGAGCGCCGGTCCCGTGTACGAGATCACAGGCATCAGACCGCCGCGCAGGGCGTGACGGATCAACACATCGCGTTCACTCAATCCTTTTGCACGCGCCGTGCGAATGTAATCTGACCGCAGCACTTCGAGCATTCCCGCGCGCGTGAGTCTCGCGATGTACGCCATGTAGATTGCAGACAGAGTTATCACCGGCAGGATCAAACTCCGACTCGGAAAGCCGCCCCAGCGAGACGGCGGCAGCCAGTAAAGTCCAAGCGAAAAGATCAGGACCAGGATTGGACCAAGAACAAAGTTGGGCACAGAAATACCGAGCATCGCGAGCGCCATCGAGCCGTAGTCCCACTTAGAGTTTTGTTTGAGCGCCGCGATCGAACCCACAGTGATACCGACGATGAGCGCGAGCAGGTAAGCAAGAATGCCGATGGTCGCGGAGACTGGCAACGAGCGTTTGATGATCGTATTTACTGACTGTCCCTGAAATCGCAGCGACGTGCCGAAGTCGAAATGACGAACGATACCCCAGATCGTCTTGCCGTATTGCTGGTACCAGGGTTTGTCGAGGCCGTACTTCTCGCGAATGCTTTTCTCAATGGCGGGAGGCAGCGGTTTCTCACCCGAATAAAAGTTTCCGGGGGCGAGTTTGATCAAGACCCACGTGATCGAGATCACGACGAGGATCGTTGGGATCGTTACCAGGAGTCGTCTGACGATGAACCGAAACATTCGTTAATCACAGGTCCGCGTTCACCGCGCTACTCCGCGGTCAAACTCGGCGTGCCGTAATCCCACTTGGCCCGGTCGCGTTCGATGTAAACGTATTTCCACGCGAACAAAGAGGCTGGATTCGGATACATACCTTTCACGTACGGTTTCTTCATCCAGTTCACTGATGGTGTGTCGAGCGGAATGATTGGCTGGTTGTCGAGCATGTAAGCCTCCGCTTTGGCAAGCAACTCGTACCGCTTCTTGTGATCGAGAGTGCGATTGGCTTCATCCAGCATCGCCACGTATTTCGGATCGATCCAGCCCGTGCCGCTGTCGTCCGCCGTGTAGAAGACCGTCAGGAACGTGAACGGGTCCATGTAATCGGCGCCATACGCACCGCGCGCGAATCCTTTGTATTCAAGCTTGGCTCGCGTCTCCAGAAAAGTCTTCCACTCCATATTGCGCAGCGGGACGGTGATCCCGAGGTTTTGCTTCCACTGTGCCTGCATCCACTCGGCCACCGATTTGTTTGCTGCCTGGCTGTTGTAAATAAACTCGACCTGGTCCACTGGAAACTTCGGACACGAATAGGTGCCGTCCGAGTTCTGTATGACGGGATAACCTGCATCGCCGAGTAACCTGCGTCCCTCCGCTGGATTGAACGATGCGCCCTTGGGTTGTGGGTAACCGGCAAATATTCCTTCCGGCACTAATGCGTTGAGCGGCTTTACGATCTGGCGCCACTTCGCATACGCCTCCTTGTCGATCGAGAGATTGAACGCCTTTCTCACCTTCGGATTATCGAGCGGAGGTTTGGTGGTGTTCATGATCAGGTAATCGACTGCGGCCTCGGCCCGGTCCATGTAGTCTTTCTTATGACGCAGGACGTTAAGCCATGGAGTCGGCACGGCGCGATTGTAGACCGCATCAAGCTCACCCACCTTGTAAAGATTCATCACGGTGGCGTTGTCGAGAATCGGATAGAAGTGCAGCTCGTCGAGTTTGACGTTCTGCGCGTCCCAGTACATCGGATCGCGTTCGAGCACGATCTTGTCGTAAGGCACCCACGTCTTCAGCTTGAATGGACCACACGTGACGATGTGCTCTGGCTGCGTCCACTGGTCGCCCCACTGCTCGACGACTTTGCGCGGCACAAGCCGGAAGACCTGGTGTGCGAGCAAGCCGAGGAAGAATGGGGCCTGCTGCATCAGATAGACTCGCACCGTGTACTTATCGGCAGCTTCAATACCGATATCTTCTCCCCGCACTTGCACAAACTCTTTACCAGCCACCGCCGCCTTCAGCTTCGGATTTGCGGCAATCACCTTTGTGCGCGACTTCTCATCGCCAGGCAGCGTCAAGCGCAACGGCGAATGCATCTGATGATGAAAGGCTGTGTCGGGATCAGGAGTCTTCTCGTTTGGATCGGGAAGATATTCGCTCTTTGCCGGATTGATCGGGCTGTTGCCAATCGATTCCGCCGGCGGGTTCTCCTGAAAATCTCTCGCCAGTAGAAACTGGCCGGTTTGCGGATCGCGAACAAAGACCTGCTGCTCGTTGTAGGCCTGCGCGTATTTCAGATATGAAGCCAAGTAAGCGTTACGTGAAGCCGTCTTTTTATTAAGTGCACGACGGAAACTGTAGACGAAGTCGTTTGCGTCGATCGGATCGCCGTTGGACCAGCGACCGTTGGTGCGCAAATGGAAAGTAAACTCGGACGAGTCGTTGTTGATGTGCCAGCGTTCTGCTAACGCCGGATCGGGTTCGAGGGTCTTCGGATTGTATTCAACCAGACCTTCGTACAGGGCCATGTAGATTCGTGCTTCTGGTTGGCCGTTGCTGATCGCGGGATCGAGCGATGCGGGCTCGTCACCAGTGACATATCGAAAGATGTTGCGTGTGGGAGGAGTGGTGGTGCCGAAGAACTCTTCGTTACTGGAAGCGACGGTGCATGAATAGGTCGAGAAGGCCAGCGACGCCAGTAAGACGAGTCCAACAATTTGCTTAAAGTTACCACTACCCATCGGCACGGAAGTTTGCCACAAAAAGGCACAAAAAGCACAAAAGAAAAAAGCATAAAGCGCGCTGATCTGGCTCTAGAGCTTTCTCTTTTGTGCTTTTTGTGCCTTTTTGTGGCTATAGCTTGACTGCGTAGCCGAGGCCGTCGCCTACTGCTAAGACTTCAGCTATCAATTGTGGATGGTTGATGAAGTATGGATTGAACTCGCGCAGCGCTACTGTCGAGCTTTCGGTGTCGCCGGTTGCAACCTTGCCGCCCCACAGCAGATTGTCGACGATCACGACCCCACCGCTCCGCAGACGCTGCAGTCCGAGATCGAGGTATTGTGAATATTCTTCCTTCATCGCATCGATGAATAACAGATCGAAAGTCTCCTCGAGAGTTGGCATCACCTCCAGGGCCTTGCCACGCTCGATCTCAACTCGATCCAACACGCCCGCACGCTTCAGGTAATCGGTCGCCGCCTTAATCATGTCGTCACTCGGCTCGATCGTCACGACGACACCGTTTTCACCCATGCCACGCGCGAGATGGATTACCGTGTAGCCGATCGCCATTCCGATCTCCAGCGCCCTGCGAGCACCTGAGATGCGCGCGCTGATCTGCACGAACCGCGCCACCTCGCGATCGGCGATCGGCACCCGGTGCTCCGCTGCGTATGCTTCCATCTCCACGAGCAACGGATCGCTCTGAGTCAGCAGTTGGTCCAGATACTCAGCCTGTTCACGATTGATGATTGCGTCGAGTTTAGCTTTCATAGAAACCCATCAACTGTCGGGATTATCTTGCGCGTCGCCGGTTACCGAGACATAACGACGACCGAGGCCGAGCTGTCTCAGCTTATGCTGTAACGACTGCCGGTGCATGTCCAGAATCTCAGCCGCGCGGGTCACGTTACCTTGAGTGTACTCGAGGCACCGGCTGATGTAACGACGCTCGAACTCACGCCGGTCTTCGCGAAAGTCTGCCGTGAACGGCACGCGCAAACCGTCGGTTTCAGCGTCAGTAGCTTCGACAATGCCGTTCTTAGTCACGCCCGCAGTGATCTCGTCGGGCAGATCCTTCGGCGCGATCTCGTCGCCATCGGCCATGATCACAGCGCGGTCGATCGTGTTCTTCAACTCACGCACGTTGCCCGGCCAGTTGTACTCCATCAGACGTCGCAATGCACTCTGGCTGAGTGAACGCTGCGGCAACTCGTAGCGCTCCGCAGCGAGACGCATAAACGTTTCGACCAGCAAGGGAATGTCTTCACGGCGCTCACGCAATGGCGCGATGTCGACTGTCACCACGCGCAAACGATAGAAAAGATCTGCGCGGAAGTTGCCGTTTGTGATCTCCTGTTCGAGTGGTCTGTGCGTCGCACTTACGATTCGCACATCGACCGGAATTGACTCGTTCGCACCGAGACGTTCGATGCGTCTTTCTTCCAACGCGCGCAGCAGTTTCGCCTGCACGTTCGAGCTCATGTCGCCGATTTCATCGAGGAACAATGTGCCGGTGTCAGCCTGTTCAAACTTCCCTTCCCGCCGTGCCGCGGCGCCTGTAAACGCGCCTTTTTCGTGGCCAAACAGTTCTGACTCGATTAGCTCGGAAGGCAGTGCGGCACAGTTGACCGCGACGAAGTTGGCGTTGCGGCGCACGCTGTTACGCTCGTGCAGCTCACGCGCGACCAGTTCCTTACCGGTGCCTGATTCGCCGCGCACGAGGACGGTCGCATCCGTCTCAGCGACCTTATCGATCATCGCGCGCACTTTCTGCATCGCATCGGAGTTCCCGATTAGTGCACCACGTTGCGAGCGCTCGACTTCGATCCGGCGTCGCAGCGAATAATTCTCGCGACGTAGTTGAATCGTCTCGGCAGCGTTTTTGATAACAAGCCGCAGATCATCGAGCTCGAAGGGTTTGGAAATGTAATCGTGTGCACCGGCTTTTACAGCTTCGACAGCCATGCGTTCGGAGCCGTGCGCGGTGACGATGATCACGAGCGGTGCATTGCCATTTGCGCTTTTGAGCTCGCGGAGAAAATCGAGTCCGCTGAGTCCGGGAAGGTTTACATCGAGGAGCAGCAGGTCGGGTTCGTTTTGTTTGAGTAAGGCCCGGGCGGCCTCGGCGGAACCTGCTTCAGTGATGTTGTAGCCAAAGGTGGAAAGGGCTCGTCGCATGCCGTAGCGTGCGGCTTCTTCGTCGTCAACAATCATCAATCGCAACGCGTCTTTTCTCACTTCCTGAGTAGTTTAGGGCCGTGCGGCCCTAAACTCCTAGCGTGTTGCGTGCCACGAACCTCATTTGTCTGTTCGCTTGGCTGCGACGACGAGGATGACGGCGTCGCCTGATGGACCAATGTTGAGCGTGCCGACGATCACCGGTTCCGATTCGCGCATGCTGATGTCTGTAAACACTCCCGTGTTCTCGTAGGACACGACCGGGGCCACCGCGCCGTTCGCCGCGACTGCGCCGGTGGCAGTCTGGATCGGAATGCGAGCCCCGAAATTGAAGCCCAGCATCTGGACCACTGACTGGTTGTCAGCGTTGCGGACCAGCTTTACTTCTCGCACTTTGAACTGGCTGAAGCTCGGCGTTGCGTTAGACGCAGTGCCGATTGCCGTGCTCAGTGTGCCGCCGACCCAGCTCAGATCCAGGCGGCCTCCATTCTTCACCCGATTGATCATCGTAGTGGCGAGACGATAATTCTTAAACGGCAGGGTCGCGCGGAGCTCCTTCACGACAGGCTCGAGGACCGCCGGGAGTTTGGCGTTATCAACGTCCTGGTTCGTGCCGATGATCAGGTAGAGTTGTGTTTCGAGATTTGTTTCGTCGTTTCGATCTGCTGGTTGATTCTGCGTTTGAGCGCTCAGACATACCGCAGCGCACAGTACGAGCAGCATCGCGGTGAGAAGGTTTTTCAGTTTCATTGAACGTCTCCTTCAGGTCAAGGTAACGCTTCCACGCGCGCTTTAGAAGAAAGTTCCATCCTGTCAAATCTTGTAAATCTTGTCTCCAACTATCTCTACATCCGAACGCGCAGCTGAAACAACGCCCCGCCACCATTTCCACTAACCAGCACCGCCGTTCCTCCAACCTCCTGCACACGTTTGCGGACGATCGCCAACCCCAATCCCGTACCGCGCTGTCGCGTCGTGAAGAATGGCTCCCAAATCCTCTCGCGCAAGTCGGCGGGCACACCCGACCCACTATCCTGCACGCTGATCACGAGCTCACCATCCGACGCCGCTGCAATCAATTCGACTTTGCCACCATGCGGTGTCGCCTGCAAGGCATTGAGCAAGAGATTCGACAGCGCATCTCGCAAAGCCGAAACAGACTTCCCCGCCAGTTCCGCCTCGACTTTCACTTGCAAGTCGAGAACGATTCCCTGCTCCCTCGCATTCGCCCGAAAGAGATCGACAACAGATCGCACGAGCTCGTCAACACTCAGCGGCTGTCCTGCCGGACTCTCCTTCCTCGCAAAACTCAACAACTGCGTCACGCTCTGGCTCAGACGATCAGTCTCACCAACAATCAACCCGAGATCGCGCTCGTACTCGTTTCGCAAACCCTCATCTTCACGCATGACTTGAGCGATCGACTTGATGGCAGACAACGGGTTCTTGATCTCGTGGGCCACGGTCGCTGCCATGCGACCCAAGGCGGCGAGGCGCTCACGTTCCGCCAACTCACGCTCGAGTCGCAAGTTCTCTTCAAGCAGTCGTGAATCGTCGATCGCGATCGCCACCTGGTCTGCCAGCAGACCGAGTATCGTATGCACGTCCGGTGTCAAACTCGCTGACGCTGCATCAACTGCCAATAAGCCTTGCACCTTGTCCTCACGACGCAACGGATAAGCAATCTTGAAGTTTTGATCATTCAACAGGGGTTCGTCTTCAACCGGTAACCAGCCGCTCGCCTTCGATTTTTCAAGTACTTCCTGCACCCACGGTTCCGATTCTTCAACAAAGATTTTGAGCTGACGCAGACCAAGTGCTTCCGTCGTCCGCTCCTCGACGAAGTGCAAAAGATCCGGGAGGTCTTTGTACTGGCCGGCATAGGATCCGATGCGCGCTACGATCTCTTTGTAGAGCGCTGCTTCACGTTCGAACAGTTTGTGAAAGCGTTGGGCCAGGAAACCTCGAAATGGCGCTGCGAGCAGCGCGAGAGCAAGGATCAGCAATGCTTCGACGAGCCCGGGCCGCACGCCGTAACGCTGCGTCATCCAGTCGCCAATCGTCCGAATACCGAAGACGTAAACCGTCAACACGACGGTCGCGAAAGTGACGACGACGAGACTCTCTTCAATAATGATCTCGAGATAGCGGTAACGATAGATGTAGTAAGCCAGCAAAACCGACGGCAGCAGCGAGCCGAGGTTCGCGATCGTCTTGAGGTAGAGTCCGGCGACCGTCCCAGCACCGACTCCGGCCGCGAGCGCCGCAAAGATCACGACGCCAATGCCGATGAACGACGCCGCCAGCGTCCGCATGATGCGTCTCTCGCTGCGGTTCTTGCTCTTCCGGGCCATCAACAACTCGGTCAGAGCGATCAAACCGAGGACGTATGCGATCCAGAACGCGAACGGGATCACGAAGAACGAGAGCTTCGTGAACATCGGTGCGTAATCGCCCATCCAGAGCGTGGGCACGGCGATAAGCAGAAAGATCGTGGGAATGTAAGAAAGGTAAACGCGCAGGTGTTCGCCGCGGTTGAGCGAGCGTCCGTGTGCGTTGGCCCAGAGATGAAGGTGAACGTGAAGTAGAAACGAGTAAGCGAAAGTGATGCTGACGACGGCGACCGTATCAGCGACGCGCAGCAGCGTGGTCCAGGTGTCCGGACCGAGATCGAAGAGTCCGTGCAGCGTGATGACCAGATTGCTCGTGTGCCAACCACCCATCGTAAGGGCGAGTAAGGCGAGGAGCCGTTCGATGTCGGACAGCTTGCTGCGGTGAGTGATGAGCTGGAACAGCATCCAGAGCGGCAGCAACGCGCCGATGCTGTAGCCGATGACCTGTAAAATTTCGAGGGGATCGAGTGGGGACATGGCTCACAGGTAATTTCTCACGCAAAGCCGCAAAGGCGCAAGGAAACGCAAAGAAGAATAGCGAATCTCTTTGCGGCTTCTTTGCGCCTTTGCGTGAGAAATCTCTGTTAGTTCACCGCGGTCTTCCCTGACGGCGACGTGAACGTGATCTCGACGCGGCGATTCTTTCTCTGACCCGCAACCGTCGTGTTCGGCGCCAGCGGGTTCGAAGCGCCCATGCCGTTCGCCTGGATACGCGTCGGATCCACACCCGCGGACTGGAAACGATCTGACAACACTCGCGCACGCTCCTGCGTCAACTGCTGTAGCGTCACTTCGTTGCCCTTGCTGTCAGTATACGCTTCGATCAGGATCTGATAGTCGGGATTACTCGCCAAGAGCGCTGCGAGCGGTTCAAGCTTCGCCGATGAGGCTGCAGACAGTGTCGCCGCACGCGTGCTACTCCAGATGGTCTCTGGCAGTGTCAGACGAAAACCGGTCGCGGTTTCTTTAAGCGTTCCATACTTCGAAAGCGTCTCTTTCAAGTTCGCTTCGGCTGCCCGTTGTTCGGTAGCGCGACGTTCAGCCTCGACCCGTGCTGTCTCGGCCTGCTTCTCACCTTCAAGCCGCGCGAGTTTTAATTTGGCGGCATCGCTTTCGGAACGAAGTGTAGCGATCTCATCACGCAGTTGCGCGATCTCGACTCGCTTCTCACGTAGCTGATCGTTCGCCGTGCCGGCATCGCGCTCAGCAAGCTCGCGCGCACGTTGTTCTTTTTCGAGCGCAGCACGGAGTTTGGTGACCTCACGCTGCGACTCTTCCGCTGTCTCCTCAGCGCTTCGCACCGCCTCATCACGACGCCGAATCTCTTCACGATTGATTCGTTGAGCCTTCCGATACGCTGCTACTTCTTCAGCGTGTTGGCCCGAGGAAGTTGCTTTGCGCGCCTCGACATCGACCTCTGCGAGCGGTTGATTCAGACGCCATGCTTTCTCTGCCGCCTGCAAGTGATCTTCAGCCGTTTGCAATTCGTCTGGCGCATCGCTCGCCGCACCGGCGTACTTCGCGAGATTGATCGCCTGGCGCGCGCCGAGTAGCGACACCGGAGTTGTTCGATAATCAGCGTCCGCAATTTCAGGAACACGCGCGGTGCGGAAGTAGTCGCTCGAGTTGCCGATATAGCGCACGTCAACTGTCTCAACCTGGCTGCCGTTCGGTTTCTGCGGCGGCAGATTTTCCAGCACGACCATGCGGCTCGGCACCTTCATCAGGAAGTGTGGCTCGGCAGTGACGATGAGCGCGAAGGTTTGCAGCGGCGTGGTGACATCGATCTTCGAATCAACAAAGACACTGCCACCGCGTTTGATCTCGCCGAGGTTGTCGACGTGTCCATCGGGCGAGATGGCCCAGAGAACGTACGTGGTGTAAATGCCGCCCAGCTCGGACGCGCGCGGGAGGTCTTCAACACTCAACTCGACGCGCGTGCCGCGACGTCCGGCGCGTTTCACCTTCGCCTCGCCCTTCAGGCGCGGCAGCAGTGTCGTCCCACGAAACTTGACGTTAACTGATTCGTCCAGAGGATAAGTTATCGCTACGGTCTTACGTTCGACGTCCTGTTGGCCAAGTGCGATAGAAGCAACGAGTAGACAAGCGCTGAGAGCACAAACAAGGCGGCTGAAATTCATGGCGAAACAACTCCTGGCTTAAATCTGGGAAAGTGGCTAGACCTACTATGCTCTTGATGCTCTAAACAGGCGCATTGTTGCCGAACGGGTAGGCGAGGTCAAGGTGATTTATCAGTGAGATCTGTGGTTTTTAGTCTTTCGATAAGCGGCAAGCTGGATTATGAGACAACAGATCCCGGAGAGCAGCAACATAGGAATCCAGCCGCTCGGTTTGACGAACCGGAGGATTAACCAGGCGAGTATCAGTCCTGTGCCGACCCACCACAGCATCAAGGAATCTCGTTAAGCTTGTAACCGACGCCACGAACGGTCAGGACGTATCGCGGATTTTTCGGATCGGTCTCGAGCTTCTTACGCAGTCGATTGATGTGTGGATCTATGTTGCGCTGGTAACCTTCGTAATCTGTGCTCCAAACCCGATCGAGCAGGGCATTTCTGGACCATGCTCGTCCGGGCTCCGAGGCGAGCAACTCGAGAATCTGAAACTCAAGCGGGGTCAGATCGACGCGATAGCCGTTGCGCATCACTTCATGACGACGCTTGTCGATGACGAGGTCGCCGACTTCGATGCGTTCACCGTCAGGCTCCGGTGGCGCGGCGCCGCCGCGTCGTAAGAGGGCCTCGACGCGATATTCAAGTTCGCGCGGATTGAACGGCTTCGCGAGGTAATCGTCGGCGCCTGCTTCAAAGCCCGCGACCTTATCAGAAAGCGCGTCGTGTGCGGTTAGAAAAAGAGCCGGAGTTTGAATGCCTCGATCGCGAACTCGTTTGAGCAGCTCAATGCCGGACATACCCGGCATCGATACGTCGAAGATGAAACAATCGAATCGTCCCGCGATGGTGGCTTCGAGTGCCGCCATGCCGCTTTCGCGTTCTTCCACTTGAAAGCCTATTCGGCGGAAATACTCAGCCAGAAGAAGTCTCATATCGGCATCGTCATCTGCAATCAGAAGACGCTTACCGGCGTGCTTGCTGTTTGGTGTCGCTTGCTGTGCCAAATGTCTGATCCTGTCGGAGGGGATCTAAAATTCTCACCCGCAGTTTAGCGGCAGAATTATAACCCAAATTGAGGCAGACTCATGCGGGGAAAAGATTTGCATGAATTCCGCCCAGAAAGAAATCGAGCAAATCAGTCAGCCTTGACGCAAAGAAGTGGGGGTAAGTATAGTTCTTTTTTACGGATTTTGGGCCGTTTTTTCTACCTCCCTTATAGCAACTGATCAGAGATTTTCGCAACCAGAGATGCGTGATCTTCGCCGCCTGTTAAAGTATTTACGACCTCACTGGCCAATCTTCACACTGGCCACTTTGGCGATGCTCCTCGTGGGGTTACTCGAGACCGCCACCGGCGGTTTGATCGTGCCGATCTTTAATCAGGCATTCGTTCAAGGCGTTGGTCAGCGTACCCCGACGATTTTCGGCCTGCAACGTTTAATTCCCGAGGATCCCGTCGGTGCGTGGAAAAGCATCGCGATTTTGCTGATCGTCTTCACTCTGTTTAAGGGAATCGCCGAGTATCTCTCCACTTACCTCATGGCTCGGATCGGCCAGTCGGCAGTGCTCACGTTACGGCAGGATCTTTATAGTCACCTCCTGGCGCAGTCAGCCACCTTCTTTGAACGACACCGAACCAACTACCTCGTTTCACGACTCGTCTCGAGTGCCGCCGCGATCGAGACAGCAGTCACGAGCACGCTTCGCGACATGCTGCGCGAGGGGTTCACGCTAATCTTTTTTCTCGGCGCGTCCTTCTATTACAGTTGGCGACTAACGCTAGGCTCACTCGCCCTTGCACCCGTTATCGCAATTCTCACTGCAAAGTTTGGACGAGCATTGCGCAACCTCGCGCGTGAGAATTTTGAAGGTAGCAAAGAACTGACTGACACGGCGCAGGAGGCGCTCGCCAATCAGGGCATCGTGAAAGCGTACCGCGCCGAGAAGCGCGAGTCGGAACGTTTCACGAAAGTCGCGAGGCGGATAGTGCGCGCTAATCTGCGTAGTGCGAGTATTGCGGGCGCTTCACCGCCGACCATTGAGATGATCGGTATTCTCTTTGTCGTGCTGCTGTTGTTCTTTGGCCAGCGTGAGATCATTGCCGACCGAATGAACACGGCGCAGTTCTTCGCGTTCCTGTTTTTTCTCTTCCGCAGTTACGACCCGATGCGGAAGCTCTCGCGACTCCAGAACAGCATGGAGCAGGCACTCGCTGCTGCCCACCACGTTTGGGAAGTGATGGACGAGCACGCGACGATCGAGGAGAAACTCGGCGCGAGCGAACTGCCCGCATTGAAGAAAGAGATCGAGCTGCGCAATGTTTCGTTTGGTTATGCGAACGAGACGAGATCGGTGTTGCGGGATGTCAGTTTGAAGATAAAAGCAGGGACGATGGTCGCGCTCGTGGGCCAGTCAGGCGGTGGCAAGTCGACGCTCACTAAGCTGCTGCCACGTTTTCACGATCCGCGTTCTGGTGAAGTCTTGTGGGACGGCACTGACATCCGCGATGCGACAGTCTCCAGCTTGAGAAAACAGATCGCACTCGTCACGCAGGAGACGGTGCTTTTCAACGACACCGTTCGGCACAACATCGCTTACGGCAAGCCCGAGGCGACCGATATCGAGATCGAAGAAGCGGCGCTGATCGCATTTGCGCACGACTTTATTCGCGAATTACCTGATGGTTACGATACGATTGTCGGCGAGCGCGGCATTTTTCTTTCCGGCGGCCAGCGCCAACGGCTCGCTATCGCCCGTGCAATCCTGGTTAATGCACCAGTCCTGATACTGGATGAGGCTACGTCGGCGCTTGATGCGGAGTCGGAGCGACTAGTCCAGAGCGCAATCAGCAATTTGGTCCGAAACCGCACCACGCTTGTGATTGCGCACCGGCTGTCGACTGTGCGGCGCGCGGACGTGATCGTGGTGATGGAAGCGGGACGAATCATTGAAATGGGAACGCACGCTGAATTGCTTTCGAAGGGCGGCCAGTACCGCAAGCTTTACGAACTGCAATTCGCGGACGAGGAAGAGGAGTTGTTAGTTGAGAGCTGATTGGACACAGTCAGTACCACCTGCGGTAGCGGGTGGGTGCGCAGCCATCACGCAGCTCGTGCACCGCTACGCACCCACCCGCTACCGCAGGTGGTACTGACTGTGTCCAAGCAGATCTATGAAGCTCGGTAATCGAAAATCATGAAATCAATGACCGGATACGGCAAGGCGATGGTGGCGGGAGACGATTTCTCCGTCTCTGTCGATCTCAAGACCGTCAACAATCGATTTCTCGATATACATCTCCGCGTTGGCTCTGAGCTCGCTGCCCTCGAACCGTCGATCAAGAAACGCATCTCTTCGAGACTCTCGCGCGGTCGCGTCGACGTTACCGTCAGCATGGAGCGCGTCTCGCAAATCGCTTACGAGATCAACCGCCCTCTCATTGCCGGCTATGTAAGTGCGTTGAAACAGCTCCAGCAGGACTTCGATATCGCCGGTGAGCTCGACATCAACGTCATCGCACGTATCCCTGGCGCGCTACAACCAGCTCGCAACGGCATGGACGAACGAATGACCGGCGCGCTCGAACGGGCCATGGACCAGGCGCTCGACGAGCTCGAAAGGATGCGCGAGCAGGAAG